>ODAK010000418.1_pt1 | contig 48789 bp, 45 predicted proteins | sample 1539591 | NCBI WGS metagenome assembly ODAK01 (sample SAMEA3539303, study PRJEB22396) | soil metagenome | biome: tundra; feature: field; material: soil | place: USA | collected 2010-05 | depth 0.15 m
CCGAACTGATGTATCTGTTGCTGACCGCAATCCTGACCGGCGTTCTCTGGATTCCCGTCGTGATCGGCTATGTCACGTCGCGCGGGCCCCTGACGCCGGAAAACTACAAGGTGGCGCCGACCTCGACCCTTCCAGACTGGGTCAATCGCGCCAACCGGGCACATCTGAACGCGGTCGAGAGCTTCGCGCCGTTCGCAGCCGTGGTGCTGATCGCCCAGGCGACGGGGATTTCGACTCCGGTGACCGCGGGCTGTGCCGCTGTCTACTTTTATGCGCGCCTCGTCCACGCAGTGATTCACATCAGCGGCTTCGGCCGGCTCATGGCGCGAACCGTGGTGTTTACCGTCGCATGGATCGCGTTCATCACCTTCGCCGTCGTCGTGCTGCAGCGCGCGATGTGAGTCATTGACCGAGGCGAGCGACGAGGGGCGGCGCCCCCGGCCAAGACTCGCCGCGACGATCAGGCTCGCTCGCAGTCGCGCCGTACTCGCTCGTCGCTCGCCCCGGGTGGCCGGGCGTACGCGCTCGAAGAGGTTGCCACCGACGAGGCGCACGCGGCGCTTCCGGGGCGGCAGTAGGCTTATCGCCGTCGAATGGCCCGCAGCCTTCCGACGACCCCGCTCGGAAAGTAGTACACCGAAAGCACAAACAGGATCCCGAGCCAGAGCAGCCAGCGATCGGGCGACACGATCTGCGAGAGCAAGGGCACGCCCTGCACGGCCGAAGCGGCGAGCTTCATCACGTCCTGCAGGTAGTTCTGCGCAAGCACGAGCAGCACGCTGCCGATCACCGCGCCGTAGATCGTGCCCATGCCACCGATGACGACGATGAGCAGAACGTCGAGCATGATCTCGAACGAGAGCGTCGTGTCGGGTCCGTTGTAGCGCAGCCAGAGCGCGAGCAGCACGCCGGCCAGCGTCGCGAACAGGGCGGAGACGACGCTCGCGAGCGTCCGGTAGACGACGATGCGGTAGCCGATCGCCTCGGCGCGGAAATCGTTCTCGCGGATCGCCTGCAGCACGCGGCCGAACGGCGAGTTGACGATGCGCAGCAGCGCCAGCACGAGCACGAGCGCGACGACGAAGACGAGGTAGTAGGTGACGAAGCGGCCATCGATCGTGGCGCCGAGAAAGGGCTCGGCCGCGTATTCGGTGCCCGGCTGCAGGGCCTCCGGGAGCTTGAACGTCAGGCCGTCTTCGCCGCCGGTGAAATCGGCGAGTTGCGAGGCGAGCGTTGCGAACGCCGAGGCGACGGCTAGCGTGATCATGGCGAAGAAGATGGCGCGCACGCGCAGGCTGAAGAGGCCGATGACGAGCGAGAGCACGAACGACACGGCGAGCGAAATGGCGATGCCCGCGGCGATCGCCGGCCAGGTCGGACCGATCCGCGTCGCCGCGATGGCGACGCCGTAGGCGCCGATGCCGAAGAACATGGTGTGCGCGAAGCTGACGATGCCGGTGTAGCCGAGCAGCAGGTCGAAGCTCGCGACGAGGACGATGAAGACGATGACCTTGGCCGCGACATTGATGGCGCGCACCCCGGGAAAGATGAAGGGCGTCAGCGCCAGGCCGAGAAAGATCGCGACGAGCAGCAGCGCCAGCCAGCGGCTGCGCGGCAGGTCGCCAGAGAGCAGGCGCCTCAGCACGCGCCGCCGGCCTCCGGCCGGGCCGCCCCCAGGGAGGCCGGCCTTGCAGGCCGCGGCACTCCGCCCCCTCGGGGGGCAGCGAACGCGAGTGAGCGTGGGGGCTGCATCACTAGCGGTTGGCCACCGGATAGAGCCCCTGCGGGCGCCAGAGCAGGATCGCCACCATGAGGCCGATGTTCGAGAACATCGCGACCTTGGGCGCGAGAAAGCCGGTGTAGTTGGCCATCAGGCCGACGAGCAGCGCGCCGACGAAGCAGCCGGTCGTCGAGCCGAGGCCGCCGATGATGATGACGATGAAGATGAGGACGTTGACGCTGCTGCCGATCTGCGGGCTGACGCCATGCTGGTTGATGCCCCAGAGCGCGCCGCCGAGCCCGGCGAGCGCCGCGCCGGCGACGAAGACGCCGATGAAGAGGCGCCGGATCCGGTAGCCCAGACATTCGACCATCTCACGGTCCTGCACGCCGGCCCGGATCAGGAGCCCGAGCTTGGTGCGGTTGAGGACGAGCAGCAGCGCGACGAAGATCGCGATGCCGATGGCTGCGGCCAGCAGGCGGAATTTCTCGACGGCGGCGTCGCCGAATGTGAACACGCCGCGCAAGGCTTCGGGCAGCTCGAGGGCGATCGGCGTCGGCCCCCAGATCACCTTGATCATCTCCTCGCCGACGATCATGCCGCCCATCGTGATGAGGATCTGCTTCAGGTGCTGGCCGTACACCGGCCGCACGAGCAGCCGCTCGAACGCGACGCCGACGACGCCCGCCGCCACGGCACCGGCGAGCATCGCCGCGGCGACGACGACGAGGTTCTTTGCCACGTCGGCCGCGGTCGACCAGTCGGCGAGGCCGGCGAAGACGCTCACCGCAAGATAGGCGCCGATCGCGATGAAGACGCCGTGGCCGAAGTTGAGCACGTCCATCAGGCCGAAGACGAGCGTGAGACCCGAGGCGACGATGAAGATGATCATGCCCATCGCCAGGCCGGCGACGGTGAGCGTGACCCAGGTCGAGCTCGAGCCGATGGCCGGCCAGGCGAGAAGCATCAGCGCGGCGACGAGCATGAGCGGCCGGCCGTCGAAGCTCGCCTTCGGAATCGCATCGGGTGCCGCGGCCGGAGCCGCGCCGGGCGAAGAGGTTGCGCTGCTCATTGGTGTGCCGCGAGCGAAAGGCCGAGCAACCGGTTCTGCATGGCTTCGTCTTCGGCCAGCTCGGCCATCGATCCACGATGCACGACCGTGCCGCTGTCCATCACGGCGACGCCGTCGCCGAGAGCGCGCGCGACGCTGAAGTTCTGCTCGACCAGCAGCACCGTCGTCGCCGTCCGCTTCAGCTCGGTGAGCGCGGCGATGAGGTTTTGGACGATGACCGGCGCCAGGCCCTTGCTCGGCTCGTCGATGAGAAGAAGCTTCCTCGGCTCGACCATGGCGCGGCCGATCGCGAGCATCTGCTTCTGCCCGCCCGAGAGCTTGCCGGCCGGGTGGAGCCAGAACTTCTTCAGCGCCGGAAAGAGGCCGAACAGCCACTCGAGCCGCGCCGTGTCGATCTGCTCGAGCGTGCGCGCGCCGCGCGCCGCCAGCAGCATGTTCTCGCGCACCGTGAGGTCGCCGAAGATTCCCATGTTCTCGGGCACGTAGCCGATGCCGCGCTGCGCGATCTCGGGTGTCGTGCCGCAAAGCGGCGCCCCGTCGAAGGCGATGGTGCCCTGCGATGCGTGCCACAGGCCCATGATCGTGCGCAGCGTCGTCGTCTTGCCGGCGCCGTTGCGACCGAGCAGCATCATCACCTGGCCCGTCGGCACCTCGAAGTCGACGCCGTGCAGGATGTGGTACGCGCCGATGTGCGTGTGCACGCCCGAGAGCGTCAGCAACGGCGTGCTCACGCTGCCACCTCGGCCGGCGCGATGCCGAGATACGCCTGCTGCACGATCGGCGAGGCGATCACTTCTTCGGGCTCGCCATCGGCGACGAGCTGGCCGTTGTGCAGGACGATGATGCGGTCGGCCAGCTCGCGCACGACGTCCATCTTGTGCTCGACGAGAAGAATCGTCTTCGTCGTGTCTTCCTTCAGGGCGCGGACGAGATCGAGGATCACCGGCACGTCGGCCGTGCTCATGCCTGCGGTCGGCTCGTCGAACATGAACACGCTCGGCTCGAGCGCCATCAGCATCGCCACCTCGAGCTTGCGCTGGTCGCCATGCGGAAGGTTGCTCGCCGCGACCGCGCGCCGGTCGGCGAGCTGCACGCGCTCGACGAGCGCCGAGGCCCGCGCCAGCGTCTCGTGCCGATCGCTCCACACCGACCAGAGGTCGAGCCCTTCCTTGCGGCGCGATTGCACCGCGAGGCGAACGTTCTCGAGCACCGAGAGATCGGGAAAGAGCTGCGTCAGCTGGAAGGCGCGGCCGAGGCCGCGCTGCGTTCGCGCCGAAGCGCTCTCGCGCGTGATGTCGGCGCCGTCGAGATGGACAGATCCGGAGCTCGCCTTGAGCTGCCCCGAGATCAGGTTGAAGTAGGTCGTCTTGCCGGCGCCGTTGGGGCCGACGATGGCCGTCAGCGTTCCCGGCTGGAAGCTGCACGAAACCCGGTCGACAGCCACATGGCCGCCGAATCGGATCGTGAGCTCGCGTGTTTCAAGCAAGTTCAGCGCTTGTTCTTGATCGGAACGTCCATCTCTTCGGGCTTGATCTCGCGCACGAGCTCGGGCACGCCCCAGGCGAACGCCGGATCGACCTTGATCTTGAAGGCGTACATGCTCTGCATCGCCTGGTGGTCTTCCTTGCGGAAGGTCATCTTGCCCTTCGGCGTCTCGAAGCTCATGCCTTCCATGGTCTTGATGAGCCTGTCGGTGTTGGTGTCGCCGTTCGTCTTCTTCAGCGCGTCGACGATCGCGATCGCCGCGGCCATGCCGCCCGCCGTGAAGAAGTCGGGCGGTGTGTGGAACTGCTTGTAGTGATTGGCGACGAGCCACTCGTTGACCGGGTTCTTCGGAATGCCGAAGTAGTAGTAGGTCGCGCCTTCCATCCCCGGGAACTGCTTGTAGGCGACCATCGCCGGCAGGATGTTGCCGCCGGTGGCGATCTCGATGCCGTAGCGCTTGAGGTCGAGGTCGGCGATCTTGAAGGGGTTGCCGGCGCCGGCCCAGATGATCCAGATCACCTTGCGCCCCGGCTTGTCCTTCAGCGCGTCGATGAGGTGCTGCGCTGCGGCGGTGAAGTCGGTCGTCGCCGGCGGCAGGTATTCCTCGTGAACCACCTTGGCGCGCTTCAGCGAATCCTTGAACGCCTTGACCCCGTCGCGGCCGAAGGCGTAGTCCTGCGCCAGCGTCGCGATCGACGTGCCGTCGCGGTCCTGTGCGACGGCATTGGAGATCGCGTCCTGCGAGCTGTTGCGGCCGGTGCGGAAGATGTACTTGTTCCACTTGTCGCCGGTGATCGAATCGGCAACCGCGGGCTCGACGAGCAGGATCTTCTTGTATTCCTCGGCCACCGGCAGGAGCGCCAGCGCGACGCCCGACGATGTCGGCCCGACGGCGATGTCGGCCTTGTCGTCGCCGTAGGCGGTGGCGAGCAGGCTCTTGCCGACGTCGGGCTTGCCCTGGTCGTCCTTCTCGATGACGACGATCTTCTTGCCCGCGACCATCATCGTGCCGCTGGTCGCGTAGTCGAGGCCCATCATGAAGCCGGTCTGCGTCTGCTTGCCGTAGGCCTCGAGCGGGCCGGTCTTGCTGTAGACGTGGGCGATGCGGATCTCGCCCTTGTCCTGCGCATTGGCCTGCAGCGGACAGAAGAGCGTCGCGACGGCGAACGCCGCGATCAAGGTGCTCGAAAGAGCGGCGGCGAATCGAGGTTTCATCGGCAGGGTCTCCTGAACAGCGGGCCGAACGATCGGCGCGAAAGTGTAGGGGATCGATCGTCGTTCGACGGGCTGAACGGCCGCGCTCGCGTCAAGGCTCGATCTCGAGGCGAAGTTGCGCGTCGACAAAGGTCCCGGCGTCTGTGCTGGGCCGGATTGACGGCGCGGCCCGCTCCGCAAGAATCTCGGCATGACCCAAGCAGCCGACACCAATCTCTTCACGGCGTTGCGCGCCGGATTCCCGGCCGAGCTCGACGCGACCGCGATCGAGACGATCGACGAGCCGCCGCTTTTCTACACCTGGCGCGACATCGAGCGCGCCACGGCGATGTTCGCCAACCTCCTCGCATCGCTCGACCTGCCGGCGGGCGCGCGCATCGCGGTGCAGGTGGACAAATCGGTCGAGTCGCTGCTCTTTTACCTCGCGGTGCTGCGTGCCGGCTTCGTCTACCTGCCGCTCAACCCGGCGTACAAGAGCGACGAGATCGCCTACTTCATCGGCAACGCCGGGCCGAGCGTCTTCGTCTGCGCGCCCAAGGATTTCGCCCGGCTTTCGGCGCTTGCCTTCAGCGCCGGCACGACTTTCGTCTTCAGCCTCGGCGACGACCACGGCGGCAGCCTGCTCGAGCGTGCGACCCATTTCTCCGACCACCACGTTGCGGCACGCCGCGGCCGCGACGAGCTCGCCGCCATCGTCTACACGAGCGGGACGACCGGGCGCAGCAAGGGCGCCATGCTGACGCACGGCAACCTGCTTTCCAACGCGCTGACGTTGAAGAGCTTCTGGGGCTGGCGCCGGCCCGAAGACGGCGGCGACGTGCTGATCCACGCCCTGCCGATTTTCCACGTGCACGGCCTGTTCGTCGCCTCGCACGGGGCGCTGCTAGCCGGCGCGAAGATGCTCTGGCTCGCGCGCTTCAACGCCGCGAAGGTGGCCGCTTTGCTGCCGCGGGCGTCCGTCTTCATGGGCGTGCCGACTCTTTACGTGCGGCTGCTCGGCGAAGCGTCGCTGACGAAGCAAGCGTGCCGTTCGATGCGCCTGTTCATCAGCGGCTCGGCACCCCTGCTCCTCGAAACCTTCGACGCGTTTCGCGAGCGCACCGGCCACACGATTCTCGAGCGCTACGGCATGAGCGAGACCGTGATGCTGACCTCGAACCCCTACGACGCGAAGGATGGCGAGCGGCGCGGCGGCACGGTCGGTTTGCCGCTGCCCGGCGTCGAGTTGCGCGTCCGCGACGAGCCCGGCCGGCTCGTGCCGCAAGGCGAGATCGGCAGCATCGAGGTGCGCGGCCCCAACGTCTTCGCCGGCTACTGGGGCATGCCGGAGAAGACGAAGGAGGAGTTCGTCGAAGGCGGCTGGTTCAAGACCGGCGACGTCGGCAGGATCGACGCCGACGGCTACGTCGTCATCGTCGGCCGCAGCAAGGACCTCATCATCAGCGGCGGCTACAACGTCTATCCCGCCGAGATCGAATCGGTGCTCAACGAGATGCCCGGCGTCGCCGAAAGCGCCGTCGTCGGCGTGCCGCATGCCGACTTCGGCGAGGCTGTCGTCGCCGTCGTCGTCGCCCGACCCGGCGCGGCACTGGACGGCGCGGCGCTGCTCGCTGCGCTGAAGACGCGCATCGCCAACTTCAAGGTGCCGAAGGCGATCTTCGTCGTTTCCGAATTGCCGCGAAACGCGATGGGAAAGGTGCAGAAGAACCTGCTGCGCGACGCGCACCGGGCGCTCTTCGCCTGAAGCGATCGAGCGCCGCGGTCGGACGCTTCCTCAGGCGCTTGCCGGCCGCGGCAACGACCTCGGCATGAGGCGCGAAAGCAGCAGGTAGACGACGCCCGCGATCGCCACGCCGAAGAACCAGCCGTAGACGCCCCACCAGGTCGGCAGCACCTGGCTGAAGTTGGGCAGGATGCTCGAGAAGAGCGCGCCGACGCCTGCAGCGACGAGGGCGCTGACATTCCAGCCTCCCTGGTAGCGGTACTTGCCGTTCTCGTCGTAGAGCGCCTGCACGTCGACCTCGCCGCGGGCGACGAGGTAGTAATCGACGAGGATGACGCCGAGCAGCGGCCCCATGGTCGCGCCGATGGCGCCGACGAACGACGCCGCGTTGCCTTCCCAGGGCGCGAACGGGTAGAGCACGAGCGCGATGCCGGCGGCGATGTAGCCGCCCTTCTTGAAGTCGATGCTGCGCGGAAAGACGTTCGAGAAGTCGAACGCCGGCGAGACGAAGTTGGCCACCACGTTGATGCCGAGCGTGGCGACCGCGAAGGTCACTGCGGCCACCAGCGCCAGGAACCAGCTGTCGAACTTGGCCGAGATCTGCTCGGGATGCAGCATCACCTCGCCGTAGACCTTGAAGGCGGCAATGGTCGTGACGCCGGCGACGAGCGAGAAAAGAAGCAGATTGATCGGCAGGCCCCAGAGGTTGCCGCGGCGCACCGTCGCCTTGTCGGGTGCATAGCGCGAGAAGTCGCAGAAGTTGAGATAGAGCGCCGCGAAATACGTGACCCACGTCGCGCCGACCGCGCAGAGCGCCCAGAACGAGCCCGGCTCGCCACTGACGCCGGCATCCCTGGTCTTGGCGATGAGCACGTCCTGCGGAATGCCGTGCTCGAACGAGAAGCCGCCGGCCTTGACGACGAGGCCGATCGCCAGCACCAGCATGGCGATCCAGACGGCAGGGCCGGCCCAGTCCTGGAACCGGCGCACCGTTTCCATGCCGTTCTGGATGATGAGCAGCTGCAGTGCCCAGACGATGACGAAGCAGATCACCTCGAGCCCGGAATGGCCGAGAAAGTGCGTCGACGTGTGGAACGACATCATCGCGTCGCTGCGCGTCAGGAGCGCGACGATCGCGCCCGACGCAGCCGCCGTCTGCGCGCCGTACCAGAAGCATGCGACCACCGCGCGTACCAGGGCCGGCAGGTTCGCGCCCCAGACGCCGAAGGAGGCGCGTGCCAGCACCGGATAGGGCACGCCCGTCTTCACGCCGGCGTAGCCGACGAGGTTCATCAGGAAGAAGATGACGAGCGAGCCGAGCCCGATGGCGATGATGAAGTTGAGAAAGCTCCCGCACAGAAGGAACAGGCTCGCCGCCAGGTAGTAGCCCCAGAGGCTGTGCACGTCCGAGGTCCAGACGTTGAAGATGCTGAAGGTGCCCCAGTTGCGCACCTTGGCCGGGGCCAGATCCTCGTTGTAGAGGTTCGGGGACGGATGACGGATGTCCATGGCTTCCTCGCTTTTCCCGGTGCTTCGCAAGTTTCACGCGCCACAAAAAGGCCGGCCGGTTCATCGCAAACCGGCCGGCCTCGCGTTCGAAACGTCGCCCTTCAGAGGTGGCGGCAGGTCCGGCCGCAGACCCGGGGCACGAGCATCACCCTCAGTGATCGTGGGCGTAGATGTCGACGTCCTTGGTTTCGCGAATGAAGAGCGTGCCGATGATGAAGGTCATCGCGGCGATGACGATCGGGTACCACAGGCCGTTGTACATGTTGCCGGTCGAGGCGACGATCGCGAATGCCGTGGTCGGCAGCAAGCCGCCGAACCAGCCGTTGCCGATGTGATACGGCAGGCTCATCGAGGTGTAGCGAATGCGCGTCGGGAAGAGCTCGACGAGCATCGCCGCGATCGGTCCGTAGACCATCGTCACGAAGATCACCAGGATCCAGAGAATGCCGACGATCGTCCACCACTGGCCGCTCATGAAATCGATCGGCTTGGCCTTGGACGGATAGCCTGCCGCCGCCAGGTCACCGCCTGCTTCCTTCTTGAATGCGGCGATCTTGGCGGCGCTGTCGGCATCGAACTTCTGGTTGACGACGTTCGCCGACGGCGCCGTGATCGACTTGTCGCCGATCGTGATCGAAGCCGGCGTGCCAGCCGGCGCGTCGACGTTGTCGTAGCTAACCGAGCTCTGCGCCAGGAAGCGCTTGGCGATGTCGCAGGAATCCTTGAAGTCGATCTCGCGCGCCACGGGATTGCCCTGGAACGAACACTGCGCGGGATCGGCGTGAACGACGACCTTGTTCTTGGCCTGCGCCGCGGCGAGATCGGGATTGGCGGCGTCGGTCAACGCGTGGAAGAGCGGAAAGAAGGTCAGCGCCGCGAGCAGGCAGCCGGCCATGATGATGGGCTTGCGGCCGATCTTGTCGGAGAGCGTGCCGAAGACGATGAAAAACGGCGTGCCGATGAGCAGCGAGGCGCCGATCATCAGTTGCGCCGTCGTCGCATCGACCTTCAACTGCGCGGTCAGGAAGAAGAGTGCGTAGAACTGGCCCGTGTACCAGACCACGCCCTGGCCGGCGGTGAGGCCCAGCAGCGCAAGAAGGACGATCTTGCCGTTGCCCCACTGGCCGAACGACTCCGTCAGCGGCGCCTTGGACGTCTTGCCCTCTTCCTTCATGCGCTTGAACGCCGGCGTCTCGTTCAGGCTCAGGCGAATCCAGATCGAGACGATGAGCAGGAAGAACGACATCCAGAACGGCACACGCCAGCCCCATCCTTTGTTGAAGGTGTCGTCGCCGAGCAGGTACTTCGTGCCGATGATGATGATCAGCGACAGGAACAGGCCGAGGGTCGCGGTCGTCTGAATCCACGACGTGTAGGCGCCGCGCTTGCCGTGCGGCGCGTGCTCGGCGACGTAGGTCGCGGCACCGCCGTATTCGCCGCCGAGGGCCAGGCCCTGCAACAGGCGCAGGGCGACGAGGATGATCGGTGCGGCGATGCCGATCGATCCATAGGTCGGCAGGATACCGACCGCCACGGTCGACAGACCCATGATCATGATCGTTACCAGGAAGGTGTATTTGCGACCGATCATGTCGCCGAGGCGGCCGAACACGAGGGCGCCGAAGGGGCGGACGAGAAAGCCCGCAGCGAACGCCATCAGCGAGGCGATGAACGCCGCCGTCGGGTCGAGCGCCGAAAAGAACTGCTGGGCGATGATTCCCGCCAGCGAGCCGTAGAGATAGAAGTCATACCACTCGAATACCGTGCCGAGGCTCGAAGCGAAGATGACCTTGCGCTCTTCGCGCGTCATCGGTTTGTCCGAGCCGGCGCCCACGGGTACTGCTGCTGTGACCATTCTGAATCTCCCCCAAGGTAGAAGAACCGCCGTGCGGCGGCGGCACTTCGCATCTTGGCCCGTGGACAGACACTTTTGCTGACGCGGAGCTGAAAAAATGCGCTCAAAACCTCCGGTGAAACCCCGAGGCGCCGACGCGCAATGTGCGCTAGTTCGACGAGCCGGCGGCCTTGTTCAGCGCCTTGTCACACCCGGCCGGGCTGCGCCTTCGCGTTCCCAGTGCGCCTCGAAAAACCAGGGATCGCCGCGCGCGAAAGCGGCGGCCATGTCGAGCGCGTCGAAGCCCCAGAAGAGCTTGTCGGCGATGCCGATCGTCGGCACGCCGAACAGGCCGCCTGCGATCGCCGCATCGGTGGCGTCGCGCAGGCACTGCTTCGCTTCGTCGCCGGCCGGATCGAGCCGCGGTGCCAGACGATCGCGCAGTGCGACGAGCCGCGCCGGGTCTTCGGCATCGCCGCCGCCGATCCAGACGTGGCGCAGGATCGTCTCGCAGACATAGCGGTTCGGCGTCGCGCCCGCCGGCGCCGCGGCCCAGGCCAGGCGCGAGAGCGCAAGCGGGTTGAACGGATGGCGCAGCGGCGTCTCGATCGCGATTCCGGCGCGATGCGCGAGCCAGTGCACCTGCCGGAAGGTCCAGGCGCGCTTCGGCTCGATCTCGGCCGGCCCCTTGTGGGCGTAGTGCTTGAGCAGGGCGCCGAACACGATCGGCCGGTACGCGACGCTGTAGGAGAAGCCGACGAAGGCCTCCGGCAGGCGCTCGAACGCGAGCCAGGCGAATGGCGAGATCGGATCGAACCAGAAATCGATGTGCTTCATGAGGCGCCCTCGGCGCGGGCCCGCGCGGCAGCGTCGACAGGCCCTCGGCTTTCGCGGCGTGCCGGCAGGCGCTTGCAGATAGCCCGCTTCGTCGCGTCGTCGAGTGCGCCCCAGGCGGCGATCTCGTCGATCGTTCTGAGGCACCCTTCGCACCAGCCGGTGCGCGGATCGAGCGCGCAGACGCCGACGCACGGGCTGGTCACTGCGGCATCGCCCATCGTCTCGAGCCTGCCGAAGCAAAGGCGCGTTCGGCCTCTTCGGCCGTGTAGTAGCCGAGGGCGAGATCGCGCCCGACGGCCGCGCCCGGCCGTGCCGAGGGTGGCCCGAAGCCGCCACCGCCGGGCGTCGAGACCGCGATCACGTCGCCGGCGTGGATTTCGATGTCCTGGTCCTTCGAGAGATGCGGCGGCACGTAGGTGACGCCGTTGCGGATGACCCTGACCTTGTTGGTGCCGCCGGCAGCGCCGCCTTGCGCGCCGGGCGGTCCGGCGCGGCCGTGGTCCATCACCATCGAGACCGTGGCGCTGCCGCGGCGCAGCCGGATGCGGTAGTTGACGCCGAAGCCGCCGCGGTGCTCGCCGGCGCCGCCCGAGCCTTCGTGCAGCGAGTACTCCTCGAAGAGCACGGGATAGAGCTGCTCCATGATCTCGATCGGCGTCGTCTTCGAGATGCCGATCGTCGAGCAGCCGTTGCTGATGCCGTCACCGGCCGGGCTGCCACCGTAGCCGCCGCCCGAGATCACGTACATCACGTAAGCGCGCTTTTTCAGCGGGTCGAAGCCGCCGACGCCGAGGTTGCCGCTCGTACCCGCGGGCGCGCCGAAAAGCTGCTCCGGAATCGCCGTGCCGAGCGCCGCGAACACTGCCTCGGCGATGCGCTGGCTCACCTCGGCAGCGCAGCCGGATACCGGCCGCGGGTAGTGAGCGTAGAGAAACGTGCCTTCCGGATCGACGATGTGCAGTGGCTCGAACGTGCCGGCGTTGATCGCCGCCTCGGGAAAGACGTGCTTGACCGCGAGATAGATCGAGGAACGCGTCGTTGCGATGACGCTGTTCATCGGGCCCCTGCAGGGCGGCGACGAGCCGCTCATGTCGAAAGACAAGGCCGCGCGATCGAGGTCGGCGCCGCCGCTCTTGGTGATGCGCATGGCGATGCGCAGCGGTTCGTCGACGACGCCATCGGAATCGACGAAGGCCTCGCCTTCGTATGTGCCGTCGGGAATGGTCGCGATCTTCTCGCGCATCTGCCGCGCCGCTCGGCGCTTGAGCTCGACGACGGCGGCATCGACGGTCGCGTCGCCGTAGCGATCGAGCAAGGCGGACAGGCGCGCCTGCCCCGTCGCGAGCGCGGCGGCCTGCGCCTTGATATCGCCGATGCGCTGGTCGGCGATGCGGATGTTCGACAGGATGATCGACAGGATCTCGTCGTCGAGCACGCCCTGCTTGTAGAGCTTGACCGGCGGCAGGCGCAGGCCTTCCTGCTCGACCTCGGTGGCGTTGGCCGAAAAGCCTCCCGGCACCATGCCGCCCGTATCCGGCCAGTGGCCGGTGTTGGCGAGCCAGCACCATAGCCTCCCTGCGCGAAAGAAGGGCTGCACGAACTTCACATCCATCAGATGGGTGCCGCCGAGATAGGGATCGTTGACGATGAAGACGTCGCCCGGGTTCAGCTCGATCTTCAGGCGATCGACGCGCTCGATCACCGCCTGCACCGTGAACTGCATGGTGCCGACGAAGACCGGAAGTCCCAGCTCGCCCTGCGCGATGAGCTCGCCGGTGTCGCGGTGGTAGATGCCGTCGGAACGGTCGAGCGCTTCGGCGATCACCGGGCTGAAGGCGCTGCGCACGAACGCCAGGTCCATTTCGTTGCAGACCTGCATGAGGCCGTTCTGCAGCACGGACAGCGTGATTGGATCCAGAGACATGGTCTTGCTCATCGTACGCGTTTGATTCTCTTGCCGAGAAGTCTGGCGTCGGCCTCGCGCGTCAGCGGCAGGGGTACGCCTACTCCTGCCCAGGGGCGCTCTGCAATCGCGCCAGCGGTGGTGTGCGATGCCAGAGCGTGGGGCGGGCAGTGGTGGGTGTGACTCGGGTTTCGGCGCGGAACCCGATGGCCGGGCGCGCGGTGTGCCGGAGCCGAACCGTTCGTCGACAGCCGCCTCGGGCGCCGACTGCGCGGGGCATACCCACCGCTCTGCGGCCCGTGCCACTCGACGACGACACCCGCAATCATCACACCGTCACGATCAGATTTCCGATCGCATCGATCTCGACCCGATTCCCCGGCTCGACGACGCTCGTGCAGTCGAGTTGCTCGACGATCGCCGGCCCCTCGAATCGCGCCGCCAGCGGCAGATGCTCTCGCGCGTAGATCGGCGTCTCGACCCAGCCGCCGTCGAACCACACCGGTCGCGTGGTTCGAAGGGCATCGCCGAGCGTCGCCTTCGTGGCCGTGGCCGCGGCCGCGATGGCGCGCAGCGACACCGGCTTGCGCTTGCCGATCACGGCGGTGTGCAGGTTGACGAGCACTGGCCGGATCTCGGGCAGCTCGACGCCGAAGCGGCGCCAGTAGGCGGCGGCGAAGGCCGCACGCAACTCGCCGATCGTGACCGCCGGAGATTCGATCGCCACCGGCAGGATGTGGCTCTGGCCCTGGAACTGCATGTCGGCGCGATGCAGCGTCTCGAGGCGTTCGACGGCGACGTTCTCGCGCGCGATGAGCGCCCTGCCGCTCGCGATCTGCGCCGCGAACACATCGCCGACTCTGGCGCCATCGAGCGCTTCGAGCGGCTGGTTCACCGTCGCGACGAAATCGTGCCGAAGATCGGCGACGACGCAGCCGAGCGCGTTCGTCAGCCCGGGCCGCGCCGGAATCAGCACCTTCGGAATGCCGAGCTCGCGGGCGAGCGCCGCCGCGTGCAGCGGCCCGGCGCCGCCGAAGGCGAAGAGGGCGAAGTCGCGCGGATCATGGCCGCGTGCCAGGCTCACCATGCGGATCGCGCCGGCCATGCGGTCGTTGGCGACACGCACGATCGCGGCGGCGGCCTGCGTGGCATCGAGGCCGAGCGGCGCGCCGACGTGCTCGAGCAAAGCGGCGCGAATCGCGTCCATCGACACCGCGTGCTCGACGGCCAGCAGCCGCTGCGGATCGAGACGGCCGAGCACGAGGTTGGCGTCGGTGATCGTCGGCCGCGTACCGCCCCGGCCGTAGCAGATCGGCCCCGGCACCGCGCCGGCGCTTTCCGGGCCGACCTTGAGCATGCCCGAGGCGTCGACCGAGGCGATCGAGCCGCCGCCGGCGCCGATGCTGTGCACATCGACCATGGGCACATGGATCGGCATCGCGTACTCGAGCTCGAGGTCGCTCGACACCGACGGCTGGCCGCGGAGGACGAGCGCCACGTCGCTTGAGGTGCCGCCCATGTCGTAGGTGACGACGTTGCCGAACTCGCCCGGCCGCGCCCCCGCCTGCATCGCCGTCGCCGCCGCGGCGATGACGCCCGAGGCCGGGCCGGACATGACGGTCGCCACGGCGTGCTCGGCGACGATGCTCGACGACACCGTGCCGCCGTTGCCCTGCATCACGAGCAGCTCGCGCGCGAAACCGCGTGAGCGCAGCTCGCTTCGCAAGCGCTCGATGTAGCGATGCAGCACCGGCTGGATCGCGGCGTTGACGGCCGCCGTCGTGCCGCGCTCGTACTCGCGGTACTCGGCGACGACCGTGTGCCCGGCCGTCACGTAGCCATTCGGCCAGATGCCGCGCACGATCTCGGCGGCGCGTGCCTCGTGAGCCGGGTTGATGTAGCTGTGCAGGAAGTGGATGACGACGCTTTCGGCGCCGAGCGCAATGAGCTGTTTCGCGGCCGCTTCGACCTGCGCTTCGTCGAGCGGCACGAGTACCTCGCCTTCGGCGTCCAGCCGCTCGTCGACCTCGAGGCGAAAGCGCCGCTCGATCAACGGGACGAATCGCCCCTTCAGGCCGTACGGCGTCGGCCGCGTGCGCCGGCCGAGCTCGAGCACGTCGCGAAAGCCGCGCGTGGTGATGAGGCCGACCGTCGCGATCTTGCGCTCGAGCATCGCGTTGGTCGTCGTCGTCGTGCCGTGGACAATGGCTTCGAGCTCGCTCGGATCGACGCCCGCCGCATCGAGCGCGGCGAGCACGCCGAAGGCCTGGTTCTGCACCGTCGTCGGCACCTTGGCGATGCGCACTTCGCCCGTGTGGTCGTCGACGACGATGAGATCGGTGAAGGTGCCGCCGACGTCGATGCCTGCAATTCGACTCATCGGCGCCTCACAGGCTCAGATGCGTGCGAAGCAGGCCTTCTTCGCTCATCAAAGCCTCCATGGTCCCGTCGAATCTCACCTCGCCTTTCTCCAGCACCACGGCCCGATCCGAGACGAGCCGCGCGAAGTGAAGGTTCTGCTCCGAGAGCAGGACGGCGACGCCCTGCCGCTTGAGCGCGACGATCATGCGCACCATCTCCTCGACGATGAGCGGCGCCACCCCTTCCGAAGGCTCATCGAGCAGCACCAGATACGGGTTGCCCATCAGCGTGCGGGCCACGGTGAGCATCTGCTGCTCGCCGCCGCTCATGCGCCCGCCCGGCCGGTCGGGCATCGCGCCGAGATTGGGGAAAAGAGCGTAGAGCCGCTCGGGTGTCCACTCGGGCGTGCCGTCGCGGGGCGGCTGGCGCGCGACGGCAAGGTTCTCGCTCACCGTGAGGTCGGTGAAGATGCGCCGGTCTTCCGGCACCCAGCCGAGCCCGAGCCTGCCGATACGGTAGGGCGGCAGGCCCGAGATGTCGTGGCCGCGAAAGACGACGCGGCCGCGCTTTTTCGCTATCAGTCCCATGATCGCCTTCATCGTCGTCGACTTGCCGGCGCCGTTGCGGCCGACGAGCGCGACGCGCTCGCCGGCGCCGACGGCGAGGCTGACGCCGTAGAGGATCTGCGCCTGGCCGTACCAGGCATCGAGCGCGCTCACTTCAAGCATGACTCGTCTCGCCGCGCCCGAAGGTCGTGCCGCCGCCGAAGTACACCTCGCGCACTTTCTCGTCGTCGCGCACCTGCATCGGCGGCCCTTGCGCGATCAGCTCGCCGCGCGCCAGGACGATGACGCGATCGGCGTGCGCGAACACGACGTCCATGCTGTGCTCGGTGAAGAGCACGCCGATGGCCTGCTCGCTGGCGAGTCGCCTCGCGAGCGCCATCAGCTCGTTGCGCTCGCCCGGCGCCATGCCGGCGGTCGGCTCGTCCATCAGCAGCAGGCGCGGCCGGTGTGCGAGCGCGATGGCAAGCTCGACGCGCTTGACATCGCCGTAGGCAAGCACGCTCGTCGCGCGTTGTGCCTGCGCCGCCATGCCGACGCCTTCCAGCAACGCGATCGCCTCGTCGCGGAACTGCGCGCGTGCCGGCCGCCAGAAGCCGAGCACGCGCCCGGCATGCGAGAGCAGCGCCAGCTGCACGTTCTCGACGACCGTGAGCGAAGCGAAGGTTTCGGCGATCTGGAAGGTGCGGCCGACGCCCTGACGCCAGATCGCGTCCGGCGCCAGGCCGACGAGCTCTCGGCCGCCGAGCTTCACCGATCCCGCATCGGGCGCGAGCTGGCCGCCGACCATGTTGAAGCAGGTCGTCTTGCCGGCGCCGTTCGGCCCGATCAGCGCGAGCATTTCGCCGGCGCCGAGATCGAAGCTCACGCCGGCGACGGCGCGCACGCCGCCGAACGATTTCGAGAGGCCGCGCACGGCCAGGAGCGGCGCCGTCGTCATCTCGTCGCGCCGCCCTGCTCGCGAATGAAGAGGCGCTTCAGGCCGCCCGCAACGCCGAGCGGAAAGACGAGCACGAGCGCGAGCATGACGATTCCGAGCAGAGCGCGCCAGTAGTCGGTCTGGCGCGCGACCGTGTCCTGCAGCCAAGTGAAGAGCGCGCCACCGACCCACGGGCCCGACACCGCCTGCACACCGCCGAGCAAGACCATGACGAGGCCGTCGACCGATTTGCCGACGCCAAGCGTCTCCGGCGAGATCGTGCCTTTGGCAAACGCGAAGAGCGAGCCTGCGAGGCCGGCGATCGTGCCGGCGACAACGAAGGCGATCCACTGCAGGCGCGGCACGCGGATGCCGATCGCCGCGGCGCGCAGCGGTGAATCGCGGCTCGCGCGCAAGGCCAGCCCGAATGGCGCATGCAGCATGCGAACGAGCAGGCCGCAGCCCGCCACCGTGAACGCCAGGGTGAGCAGATAGTAGGCAGGCTTGGGCGCGAGCCAGGCCGAAGGCCAGATGCCGACGAGGCCGTTGCTGCCGCCGGTGAGCGCATCCCACTGGAAGACGACCGACCAGACGATCTGCGCGAAGGCGAGCGTCAGCATCGCGAGGTAGACGCCCGACAGGCGCACGCAGAACCAGCCGAAGACGAAGGCTCCGGCGGCGGCGAGCAGCGGCGCCAGCAGCAGCGAGGCTTCCATCGGCCAGCCGAGCGCCTTGAAGAACAGCGCCGCACCGTAGGCACCGAGGCCGAAGTAGGCGGCATGCCCGAACGAATGCATGCCGGACGGGCCCATGAGGAAGTGCAGGCTCGCGGCGAAGAGCACGGCAATGAGCATGTCGATCATCAGCACGACGACATAAGGCGCCGGCGCGTTCAGCGCGGCAACGAAGACGAGCGCGACCAGCGCCGCCCAGCCGGCGCGCCGCCACACTGCGGGCAGGGGCCGAAGCGGCGCCTCCGCCGCGCCCAGCCCGCGCACCACGGCCTGCGGCTTGCCGAACAGGCCCCACGGCCGCCGGACGAGCACGAAGGCCATGACGAGGAACTCGGCGACCAGCGTCAGCTTGCTGAGCGGAAACGACGCGCCGAAGACGTCGATCGAGCCGGCGGCGATGCAGACGGCCTTGACCATGGCGATCAGCACCGCCGCGACGAAGGCGCCGACGATCGAGCCCATGCCGCCGACGACGACCACCACGAAGACCTCGCCGATGAGAGCGAGGTCGAGATTCAGGTTCGCCGGCTCGTGCGGCATCTGCAAGGCGCCGCCGAGCGCCGCCAGAAAAGTGCCGAGCGCGAACACCGAGGTGAAGAGCCAGCGCTGGTTGACGCCGAGGGCGCCGACCATCTCGCGGTCCTGCGTCGCGGCGCGAACGAGCAGGCCCCAGCGCGTGCGCGTGAGAAGCAGCCAAAGGAGGCCGAGGACGGCGGGGCCGACGAAGATCAGGAACACGTCGTAGCTCGGAAACGGCAGGCCGAAGACGCTGACCGCTCCCTTCATGCCCGGCGCTCGCGGGCCGAGGATGTCTTCCGCGCCCCAGGCCCACAGCGCCGCATCGCGGATCACGAGCACGAGAGCGAAAGTCGCAAGCAGCTGATAGAGCTCGGGCGCGGCGTAGAGGCGGCGCAGCACGAGCATCTCGATCGCGGCGCCAAGCGCAGCGACGGCGAGCGCCGCCAGCAGCACGCTGCCCCAGAAGCCGGACGGCCCGGCGCCGAACGCAGCGGCCAGCGCTACCGCGGCGTAGAGGCCGATCATGTAGAACGAGCCGTGCGCGAAGTTGACGATCCGCGTCACGCCGAAGATCAGCGAGAGGCCGCTCGCGACCAGGAACAGCGTCGACGCGGAAGCGAGACCGGTGAGGATCTGGAGAAGGGCGGACGTGAGCGTCATCCGCGCATCGATCGCGTCGTCAATCGGCCGGCCGCAGCTTCTTCACCTCGGCGTCGCTCGGCAGGTAGCTCGCTCCATCGAGATAGCGGTAGTCGGTCATCACGCCCTTGTCGCCCTCGAGCTTGGTGCGGCCGACGAACGCGCCCATGGTCGACTGGTGATCGATTGCGCGATAGGTGACGCGCCCGAACGGCGTCGTCACCGGCATGCCGCTGAAGGCGGCGATGAGCTTTTCGGTATCGGTCGATCTGGCGCGCTTCAGGCCTTCGGCGATCGACATGATGGTCGAATAGCCGACCACCGAGCCGAGTCGCGGGTACTCGCTGTACTTGCGGTAGTAGGCGAGGAAGAATTTCTTGTGGTCCTCGGTCTGGATGCCGTAGTACGGATAGCCGGTGACGATCCAGCCCACCGGCGCTTCGCCCTTCAAGGGCTCGATGTACTCGGGCTCGCCGGTAAGCAGGCTCACGACCTCACGGCCCTTGAACAGATCGCGCGAGTTGCCTTCGCGGACGAACTTGATGAGGTCGGCGCCGAAGAGCACGTTGAATATCGCGTCGGGCTTGGCATCGGCGAGCGCCTGGGAAACCGGGCCGGCATCAATGCGGCCGAGCGGCGACGCCTGCTCGCCGACGAACTCGACGTCGGGCTGGGCCTTCTTCATCATCTCCTTGAACGTTGCCGCTGCCGACTGCCCGTATTCGTAGTTCGGGTAGATGAGCGCCCAGCGCTTCTTGTGCAGCTTCACCGCCTCGGGCACGAGCATCGCCACCTGCATGTAGGTGTTGGGCCGCAGGCGAAAGGTGTAGCGGTTGCCGTCCTGCCAGGTGATCTTGTCGGTGAGCGGCTCGGAGGCGAGGAAGAAGATCTTCTTCTGCTTCGCGAAATCCGTGACCGCCAGGCCGATGTTCGAGAGGAACGTGCCGCAGATCAGCGACACGCCCTCGCGCGACACCAGCTCTTCGGCGACGCGAACGGCATCGCCCGGGTTGGCGTTGTCGTCGCGCGAGATGACCTGCAGCTTCCTGCCCAGCACGCCGCCGGCCGCATTCACTTCCTCGACGCCGAGCTCCCAGCCCTTCTTGTACGGATCGAGGAAAGCCGGCTGCGCCTTGTAGCTGTTGATCTCGCCGATCTTGATCGTGTCCTGGGCATTCGCCCCGGACGTCGCGACCGCGGCGAAGGCGGCGAGGATGAGTGGTTTCAGCATGAAGAGGGCTCCTGGTTCAGACCGCGATGTCGCTCGACTGGATGCGCTTGACGCCAGCCTTCGTCATCTGCGCCCACGCCGCTTTCAGCGAGCCGTTGAGATCGATGCCGCGCGACGCGTCCTCGATGACCGAGGCCCTGAAGCCGGCCTTCCTCGCATCGAGCGCCGTCCAGGCAACGCAGAAATCGGTGGCGAGGCCGCAGACGTAGACCGTGTCGACGCCGTGCGCCTTCAGGTAGGCCGCGAGACCCGTCGAGGTCTTGCCGTCGGCCTCCATGAAGGCCGAGTAGCTGTCGGTCGACTGGTGGTAGCCCTTCCTGATGACCAGCTGCGCCTTCGGCAGCGACAGGTCCTTGAGCAGGGCCGCATCGGGCGTGCCCTGGATGCAGTGATCGGGCCAGAGCACCTGGTTGCCGTAGGCGAGCTTGATGCTCTCGAACGGCTTCTTGCCGGCGTGCGCCGAGGCGAACGAGACATGGCCGGGCGTGTGCCAGTCCTGCGTGACGATGATGTTCTCGAACGCCGGCGCTATCTTGTTGATGACCGGAACAACCTGCTCGCCGTCCTTCACCGGCAAGGTGCCGCCGGTGACGAAGCAGTTCTGCACGTCGATGACGAGCAGCGCGCTCTTCGCGTCGGGCTTGATCGCCGCGGCGGCGAAGGCGCCACCCGCGGCGCCGAGTCCGTACAGGCTGGCTCCGGCCAAAGCGACGCGGCGAACGAAATCCCTGCGTTGCATGTCATTCATGGTGTGCCTCCGTGGTGATGTTCAACCGTCCTCTTGTCATGCATCGTTCGTGCCGGCGCGGCGGCCTGACGCTAGCGCTGCCCGTCGAACTTCGCAATCTCGTCTGCCCGCAGGCCGCCGACGCGGGCGTGCGGTCGCGGCCCGGTCGTCATGCCGATAACGAGCAGCATCTCGTTCGGCCGCGGCGCATCGGCGACGCGCACCTCGAGCGTGTCGAAATGGCTGCGCACGTAGGCGGCGACGCGATGGTGAATCGGGATGTCGATCGTCGTGCCGGCCGGGCCGATCTTGGTCGTCGAGGGGACGATCGCATGCGAGCCTTCGAGCAGGTCGCGCATGCCGTAGCCGCCGGGCACATGCCAGAGCGCGCCGTGCTCGAGCTCGCCGGCAAGGCCGACCAGCGCGCCCTTGCCGTAGCCCTCGATCCTCGCCGGGCCGCCGAGCGCTTCGACCAGGCGCGCCGCCATCTCGCGACCGAGCGGCTTCAGCGCTTCCATCATCGGCTGGATGTCTTCGACGTAGCGACCGGCATAGGGATTCCTGACGACGGCGGCGGCGCTGCCGCGGCGCAGCGCCTTCGCCAGGCGCGGCCCGTTGTCGTGCCAGACGTCTTCGACCGAGACGACGAGCTTGCGCACGTCGATCTCGGGCAGCGTGGGCGTAGCGGGGATCAGCATGGGGCAAAACTCCGTGGCAGGGATTCGGGATGCCGGCGCGGTGCGACGGCGGGCGCGCCGGTCCCGCCTTCGACGACGGCGAAGCGCCCTTGCAGCGCCAGCACCGCCGCGATGATGCGCCCGCGCGCGATCTCGCCCCGAGCCGCCTCGGCGCCGGCGCCGAGCGCCGTATCGATCGCCGCGGCCGAGAGCGGCGGCACGGCGCAGGTGACGAGGCGTTCGCCGAGATCGCTGTCGTCGCGGATCTTGCTGGCCGGGCGACGCACGATGCGCGCATCGTCGAGGTCGACGGCGTTGGCGATCACGGTGGCCGCCGCGTCGGCGGCCGAGGCGCTGGCGGCGAGCACGGTGACCGAATCGGCGATGCCGAGCGAAAAGCTCCGCCCGCGCCAGCCCGAGGTGGCGACGCCGCGCACCGGCGAGCACGCATCGACGGCGAAACGACCGTCCAGCGGCGCGCCGACAAGGTGGCGCGCCGGGTCGGCGACGAGGCCGACATCGAACGACGCGCCGGGCGCAAGGTGGAGCGCGATGTCGCCGCCGTTGTTGACGTAGGCACGCGCGATGCGCGGGTCGGCGAACGATGCGATCAGCTCTTCGGCGACGCTGCCCGCGACGGCCGCCATCGCCGTGATGAAGCGGCCCGTCGACGCATGCGCGCGGCAGGCCTCGACCATGCGCCGGGCGATCGCACCGTTCGGCAGCACGGGCACTCCGGCCGGCGATCCGAGGTCCATGCGCAGCAAGGGCAGCTCCGCGACGAGCTCCTCGAGCACGCCGCGAAAGCGCGCCCACGCGCGCTCGACACATTCGGCGGCGGCGCCGGCCTCGCCTTCGGCCAGGACGATGCAGTCGATCGGCCCATGCTGGAAATGCCAGCGGCCGTCGGCGAAGCGCTGGCGCACGGCGCCGCTCATGGCGCCTTCTCCCGCAGCGCGTCGAAGGGCCAGGGATTGCCCGCTGCCGGCTCGACGACTCGATAGGCGATCGACGCGAGCACATCCTCGAGGCGCCGCACGCGATCCATGTGGCCCCCGAGGGCGCGATAGTCCGAAAGCCGCATCGTGAACTCTATCGGCGAGACGATGGCCGGCGTCGGCACCGAGCCGAAGCTCATCGCCGGCATCTTCGCCACGTCGACCATCACCGTGATGCCGCCGCCGGGCCAGACATACACCGGCGCACCGCCGCACGTGACGTTGACGAGCAGGCTCTTGATCGAGCGCGTGAGCCGCACCGGGTTGTCGGTGACGCCGGCGCGCAGGCTGCCCCCGGCGCCCGCGACGTAGAGCACCGAGGCGAGCGAAGGCTCGCAGTTCTCGCCGATGCGCTCGACGACGCGCCGCACTTCGGCCGGCATCTCGGCGGGACGCGGCACGAGCGCATCGTCGAGGACGAACCAGGCCGAGTCCTCGCCCGTGGTCGAGACCATCAGCAGCCGCAGCCCGGGCCGTGCGCCGTGCCTGGCGTCCCAGCCTTCGACGATGCAAAGCGGATCGGTGATGTCGGTGCCGCCCCAGCCCGAGCCGGGGTTGGCGACCTGGAAGTAGCGTCCGGGCGTCGATTTTCGGCCGCGCAGGCGAATGCCCGAAGGCGCCATGTCGAGGAACTTGCCGGCCTGGTGCTCGGAGAGAACGCCGGTGATGTGGTCGTCGATGACGACGACTTCGTCGGCATGGCCGAACCATTGCGGCGCGAAGATGCCGATCGCCGCCGAGCCGCAGCCGACACGCATGCGCTTTTCCTCGACGCCGTCGACGACGGGCGGCTCGTTGGCGCAGACGACGACCGAGGCGCCGCCTTCGATCTGCAGCTCGACCGGCGAGCGGTTGCCGAGCGCCATCATCATCTCGCAGGCGATGCGGCCTTCCCTCTTCGAGCCGCCGGTGAGGTGGTGCACGCCGCCGAGCGCCAGGAACTGCGAGCCGTATTCGATCGTGCTGACGTGGCCGACCGCCTCGCCCTGGTGCCGCACGGTCGCCTGCTCGGGGCCGAGGTAGCGATCGGTATCGATCTTCACCTTGAAGCTGCAGTAGCTGAAGATGCCTTCGGTGACCACCGTCACCATGTCGATGCCTTCGTGCCGCGACGACACGATGAAGGGCGCCGGCTTGTAGTCGGGATAAGTCGTGCCCGAGCCGACACCGGAAACGAAGACCGGCGCGTCGCCGCCGACGAGGCTGCCGTCCCAGTGCTTTTCCGCGGCCGCCGCCCAGGCGACGAGATCGGTGCCCGGCTTGGCGACGAGTGCCAGCGTGTCGAGCCGTGCGAGCTGGCCGTCGACGTTGCCGTAGCGGTCGCAGGCGCCGAGCTTGCCCGGGCTGATCTGGCAGAGCACCGGGCAGGCTTCGCAGCGCACCTTGTCGGCCGACATGCGCTCGGGCACGCGCGAGTGCTCGAGCACGACGGGCCGCAGGCTCGTTTGCGCTTCGAGCGGCTGGCCGTCGGAGCGCGGCGCGAAGGTGCCCGGCGTCTCGCTCATCGCTTCTCTTCGCCGCGCTGGCGAAGAATTGCGGCGCGCAGCCGGCTCGGCGTGACGGGCACCTCGCGCATGCGAACGCCCGTCGCGTCGTGGATCGCATGGAGGATCGCCGGCGCCGTCGCCACCAGTGCCGGTTCGCCGACGCCCTTGGCACCCCAGGGCCCGAGCGGCTCCGGGTCTTCGATCAGGTGCACGTCGATCGGCGGCACGTCGCCGACGGTGGGAATCAGGTAGTCGTGCAGGTTGTCGGTGCGGCCGTTGACGTATTCCTCCATCAAGGCCATGCCGATGCCCTGCGCGATGCCGCCGTGGATCTGGCCTTCGACCAGCGTCGGGTTGATGGCGCGGCCGACGTCGTGCGCGGCGTGGATGCGAATGAGCCGGACCGTCCCGAGATCGAGATCGACTTCGAGCTCGGCCATCTGCGCCGCGAAGCCGTAGGTCGCATAGGGCACGCCCTGGCCATCGGCATCGAGCGGCACGGTCGGCGGGTTGAAGCTGCCGCTCGCCACCGCGAGATCGCCGTTGGCGTCGGCGGCCCACTCGCGGAGGTCGGCGCCGCGGCGTGTGCCATTCACTTCGGCAACGAGACGAAAGCCGTCGAGGTGGAAACGAACCTCGGCGTCGTCGGCGTCGGCGAACCCGAGGCGCTCGATCAGCATGCGTCGCAAGGATGTGCCCGCAGCCTTCGCCGCGTTGCCCGAGACGAAGGTCTGCCGCGACGCCGACGACTTGCCGGCGTCGGCCGTGCGGTCGGTGTCGCCCATCACCTGCTCGACGCAGGCGAGCGGCAGGCCGACGGCATCGGCAAACATCTGCGGCATGATCGTCGCCGTGCCCTGGCCGATCTCCTGCGCGCCGTTGTAGAGAAAAAGATGGGCGCCGCGCCCGGCGCCGCAGCGCAGCGCGCCGCGCATCGTCGACGGATTGGCGATCACCGTGTTGCCGATGCCGTACCACATGCAGGCGATGCCAGCACCGCGGCGCAGCGCGCCCTCTTGCGCGAGCGCATCGGCGTTGAACGCATCGGCTGCGACGCGCGCCGCTTTCCATGCCGGACGCAGGGCATCGAGACAATCGCGCAGGCCGACGCTGGCGACGAGCTGCTGGCCGGTCGGCGTGCGGTCGCCGGCACGCAGGGCGTTGGCATGGCGGAATTCGAGCGCATCGATGCCGGCTGACACGGCGAGCTTGTCGATCAGCAATTCGCCGAGCAAGGCCGCCTGCGGCACGCCGAAGCCGCGAAACGCGCCGGCGACGCTGTTGTGGGTGAGCACGGCGCGCGTCAGGGCGCGGACGTTCGGCACGCGGTACGGGCCGCTGGCGTGGATCGGCACACGGTTGGCGACCGTCGGGCCCCACGACGAATAGGCGCCGGTGTTGAAGTCGCCTTCGAAGTCGAAGGCCGTGAGGCGGCCGCTCGCGTCGCAGGCGGCGCTCGCGGTCATGCGTGCCGGATGGCGCTTGGTGCTCGATTGCATCGATTCCGGCCGCTCGTAGACGAGCCGCACCGGCCGGCCGAGCTTCCAGGCCGCGACTGCGAGCAGGGGCTGCACCGAGAGATCGAGCTTGCCGCCGAAGCCGCCGCCGATGGCCGACGGCACGACGTGCACCTGCTCCGGCGCAAGACGCATGACGTTCGCGATCTCGTCGCGATCCATGTACGGCGTCTGCGTGCAGGCGAAGATGCGGATGCGGCGCGGCGTTTCGCCCTGAGCCTCGACGACTTCTGCGTAGCCCGCTTCAGGCTCGATGTAGGCATGCTCGACGTAACGCGTCTCGAAGCTCGAGCGCGCGCGAATGACCGATCGGGACGCGTCTGCGAACGCGGCGTCGACATTGCCGCAGACGACGCGACCACGGCAGAGCACGTTGTCCGGATAACACGTGTGCAGCGCATCGCCTGCAGCCGCCAACGCCAGCGCGGCATCGATCGTCTGGTACGCGGGAAGCACTGCGAAGCGAACCGGCATTTCACTTTCGGGCAGCGCGAGCAGGGTCTCGGCATCGCCGACGATCGCGAGCACGGCCTCGCCGCGAAAACGCGCGGCACCATCGGCGAGCACGGGCTGGTCGCGCAGGTCGGGAAAGATCGCGAAGGCGTTGCTCGGCACGTCGGCGGCGGTGAGAGCGTCGACGATGCCCGGCCAACGGCGCCTGAACGCGGCGAGGTCGCCGACTTCGAACGAGGCATGCGCATGCGGAGAGCGCACGATCCGCATGGCGAGCACGTTCCCGGGGGAACCGGGCCATGAATCGGCAGCGAAGCGCTCCTCGCCGCACACCTTAGCCGGCGCATCGAGCCGCGCAACGCGGCTACCGACCGCGGTGCCGGCGGCCGGGGCAAGCGGCTCGATCACCTCGCCGGCAGCCACGGCGAGAACAGCTTCCACGATCTTGGTGTAGCCCGTGCAACGGCAGAGCACGCCGGCGAGCGCGTCGCGTACCTCGGCTTCGCCCGGGCGAGGGTTGGCGCGCAGCAGCGACTCGGCGCTCATCAGCATGCCCGGCGTGCAGATGCCGCACTGCGCGGCGCCATGCGCGACGAAGGCGCGCTGCAGGGGCGAGAGCGCGCCGCTCGCATCGGCAAGGCCTTCGACCGTCGTGACCGTGCGACCCTCGCACTGACCGACGGCAACGATGCACGAGCACACCGGCTCGCCATCGAGAAGCACGGTGCAGGCGCCGCAGTCGCCGGCGTGGCAACCGATCTTGGTGCCGGTGAGGCCGAGTTCGTCGCGCAGCGCATCGGACAGGCGCCCCGCCGGCTCGCTGACGAGTTCGCGTGCCACCGCGTTGACGTGCAGGCGCACGATCTGCCGGGCTTCGAGATCGCGCGCCGTCATGAAGCGAACGCCGCGAGGGCGCGGCGCAGCAAGGTGAACGTCGCATCGAGCCGAAAGGCGCCGCTGGCGCGGACGTCGTCGATCGGCGTGAGCGGCGCCAGATCGGCAGCCTCGACGCAATCGACCAGGCGCGAACGCTCGACGCCGGCGAGCCGCGCTTCGAGCAACGCGAGGCGTTGCGCCACCGCCGAGCAGCTGCCGACGGCGATGCCGGCGCTCGTCACGCGTTGCGCTTCGTCGAAATCGATCGCCGCGGCGACCATCGAAATCGAGATGACGAGGTAGCGCCGGCCACCGAGCTTCAGAAAGACCGATCGGGCGCGCGGGCTGCGCACCGGGATGTGCAGCGCGACGACGAGCTCGTCGTCGCGTCGCGCCGTGCGGCGGCTGCCGAGCACGAACTCGGCGAGGCCAATGTGCCGCGGGCCGAGCGCACTCTGCAGTTCCACGCCGGCGCCCATCGCCATCAAGGCGGGGATGCCGTCGGCGGCCGGCGACGCGTTGCAGACGTTGCCGGCGACCGTTGCGGTGTTCTGGATCTGCACGCCACCGACCTCGCGGGCCACCGCTTTCAGCGCATCAAAAAGCGGCGGCAGGTCGGCACGAATGACATCCGTCCACGTCGTCGTCGCGCCGATCGTCCAGGCCGCCGCCGTGCCACGAATGCCGCGCAGGCCGGCGACACGGGAGAGGTCGAGCACCGGCCGCTCGAACTTTCGACCGACGTGCGCCGGATAGAGATCGGTGCCGCCGGCGAGCAGGGCCCAGTCGCCTGCCGCCAGCAGCTGCGCGGCTTCGGCCACCGACTCGGGTCGCTCGAAACGGGGGATCACGGCATTAGCTCCCTGCGAATGAAGTGTTTACTTCATTGCGAACTCAATCTAGCATGCCCCAGCCGCCTTGCCTAGGGCCTGTTAGCAGGCCGCGGCCCCTGCCTGCCATGAAGCCGAGCCCCCGCGACCCCGAGCGCACACGTGCGCGCATCCTGCGCGCCGCGCGCACCGAATTCATGCGTCACGGCTACAGCGGTGCGCGCGTCGAGCGCATCTCGCGCAGCGGCCGCTCGAGCGACCGCATGATCTACTACTACTTCGAGAGCAAGGAAAAGCTCTACCTCGCCGTGCTCGAAGGCGTCTACGCCGAGCTGGGCGAGGCCGAAAGCGCGCTCGTGCTCGATGCGAGCCGGCCGGTCGAAGCACTCGCCGAGCTGATCGCGTTCACCTGGAACTACTATCTCTCGCATCCGGAATTCGTCGCCCTGCTCTCGAACGAGAACCTGCAGCGCGGGCGGCATATCACCAAGTCGGTGAGGGTCAAGCAGCTGTCGCGGCCGGTGCTCGACATTTTGGGGACGATACTCGCCGAGGGCGCGCGGCAGAAACGGTTCCGCCGCGATCTCGACGTGCACCAGGTCTACCTGACGCTCGCCGCGCTCGGCTACTTCTACCTCTCCAACCGCTACACCCTGTCGTCGTTTCTCGGCAGCGACCTGATGCGCGCCGAGCGGTGCGATGCCTGGCTCGCCGAGATCACGCGCGTCATGCAGGCCGCGGTCGCCGCGCCCGGCGCCCGCGGCAAGTAGCTTCGCAGACAGAAAAGGAAGGTTTTGCTCGCATGGCGGCTTACGACGTCGAAAAGGTGCTCTCGGTCCATCACTGGAACGAGTCGCTCTTCACTTTCACCTGCACGCGGGGCAAGAGCCTGCGCTTCGAGAGCGGCCACTTCGTCATGGTCGGCATCATGGTCGACGCCAAGCCGTTGATGCGTGCCTACTCGGTCGCGAGCGCGCACTACGAAGAGCACCTCGAGTTCTTCAGCATCAAGGTGCAGGACGGGCCGCTCACGTCGCGCATGCAGCATCTGAAGGTCGGCGACGAGGTGCTGATCGGCCGCAAGCCCACGGGAACGCTGGTCCTCAGCGACTTGCTGCCGGGGCGCAACCTCTACCTGTTCTCCACCGGCACCGGGCTGGCGCCCTTTCTCAGCATCATCCGCGACCCCGAGACCTACGATCGCTTCAAGAAGGTCGTTCTCGTCCACGGTGTGCGCAAGGTCGACGAGCTGGCCTACGCCGACCTCATCGCCTACGAACTGCCGCGCCACGACCACCTCGGCGATCAGGTGCGCGACCAGCTGATCTACTACCCGACGGTGACGCGCGAGCCCTTCCGCAACCAGGGGCGGCTGCCCGACCTCATCGCCAACGGCAAGCTCTGCAGCGACATCGGCTTGCCGCAGATCGATCCGAAGACCGACCGCGCCATGATCTGCGGCGGCCCGGCGATGCTGAAGGACATGCGCGCCGTCCTCGACACCGCCGGCTTCACGATCTCGCCCGGCGTGGGCCAGCCCGGCGAATACGTGATCGAGCGGGCGTTCGTCGAGAAATAGCCTCTCTGACGCGCTCGGCAGGCGAACGAACGAACGGCAAGCAAGGCCTCAGCTCGCTGCCGAAGCCCTCTTCGCCAGCAGCGCGTTCGCGACGCGCGACACGGGCTTGCGACCCAGCACACCCGAGATGTACGCAGCCGCATCGACCAGGCCGTCGATCGACACGCCCGTCTCGATGCCCAGTCCGTTCAACAAGAAGAGCACGTCCTCGGTCGCGACATTGCCGGTCGCCCCTTTTGCATACGGGCAGCCGCCGAGCCCCGCGACGCTCGCATCGAAGGTTGCGATGCCGGCTTCGAGCGCTGCGTAGACGTTGCCGATCGCCTGGCCGTAGGTGTCGTGGAAATGGCCGCTCACCTCGGCGAGCGGATAGTGCTTCAGCGCCCGTTCCATCGCCGCCTGCACGCGCTTCGGCGTGCCGACGCCGATGGTGTCGGCGATGCCGCAATGCTCGACGCCGATCTCCTTGATGAGCCTGACGACGCGCTCGACCTCGTCGGCAGTCACCTCGCCCTGGTAGGGGCAGCCGAGCGCGCACGAGATCGCACCGCGCACCTTGATGCCGCGCTCCCTGGCCGCGGCGACGACGGGGCGGAAGCGCTCGACGCTCTCGGTGATCGAGCAGTTGATGTTGCGCTGGCTGAAAGCCTCGGTCGCCGCCGCGAAGACGACAACCTCGTCGGGCCACTCGGAACGCGGCGCCGAGAGCGCGGCATCCAGCCCTTTCATGTTCGGCACGAGCACCGAGTAGCGCACGCCGGGCGGGCGCGTGATGCCGGCGAGCACCGCCGCGTTGTCGGCCATCTGCGGCACCCACTTCGGGCTGACGAAGCTCGTGACCTCGATCTCCTTGAGTCCGGCGGCCTGGAGCCGGTGCACGAGCTCGATCTTGACGGCGGCATCGACCGTCTGCTTTTCGTTCTGCAGACCGTCGCGCGGGCCGACGTCGACGAGGATGACGCGGGAAGGAAGCGAAGTCATCGTTGTACCTCGACGCGAGCGGGCGGAGACATCGGCCGACGATAGCGCGCACCGAATACGCCGGCGATGTGGCGGAGGAACCGCCACAGGACGCACAGTGTCACCACCATGGCGACGAGAACCAGGCCCAGCAGCACGAGGAATGCGAACGGGTGTGACCAGGACAGCCATAGCGCTGCCGGAACCATGCCATCGCCGAACAGCGACAGGGCGATGTTGGAGAACGGCTCCGGCGAGGTGTTGACTGCGGCGCGCATCGTCGCCTTGGTGACGTGGCTGGTCGCAGCCAGCGTGCCTCCCAGAAGCGCCGCGCCGCTCACCCAGCTGAGCTGATCGCCGCCGAACACGGCGGCGGCCAATGCCGCACCGGCGGGAATACGGATCAACGTGTGCAGCGCGTCCCACAGAGTGTCAAGGCCGGGGATCTTGTCGACGAAGAATTCCACGAACAGCATGAGGCCGCTCGCCCCCAGCATCCACGGGCTCTCCAGCAGGCGCAGGCTGCTCGGCAGATCAACCCAGCCGAGCATCCCGGCGAGCCCGGTGAGAAAGACGACCGCGTAGAGGCGAAGCCCGCTCGCCCAGCCGAGCGCGGCGGCGATGGCGACAAGATGCACGACGTCGGGATTCAATGCTTTCCTTCGCCGTTCGCCCACGCCGGCTTTCTCTTCTCGAGAAAGCTCTGCACACCTTCCCTGCCTTCGGCGCTGGCGCGGATGTCGGCGATGCGCCGCGCCGTCTCTGAGCGCAGCGCCGGCGTGATCTCGTGGCCGGCGACGTCGTGCACGAGCTGCTTGCAGGCGCGCGTTGCCATCGGCCCGTTGGCGACGATGGTGGCGACCACGGCATCGACCTTCGCGTCGAGCGCTTCCGGCGCGCAGACTTCGTGCGCCAAGCCCATCGCCTTCGCCTCGGCGGCACCGAAGCGCTCGGCCGTCACGAAGTACCGCTTCGCCGCCTGCTCGCCCATGGCGCGGACGACGTAGGGGCTGATCGTCGCTGGCAGGAGGCCGAGTCGCGCTTCGCTGAGGCAGAAGGTGGCGACATCAGCGACGATGCGGATGTCGCATACCGAAGCGAGGCCGAGGCCGCCTGCGTAGCAGTCGCCATGGATGCGCGCAATCACCGGGATCGGGCAGCGGTACATCGTCCACAGCATCTCGGCGAGAACTTCGGCGTCGGCGCGGTTCTGCTCCCAGGTGTAGCTGCCGACCTCGCGCATGAACGCCAGGTCGGCGCCGGCGCAGAACGCCTTGCCGCTGCCGCCGAGAACGATGGCGCGCACTTCCGTGCCCTCGGCCGAGAGCGATGCGAAGGCGGCGGCGAGCTCGCGGATCAGGGCGCCGTTGAGCGCATTGCGTACCTCCGGCCGGTCGAGCCAGACGCGAGCGACCGGGCCCGAACGTTCGATGCGAAGGATGTTCGTCATTGCGGCTGTTCCCTGCTTTCGACTTGCAGCATCCAGACCAGATCGATCTCGGGGCAAGGGTAGCCCATCGCCGTGATCGCGGCGGTGATCTGGCCGCGATGATGCGTCGCGTGGTTGAAGACATGGCCGAGCGTCGGCGCGAAGGGCAGCGATTGCGGCACGCCATTTGTCGTCGTGTAGTCGAGCGTCGCGGCAAAGCGCCCCGGATCGAGCGACTCGATGAACGGCGTCCAGCGACCCGCAGCATCCACGAGACGCTCGCGCAGCCGCGCCCGATCGGTCTCGACTTCCTCGTTCAGCGCCACCTTGTTCGACGTGCCTTCGGCCAAGCGCGGAAACCAGACGCGATGCTCGGCGACGAGCAGGTGGTTGAGGGTGCCGTGCACGCTCGTAAAGAACAGCCCGGCGTCGCGCCGGTAGTCGTCTTCGGTCAGCTTGTCGACGTGCTCGTAGAGCCGACGCGTCGCCCAGACGTCGTAGCGGGCAAGTGTCAGGAAGTAGGCCCGGAAGTCAGTAACGCTTGGCGACTTCATCGAGCATCACCTCCGTCGCGCCGCCGCCGATCGCGAGCACCCTCGCATCGCGCCAGAGGCGCTCGATCACCGTGCCGCGCATGTAGCCCATGCCGCCGTGGAACTGCTGGCATCCCGAGACGACTTCGTTGACCAGCTCTCCCGTCAGCGCCTTCAGCATCGAGACTTCCTGCACGACGTCGTGTCCCTGTGTCACGCGCCAGGCGCAGTGGTACATGAAGGAGCGCGCCGCGCGCACTTTGGCGTCGAGCATGGCGAGGCGCTGGCGAACCGCCTGCTTGTCGAAGAGCGTGCCGCCGAAGGCCTTGCGCTCGCGGACGTGATCGAGCGTCACCTTCAGGGCCTGCATGCAGTGGCCGATGGCCATCGCACCGAGGGCGATGCGCTCGGTCTGGAAGTTCTTCATGACCGAGTAGAAGCCGCGGTTCTCCTCGCCGAGCAGGTGAGCCGCCGGAATGCGGCAGTCCTCGAACACCAACTCGGCCGTGTCGGACGAGAGCCAGCCCGACTTCTCGAGCGAGCGGCCGACGCGAAAACCCGGCGCGCCCTTCTCAACGATGAACATCGACATCGCGTGCCGCCCCTCGCCCGTCTTCGCGACGATAAAGTACAGGTCGGCGAGAACGCCGTTGGTGATGAAGAGCTTGGTGCCGTTCAACACCCACTCGCTGCCGTCGGCAGAGCGCTTCGCCGTGGTGCGGATGCCGGCGACGTCAGAGCCCGCGCCGGGCTCGGTGATGCCGACGGCGGTGATCGTCTTTCCCGCCGTGACGCCGGGCATGTAGCGCGCCTTCTGCGCCGCGGTACCGGCGTGGTGCAGGTGCGGGCTCGCCATGTCGGTGTGAACGAGCACGGTGATGATGAAGCCGCCGAAGGTCGATTGCGACAGCGCCTCTGCGAACACGAGATTGGTGAGCGCATCGCCTTCGCCGCCGCCGTAGGCACCGTCGTACATGAGGCCGAGCAGGCCGGCAGCGCCAAGCTTGCGAAGGACTTCGCGCGGCGTATGACCCGCCTCTTCCCAGGCCAGGGCGTGAGGCTCGACCTCGCGCGCGACGAAGCGCGCGACCTGCTCGCGCAGCAATTCGTGCACGGGGGTGAGGTAGATGCTTTCCATGAATGTCATTCGCCGTCGCGGCCGAACAGCGACGCTTCGGTCCAGCCGGCCGCCTTCACGTCCGCCTCGCGCAGATGCGCCTCGCTCGGCATCAGGAACTCGTCGAGCTGCGGCGGCTTGACGGCGGTTCCGGCGAGCATGGCGTGCGCCTGACCGCGGTGATGCACCTGGTGATTCAACAGGTGGGCGATGACGTGGCCGCGCCGCTCGCGCTGCACCCGGCCTTCGCCGCGATCGAGCTCGATCACCTCCTCGAGCGCTTGCGGCGCCAGTGCGCCGACGTGGGCGACGAAGCGCGCGTCGGCCGCGGCCTGGGCGAAGGCGAGGTCGGCGACCGTCTCGCACTTCGGCGCGGCGCGCCACTGCCGCTCCATGTCGGCCTCGCCGTGCAGGGCGGCGAGGTAGTAGAGGTCGACGGCGAGGATGTGGTCGAGCGTCTTCGCCAGGCTCGCAAAGAAGCTCGTGCGCGGCGCGTGGTACTCCTCGCGCGAAAGGGTGCGCATCGCGTGATGGAGGCGATGGTTGGCGAGCCGGTTGGCGTGAACCTGGGTGCGCAGAAAGCCGAGCAGATCCACGTGCTCTCCTCGTCAAGCAACGCCTAGAACGGGCCGCTCTCGAGCCAGCGCTCGATCTGGGCGCGCCGGTCGTTGCCCCAGAAAGGCTCGCCGTCGACGAAGAAGAAGGGCGCACCGAAGACGCCGTGCGCGACAGCCTGGTCGCACACTTCCTTGAGCCGCGCTTTCCAGCGCGGGTCGCTCCACACCGACTCGGCTTCGCCGGCGTCGATGCCGAACTCGACGGCGAGCATCTTCAGACTCGCCGCATCGGAAAGATCGATCCCGCGCGTGAAGTAACGGCGCAGCGCGTGCCGCGCCCAGCTCGCCGCCGAAGTGGCGGCCTTGTCGTGCAGCCACCAAAACAGGCGCGCCGCGTTCTGCGTCGCAATCGGAAACTTCTCCGGCAGCTTGAACGGCACGCCGGCAAAACGCGCCGAGCGCTCGAAATCGAGCAGCGAGTATTCGCGCTTGATCGGGTGGCTGACGGGGCTTCTCAGCTCGGCCGCCTGGAAGGTGACGCCGAGCAGGATCGCCTTCCAGCTCACGGTGCGGCCGTGCCGTGCCGCGAGGGCTTCGATCCATTCCGAAGCGATGTACGAGTAAGGCGACGAGAAGTCGAAGTAGAAATCGATCGCGGTCTTTTGCATGGCCAAAGGCTACTGCGCCACTTCAGCCCGTGCAATCGTCGCGTCGGCGCTCGACGACGGCGCTACCCTCGGCGCCGTGACTGTTGCCGGCGTCGGGATCGCCGCCGACGACGTAGACCGAATCGCCGAGGCGCACCGCGCGCGCGAAGTTGCGCGCCGTCGGCATCGGCTCGACCGCCTGCCATCGCGCGCCCGAAGGGTCGAGCCGGAGCGCGCTCGCAAGGCTCTTGCCGAGCGGCTGCGACTCACCACCGAAGAGAAGGATCGCACCGCACCATTCCGCGGCGCCGGCGGTGCCGCGCGGCTCGATCGGCGGGCCGCTGGCCCACGTGTCCCTGCTCGTATCGTGGAGGTAGACGTCGCCGAAGTCGGACGGGCCGCTGCGCCCGCCGATCGCGTAGAGCTTGCCGCCGTGCGCCAGCGCTGCCGGGCTGCCTTCGGCGCATGGCAAGGGCGCCAGCCGGGTCCAGCGGCCGGCGGCCGGATCGAACGCATCGGGGTCGGCGATCGTCGAGACCGAGTTGCCGCCGCCGACGACGTGGATCGTCCCGTCGAGCACCGCCGCCGCGTGGCCGCCGCGCGGCGCCGGCAAGGGCGCCGCTTCGCTCCAGCGATGCGTGTCGAGGTCGTAGACGCTGACCCGATCGGTCGGCACGTTGGTCGCCATGTCGAAGCCGCCGATCAAATAGATGCGCCGGCCGACGACGGCCGCCGCCGGCGCATTGAGACCGCGCCCGGGCAGCACGGTCTCGGCCTGCCAGCGCCTGCCGTCGAAGCGTTCCACCTCGAGGACCGGCCGGCCGCCGGCACCCGTTCCGCCGAGCGCGAACAAGGCATCGCCGGTCAAGACAACAGCGTGCGCGGCGCGCGCGTGCAGCATGGCGGGTGCCTCGCCCCACAAGGTTGCCGGCGCCGCGCTCGACGACGCGGCCACGGCGGCGCCCGCGTCGATGGCGAACGCCATCGCCATGCCAAGGACTGCGGCGAGTCGTATCGACGACGCGCGAGGACGCAAGCGAAGCTGCAGGCTCATGGCGCCAGGGCCCGTGCGATGAGCATCTTCTGCACGTCGGAGGTGCCTTCGTAGATCTGGCAGACGCGAACGTCACGGTAGATCCTTTCGACGGGAAAGTCGGCGACGTAGCCGTAGCCGCCGAAGATCTGGATCGCGTCGCTGCAGACGCGCTCGGCCATCTCGCTGGCGAAGAGCTTGCCCATCGCCGCTTCCTTGATGCAGGGCCGCCCCGCGTCCTTGAGGCTCGCCGCGTGGTGAACGATCTGGCGCGCCGCCTCGATCTGCGTCGCCATCGCGGCGAGGCGGAACTGCACGGCCTGGTGCTCGAAGATCGGCTTGCCGAAGGCGACGCGTTCCTTCGAGTAGGCGAGCGCAGCGTCGAAGGCGGCGCGCGCCATGCCGATCGACTGCGCGCCGATGCCGATGCGCCCGCCTTCGAGGCCGGAGAGCGCGATCTTCAAACCCTGGCCTTCTTCGCCGATCAGGTTCTGCGCCGGAACGCGACAGTTCTCGAACACGATCTGCGCCGTGTCGCTCGCATGCTGGCCGAGCTTGTGTTCGAGGCGCGCGACAAGATAGCCGGGCGTCGCCGTCGGCACGATGAAGGCGCTGATGCCGCGCTTGCCGGCCGCCTTGTCGGTGACGGCCATGACGATCGCCACGTCGCCGTTCTTGCCGCTGGTGACGAACTGCTTGACGCCGTTCAGCACGTAGCCGGCGCCGTCGCGAACCGCCGTCGTCTTCAGCCCATCGGCCTGCGACCCGACATGCGGCTCGGTGAGGCAGAAGGCGCCGAGCAGCTCGCCGCGCGCCAGCGGTTTCAGCCAGCGCTCCTTCTGCGCCTCGTTCGCCCAGGCCATGAGAATCGAGCAGACCGGGCAGTTGTTGACGCTGACGATGGTCGAGGTGGCGCCGTCGCCGGCGGCGATTTCCTCGAGGATGACGGCGAGCGCCAGATAGTCGAGCCCGGCGCCATCGTATTCGGGCGGCACGGCGACGCCGCAGCAGCCGAGTGCCGCGAGTCCTTGCAGCTCGGCCTTCGGAAAGTGCGCTTCCTTGTCCCAGCGCGCCGCGTTCGGCAAGAGGCGGTCGTGCACGTAGACGCGCACGGCCTCCTGCACGGCACGATGATCGGCGCTCAGCAGCATGGAGGCCTCGCCCGCGAATCGTTCGGCTTCATGCGGCCGCCTCGTGGCGCACGCCGAGGCGAAGCAGCAGCGTTCCGGTCGCGCTCAGCAGCACGCCGCGCAAGGAGCGCGCCTCGCCCTCGAGTTGCGCGATCCAGCCGGCGAGGCGGTCCTTGCGTTCGAGGCCAGTCACGATCCAGCGCAGATCGATGTCCTCGCCGGCCAGAACGACGGCGCGAAACCGGATGTCGAAGCCCATGCCGAGGCCGTTGCGCGGCGTGCCATCTTCGAGCGGCCGCGCGAAGTGGGTCGCGGTCAACGCCATCAAGATGCTGCCGATGTGCGTGCCGCTGGCGATCAGCCCGGGATAGCCGGCGGCACGCGCGACGGCGAGGTCGTGATGCAGCGGGTTGCGGTCCTGCACCGACGACGCGAATGCGGAAATCTCTTCTTCACGCAGGCGCACGCGCTTCGTGAAGGTCTCGCCGACATGCGCCGGCACGACCGCGGTCCGGCTCACCACGGGATGACCTTCCCGTCGTAGTCGAAGAAGCCGCCGCTGTCGCCGGGCACGAGGCCGGCGATGACGCGGCGCATTCCCGATACGCTCGTCGCGACATCGATGTCGGCGCCCGATCCGCCCATGTCGGTGCGAACCCAGCCGGGATGAAAACTGATGCAGACGGCGCGGCCGACGAACGCAAGCGAGGCATCCTTGACGACCGAGTTCAGCGCCGCCTTGGAAGCGCGATAGAGCGAGCTGCCCGCGCTCGTGCGACTGCCGATCGAGCCCATGCGCGACGACAGCACGGCGATCCTGCCGCCCGGCGCAAGCGCCTCGACGATCTGCGGGATGACGCGCATCGGCCCGAGCACGTTGGTTCGCATGACGCGGTCGAAATCGTCTTCGGTCGGCGCGGTCAACCCGGCGCCGCTGGCTGCCGACACGCCGGCATTGACGATGCCGACATCGAAGCCGCCGCCGTCGATCTGCCAGGCCAGGCCCGAGGCGCTGGCCGTATCGGCAACGTCGAGACGGATCGGCGTCGCGCCGAGCCGGCGCAGGCGCTCGAGGCCGGCGTCGTCTCTCGCGCTCGCGGTCACCGCGTCGCCGGCTTCTCGGTACTGGCGCACGAACTCGTGGCCGATGCCGCGCGAAGCGCCGATGACGAGAACCTTCATGGCCGCTCGGCGAGTGCCAGCCGCGCCGCGAGGCTGGCGAAGAGGAGGCCGCCGCTCGCCTGCAGCGAGCGCCGCCAGGCGCCCGATGGCCGCCAGCGCCGCAACGGCGCGACGAGCCACGCGAACAGGGTCAGGAACAAAAGGCTCTGGGCGATGAACCACGCGCCGAGGAAGAGGAAGGCCGCCGTCTTGTTCGGCGCCGCGGCGTCGATGAACTGCGGCAGCAGGGCCAGGAAGAAGATCGCGACCTTCGGATTGAGCGCGTTGGTGAAGAGAGCCTGGCGGAAAGTCCTCCTGAGGCTTGTCGCTGGCGCAAGAGCAGGTGCGGCCGAGGCAGCCGAGGACTTCGCGGCGGCGTCACGCAGCATGCCGATCGAAAGCCAGGCGAGATAGGCAGCACCGACCCACTTCAACGCCGTGAAGGCGGCGGCCGATGCGGCCAGCAAGGCGGCGAGGCCGAAGCTCGCGGCCAGCGTATGCAGGACGCAGCCGGCGGCGATGCCGAGCGCCGCGGCCAAGCCGCCGCGCACGCCCTGCTGCAAGGTCCGCGTCAACATGAACATCAGGTCGACGCCCGGCGTCGCGTTGACGACGAGCACCGTCAGCGCGAAGAGCGCGAGGCCGTGCGTGCCGAACATCGCCGCCGGGCCGTGGCACCGATCAGAGCATCTCGACGGCCATCGCCGTCGCTTCGCCGCCGCCGATACACAGCGCTGCGATGCCCTTCTTCTTGCCGGCCTGCCGCAAGGCGCCGAGCAGCGTGACGACGATGCGGGCGCCGCTCGCGCCGATCGGATGGCCGAGCGCGACCGCACCGCCGTGCACGTTGACGATCTCGTGCGCCAGCTTGAACTCGGTCATCGCCGCCATCGTCACCGCGGCGAAAGCCTCGTTGACTTCCCAGAGATCGACGTCCTTCGCCGCCCAGCCCGCCCTCTTCAGCACCTTCTCGATCGCGCCGACCGGCGCCGTCGTGAACCAGTTCGGCGCCTGCGCGTGCACCGAGTGCGCGACGATGCGTGCGATCGGCTTCGAGCCCAGGCGAGCCGCCGTCGATTCGCGCATCAGCACGAGGGCCGCGGCGCCGTCGGAGATGCTCGACGACGTGGCGGCGGTGATCGCGCCGTCTTTCTTGAACGCGGGCTTCAGGCCCGGGATCTTGTCGAGCCTGGCCTTGAACGGCTGCTCGTCGAACTTGATCACCGTCTCGCCGCCCTTTGCGGGCACGCTCACCGGCGCCATTTCCCAGTCGAAGCTGCCGTCTTCGTTGGCCTTCTTCGAGCGCTCGGTCGACATGATCGCGAAGCGGTCCATCGCCTCGCGCGTGAACTTGTACTTGTCGACGCATTCCTCGGCGAAAACGCCCATGGCGCGGCCGCGGTCGTAGGCGTCCTCGAGGCCGTCGATCGCCATGTGGTCGTAGAGCTGCGCCGCGCCGTAGCGAATGCCCTTCCTCACGTAGGTCAGGTGCGGCGCGTTGGTCATGCTCTCCATGCCGCCGGCGACGACGATCTCGGCGCTCTCGGCCTTCAGCATGTCGTTCGCGAACATCATGGCGCGCATGCCCGAACCGCACATCTTCGAGAGCGTCACGGCGCCGGCCGACGGCGGCAACCCGGCGCCGAGCGCGGCCTGGCGCGCCGGCGCCTGGCCCTGGCCGGCCATGAGGCAGTTGCCCATCAGAACCTCGCTGACTGCGTCGCCGGTGACCCCGGCCCGCTCGACCGCCGCCTTGATGGCGACGGCGCCAAGCTGGTGCGCGGCGAGCGCGCTGAAGTCTCCGAGCATGCCGCCGATCGGCGTGCGGGCGGCGGAAACGATGACGATGGGATCGGCCATGGTGGCTCCTTTCGATGGGATCAGACTGTCAATGCATCCGGCTCGACCACCGCCGAAGCGGCGCGCCGGTTCTCGAAGCGCTTGTTCGCTTCGTACGGAAACACATCATGCACGTAGCCGGCAAGGATGCGTTCCTTGTGGCCTTGCCAGAATGCGGCGTCGAGCAGATCGGCATGGTGCGCCATGAACACGTTGCGCACCCCGGGATTGCCGAGCAGGAACGGGCCGAAGGTCTCGGGAAACACGTCTTTCGGGCCGACCGGATACCAGACCTCGGCCGACATCTCTTCCTCTTCGTTCCTCGCCTCGGGCACCTTGCGGAAATTGCAGGCAGTGAGGTATTCGATCTCGTCGTAGTCGTAGAAGACGACCTTGCCGTGGCGCGTCACGCCGAAGTTCTTCCACAGCATGTCGCCGGGAAAGATGTTGGCGCGCACCAAGTCCTTGATCGCATTGCCGTATTCGACGACGGCCGCTTCGGTCTGCTCGGGCGTCGCATCCTGCAGGTAGATGTTGAGCGGGATCATGCGCCGCTCGATATAGACATGGCGGATGACGAGCGTGTCGCCGTCTTCCTCGACGAGGCTCGGGCAGAAATGTTTCAGCTCGGCGACGAGCTCGTCGCCGAAGCGGTGGCGCGGGAAGGCGACGTTGCTGTACTCGAGCGTGTCGGCCATGCGGCCGACGCGGTCGTGCTGCTTGACGAGCAGGTACTTGCCCTGGATCTGCTCGCGCGTCGTGTCCTTCTGCGCCGGAAAGAAGTCCTTGATGACCTTGAAGACGTAGGGAAAGCTCGGCAGGTCGAAGACCAGCATCACCATGCCCTTGATGCCTGGCGCGACGCGGAACTTGTCGGACGAATGCCGCGTATGCATCAGGAAATCGCGATAGAAGAGGTTCTTGCCCTGCTTCTGCAAGCCGAGCGCGTTGTAGAGCTCGGAGCGGGATTTGCGCGGCATCAGCGAGCGCAGGAAGTGCACGTAGGCCGAAGGCACCTCCATCGCCACCATGAAATAGGCCCGCGCGAAGCTGAAGACGAGCTGCAGGTCGTCTTCGCCGAAGAGCGCCGCGTCGATCACCAGCTTTCCCGAGCGGCCGTGCAAGATCGGCAGGGCGAACGGCGTCTCCTGGAAGCCGTTGATGATCTTGCCGACGACGTAGGCGCCCTTGTTGCGAAAGAAGAGCGACGACAGCACCTGGACCTGGAAATTGGCCCGCAGCTGCGCATCGCCGAGCTGCTCGCCCACCGCCTCCATGACGAAGCCGACGTCGCGGCTCAGGTTCTCGAACTCGCGCTCGAGCTGGAAGTTGAAGACGATGCGCAGCCACGTCTCGCGCAGCGTCTCGCGGGTCGGGTAGTAGGCGCGATAGGTCGGCTGCGCCGCCGGCTCGTCGTTCTCGATGTATTCGGTCGAGACGGCCGGGCGCACGAAGATGAAATCGTTGTGGAAGTAGCTGCGGTCCAGGATCTTCGTCGTCACCGAGTTGAAGAACGTCTCCGCCAGCTCCGGCTGGTAGTGATCGATGAGCAGGCCGATGTAGTGCAGCTTGACCTGCTGCCAGACGTCCATCGGCAAGGTCGCCGCCTCGAACTCGCTCTGCAGCCGCTTCGTCGCTTCGGCAACGCGCGTGTCGTAGTACTCGATGCGCTGCGCCTGGGCCCGCTGCTGGCCCTGCCAGTCGGCCGTTTCGAAGCGCCGCTGCGCCTCGGCGCTTGCCTGGCGAAAGAGCCGGTAGTGGCGATCGAACCCTTCGAGCATGGCCCGGGCGATGGCGAAGGCGCGCGTGTCGGTGAGCGCCGCGGGAAAGGCCGGCGCTGCGCTCACGGCGAGGCCCTCGCCAAGCAGCGCCGGCGCACGGAGGCGACGGCCTCCCGGTATGTCGTCTCGACGTCGTCGATGCCGCAGACCGTCATGCGCAGGTCTTCGAGCCGGCCGTTCTGCAGCCCGTAGAACCAGCCGTGGACGATCAGCTCCTGGCCGCGCGCCCAGGCGTCGCGGACGACTGTCGTCTCGCAGACGTGACGTGCCTGCTCGACGACGTTGAGCTCGCCGAGGGCGTCGACGCGGCGCGCTGCGTCGACCGTCGCCAGCCAGTCGGCGTGCTTGTCGCGCACGTCCTGCACGTAGCGAAGCCAGTTGTCGGCAACGCCGACACGCCGCCCTTCGAGCGCGGCCATGACGCCGCCGCAGCGCGAGTGGCCGACGACGATGATGTGGCGGACCTGGAGCACGTCGGCCGCGAACTGGACGACGGAGAGACAGTTCAGGTCGCCGTGGGCGACGACGTTGGCCAGGTTGCGATGCACGAACAGCTCACCCGGCAGCAGGTCGACGAGCTCGTTCGCCGGCACGCGGCTGTCGGCACAGCCGATCCAGAGGTACTCGGGGGCCTGCTGGGCGACGAGGCGCGTGAAGAAGCCCGGGGCGCGGCGCTCGGTGCCCTCGGCCCAGCGTCGGTTGCGCTCGAACAGCTCCTCGAGCCCGGTCGTCACGGCGATGTCCTCGCCTTGAGGAGGCGCTGCGCCGCGGCTTCCTGCGCCAGCAATTCGTCGAGCGTCGTCTGCAGATCGCCCAGGCGCTGCTCGAGCTGCGCCCGGTGCCGCGCCAGCACGCCGAGATAGCGGCGCAGCTGCGGCCCGGTGTCGCGTCGCGACTCGTACATGTCGACGAGCTCCTTGACCTCGGCGAGCTTGAGGCCGAGCCGCTTGCCGCGCAGCGTGAGCTTGAGCCGGGTCCGGTCGCGCACGCTGTAGATGCGATGCCGGCCGGCACGTTGCGGTTCGAGCAGGCCGCAATCCTCGTAGAAGCGGATCGCGCGCGTCGTGACGCCGAACTCGCGCGCCAGCTCGCCGATCGTGAAGGTCGGCGCCGGACTGGGCGCTGCGCGCGGTGGGCGCGTCAGGGCGGCGGCTGCAGGCATCGCGACTTACACTTGAAGTTGACGTTTACGTAAAGTGTAAAGGTAGCCGATGAACGCCCTCGAAAGCCAGCTCGACTATCCCTTCGCAGAGACGCTCCCCGAGCGCAGCTCCGCCATCGAGGTGGCACCCGGCATGCTCTGGGTGCGCATGGGCCTGCCCTTCGCGCTCGACCACATCAACCTCTGGCTGCTGCGCGACGAAGACGGTGCGCGCCCGGGATGGAGCATCATCGACACCGGCATCGACGACGCGCCGACGCGCGGCGCCTGGGAACGGATCTTCGCGACGGCGCTCGGCGGGTTGCCGGTGCTGCGCGTCATCGTCACCCACATGCACCCCGATCACATCGGCTGCGCCCATTGGCTGTGCGAGCGCTGGAACGTGCGCCTGTGGATCAGCGCCACCGACTTCAACGTCGCGCGCCTGGCGAGCAGCGCCAGCGCCGGCTTCGGCGGCCCGCTCTCGGCCGCCTTCATGGCGCAGCACGGCCTCGCTGCCGACCCCGACGCGGTCGGCAAGGTCGGTGCGCGCAGCAGCTACTACAAGAGCCTTGTCCCTGCCGTTCCGCTGTCGTTCCGGCGCCTCCTCGGCGGCGGCACGATCGCCATCGGCCGCGGCGACGCGCGTGACGGCTGGCGATGCCAAGCCGGCTACGGCCACGCGCCCGAGCACATGGCGCTGCACAACGCGGCGCGCGGCGTGCTCATCAGCGGCGACATGGTGCTGCCGCGGATTTCGACCAACGTCAGCGTCACCGACATCGAGCCCGAGTCCGACCCGCTGACTCTGTACCTCGATTCGATCGAGCGCATGCGCACGATTCCCGCCGACGTGCTCGTCCTGCCTTCGCACGGCAGGCCTTTCAAAGGCCTGCACACGCGCATCGACCAGCTGCAGGCGCATCACGCGGAACGTTTCGCCGAAGTGCTCGAAGCCTGCGCGAAGGCGCCGCAGACGGCGTTCGAGCTCGTGCCCGTGCTCTTCAAGCGAAAGCTCGATCTGCACCAGATGACGTTCGCGATGGGCGAGTCGATCGCGCATCTGCATGCGCTGTGGTTCAGGGGCAAGCTCGAGCGGCGCGTCGAGGAAGGAATCTACCGGTTCTCCGCGCTCTGATCCGTCTTCAGTCGAAGGCCGCCAGCCGTTCACCGCGGAGCTCCCGCCGCGCCGCCTCGTACTCGGGGACGACCGAGCCGACGACCTTCCAGAAACGCGGGCTGTGATTCATCTCGCGCAGGTGCGCGAGCTCGTGGGCAACGACGTAGTCGATCGTCGCCAGCGGATAGTGGATCAATCGCCAGTGCAGCCGAACCGCGCCGCTGGCATTGGCGCTGCCCCAGCGCGTCGCCGCCGACGAGAGCGAGATCCGCGTCACTCGAACGCCGAGACGCTCGGCGAAATGGCGGCAGCGCGCCTCGAACAGCGCGCGCGCCTCGCGTTGCAGCCAGCTCTGCACGGCATCGCGCAAGCGATCGCCGCCAGCATCGGGCGGCAGGCCGACATGGAGCCGGCGCGGCACGGCGCCTGGGGCCGTCTCTTCCTCGGCGACCTGATCAAGAGCGACTTCGCCCGCCGCCAGGCCGTGCCGCGAGTCGAGGGCGACGCGGATCGGCCGGCCGAGATACAAAAGCTCGGCGCCGTCGCGCCAGACCACGCGCGCCGCTTCGGCGCGCGTGGTCTGCTCGCGCTGCTCGGCCAGCTTGGCGAGGATCCAGCCGCCCTTTTCGCGCACGGCTTCATCGATCTCGCGCAGCGCCACCCACTTCGGCGCGCTGACCGAAAGGCCTTCGGCGCCGACAACGAAGCCGATGCTGCGCCGGCGCGAGCGCCTCAGGAGAAAGCCGATGCGCCGGCCCTCGAGTACAAGCTCGCGGGTCGCGCGCGGATGCCGCAACCCATCGCCTCCCACCGCGACGGGCTCGGGCGCGAGAGGAGACTCGTCGTCGAAGAGGCCGCGTTGCAGCGCATCGACGATGCGGCGCAGGCCGCGCATGACCTTCGAGCTCATTGACGGTAGGCCTCGGGGTCGAGGCGGCGCATCTCGGCCTCGATCCAGGCCTCGACTTCGCGCATCAGCGAATCGGCGTCGCGGCCAGCCGAATCGATCGGCCTGCCGATCGAAATGTCGACGATCCCCGGTCGCAGCACGAAGCTCTTGCGCGGCCAGCAGCGCGCCGAGGTGACGGCGACCGGCAGCACCGGCCGTCCGGTCTCGACGGCCAGCCGTGTACCGCCGTTCTTGTATTTGCCCTGGCTGCCGCGCGGCGTGCGCGTACCTTCGGGAAACATGATGACCCAGTTGCCCTGCGCCATGAAGCGGCGCCCCTGCTCGGCGACCTTCGACCAGGCCTCGGCGCGCTTGCTGCGATCGATGTGGATGAGATCCATGCGCGCCATTGCCCAGCCGAAGAACGGGATCCAGAGCAGCTCGCGCTTGAAGACGTAGCACAGCGGCTTCGGCATCAGCGAAGGAAACGCCAGCGTTTCCCAGGCCGACTGGTGCTTGGAAAGCAGCACGACCGGCGAATCGGGCAGGTTCTCGCGCCCCTGGACGCGCGCCTGGACGCCACAGATGACGCGCGCGCCCCAGATCGAGAGGCTCAGCCAGCCGGCGCAGACCCAGTACAGACGCTCGCCGCGGACGAAGATCGAATAGAGCACCGCCGCCGTCGCCCACGGCACGACGGTGACGACGAGGAAGACGAAGTACAGCGCCGATCGACAGGCGGCGACGAATCGGCCCATCAGCCGAGTTCTCCGAAAAGGGAATCGGACTCGTCGTCGATCATGCCGCGTTCGCGCCGCTCGTCGTGGATCACGGCGTGCGCGAAGGCGGCAAGGTCGGCATGGATGCGCACCGCCGGCACGTCGCGCAGCAGCTCGCCGAGCTGCGCCGCGTCGAGCCCGGCGCCCTTGCCGGTGCGCACCAAATGCGGCGCGCAACCGACCGAGGCGCCGGCCTGCAGGTCGCGCAGCGAATCGCCCACGAGATGCGCTTCGCCGAGGTCGATGCCGTAGCGCTCGGCGATCATCTCGAACAGGCCCGGCAGCGGCTTCCTGCAGCGGCAGGCGTCGTCGGGCCCGTGCGGGCAGAAGAAGACGGCGTCGATGCGACCGCCGAACGCGGCCAGCTCGCGGTTCATGCGCGCATGGATGGCGTTGAGCGCGGCCATGTCGAACAGGCCGCGCGCCAGGCCCGACTGGTTGGTGGCGATCACCGTGTGCCAGCCGGCGTGGTTGAGCCGGGCGATGGCCTCGAGCGCGCCGGGTATCGGAACCCATTCGTCGGGCGACTTCACGTAGTCGTCGCGATCCTCGTTGATCGTGCCGTCGCGGTCGAGGATGACGAGTTTCATGCGAGCGAGCGTCCGGCGGCGTCAGGTCGCGAGACGCGAAAGATCGGCGACATGGTTCATGGCCGCATGGAGTTTGGCGAGCAGAGCCAGGCGATTGCGGCGCGTCAGTGAATCTTCGACGTTGACCATGACGTGATCGAAAAAGGCATCGACGGGGCCGCGAAGTGCGGCGAGGGCCCGTAGCGACGCAGCATAGTCGCCGGCCTCGAAGTTGGCCCGCGACTTGAGGGCAACCGAAACGAGAGCGGCATTCAGCGCAATCTCCTCGCGCTCCTTCAGAAGCGCACCGTCGAGCGATGCCGGGATCACATCTTCGGACTTCCTGAGAATGTTGCCGACTCGCTTGTTCGCGGCGGCCAGCGCCGCTGATTCATCGAGCTTCTGAAAGTCGCGGACGGCCTCGAGTCGTCTTTCGACTTCCTGCAGCGGCGGTCGTTGAGCCATGACCGCGCCGACCGCGCGTGCGTCGAACCGCGTGGCGAGCTGGTTCGCAAAGCGTTCGTAGATGAAATCCTCGACCTCCATGACGGTGTCGGTCGCGAGAAGGGTATCGAAAGTCGATTTCGCAAACTCCAGCAACTCGTGAAGGGACAGTCGATCCGCGCCTGTCCCGCCGGACGCCGTCAACAACGAGAACGCGTGGATCACCGTAAGCGCGTTGCGACGCAGCGCATACGGATCCTTTTCGCCAGTGGGCTTTTGCCCGACGCCCCAGATTCCGATGATCGACTCGATCCGGTCGGCGAGGAGCAGCGCCACACCGACGAGATTCGTCGCCTCGTCCTCGTCCGATCGGCGATTGACATACTGCGCCTTGATAGCCTGAACGACGTCCGGCGGCTCCCCGTCATGAGCGGCGTAGTAGCCACCCATGATCCCTTGCAATTCCGGGAATTCGCCCACCATGTCCGTAGCGAGATCGGCTTTGGCGAGCTCGGCGGCCCGGTCGGCATGCCTGACGTTCGCGCCTATCCGCTCGGCCACCCAACACGCCACCGAGCGGATGCGCCTGACGCGCTCGCCCTGCGAGCCCAGCTTCGCGTGATAGACGACCTTGTCGAGCCCCGGCACGCGCGACTCGAGCGTCTTCTTTCGATCCTGGTCGAAGAAGAACTTGGCGTCCGCGAGCCGCGGCCGCACGACGCGCTCGTTGCCCTCGACGACGCGGCTCGGATCGGCCGGCGTGATGTTGCTGACGACGAGGAATCGGTTGGAGAGCGCACCCTTCGCGTCGAGCAGTGGAAAGTACTTCTGGTTCGCCTTCATCGTCAGGACGAGGCACTCGGGAGGCACCGCGAGGTACTCGCGCTCGAATTCGCAGGCCAGCACGTTCGGCCGCTCGACGAGCGCGGTCACCTCGTCGAGCAAGGCGTCGTCGGCGACCGGTTTCAAGCCCCGCTCCGCCGCGGCCGCGGCCTCGAGCTGCCGCCCGATCTCGGCGCGACGTTCGGCAAAGCTGGCGATGACGGCGCCTTCTTCGCGCAGTTGCTCTTCATAGGACGATGCGTTGTGCAGCACGATCGGCGAGATGGCCGCTTCGAATCGATGGCCCCGCGTCTCGCGGCCGGCGTCGAGCCCCAGGGCGCGAACGGTGACGACCGCATCGCCGTGCAGCGCCACCAGCCCGTGCGCAGGGCGAACGAAGCTCACGCTCGTCCAGCCGTCGGCGAGCTGGTACTGCATGACCTTGGGGATCGGCAGGTGGGCGATCGCCTGCTCGAGCGCACGCTGCAGGCCCTCGGCGAGCGTCGCACCGACGGCGACCGTCTCGAGAAAGAGCGTCTCGGCCTTGCCCTCGATTCGCCGCTCGAGTCTTGCGACGGTGGACGTGTCGGCGCCGATGGCGGCGAGCTTTTTCAAGAGCGCGGGCGTCGGCTCGCCGTTCGGCGCAAGGCCGACCGACACCGGCATCAGCTTGACCGACATCGGTCGAGCCGCGGCGCGACCGGATACATCCTCGATCAGCACGGCGAGGCGCCGCGGTGTCGCATAGGGCGTCACCTTCGCCTCGGCCGCGGCCAGGCCTTGCGTGCGCAGGCTCGTCGCGACCGCATCGGCGAAGGCGGCGCCGAGCGCCTTCAGCGCTTTCGGCGGCAACTCTTCGACGAGCAGCTCGACGAGAAGAGGCGCGGTCGCGGGCACCGCCATCACGCCGCCTTCTTCTCGGCCGCCACGGCGCTCTTCGCAGCGAGCTGGGCCCGCACTTCCTCGCCCCAGGCCTTCGGCGCCATGGGAAAGCCGAGTCGGGCCCGGCTCTCGAGATAGCTCTGCGCCACGCTCCGCGCCAGGGCACGGATGCGGCCGATGTAGGCAGCGCGCTCGGTGACGCTGATGGCGCCGCGCGCCTCGAGCAGATTGAAGCTGTGCGCCGCCTTCAGCACCTGCTCGTAGGCGGGCAGCGCGAGCTGCAGGTCCATGAGCAGCCGGGCTTCGCGCTCGTGCGCGGCGAAGGCGGTGAGCAGGAACTCGACGTCGCTGGCCTCGAAGTTGTACGTGCTCTGCTCGACCTCGTTCTGGTGATAGACGTCGCCATAGCTGAGGCCTTCGGTCCAGGTCAGCTTGTAGACGCTGTCGACACCTTGCAGGTACATCGCGAGCCGCTCGAGGCCGTAGGTGATCTCGCCGGTGATCGGCTTGCAGTCGATGCCGCCGACCTGCTGGAAGTAGGTGAACTG
>ODAK010000420.1_pt1 | contig 48753 bp, 40 predicted proteins | sample 1539591 | NCBI WGS metagenome assembly ODAK01 (sample SAMEA3539303, study PRJEB22396) | soil metagenome | biome: tundra; feature: field; material: soil | place: USA | collected 2010-05 | depth 0.15 m
GTTACTTCGGGATAGAGATCAGCGCCTGAGGTTGGCGCCGGTCGTGGCAAGGAGGGAGTGTGCCGTCCGATGACTGAAAAGACTCGGCACTACGAGGTGATTTCGTGTGACGGCCATCTGGAGATACCGCCTGATGCCTGGGTCCGCCACATTCCCGAAGAGCATCTGAATCGCGCCCCGCGCCTCATCAAGCTTCGTACGGGCGGCGAGGGGTGGATCGTCGAGGGCAGCCCCTTGATCCACAACGGGCAGAACGTCGCCGCCGGCCGCCCCCTCAAGGTGAAGGGTGGGTCCTACTGGGAGCCCGATGGGTCGCCGGTCCCGGGAACGGGCGACGCCAGGCAACGCCTCACCGAGCAGGACCGCGACGGCATCGACGCCGAGGTGCTCTACCCGCCCGTCTTCATTTCCCGTTTCATCGAGAACATCGAGGACGGCGAGGCCTACGTCGCGATGGTACGGGCCTTCAATGACTTCCTGGCCGAGGACTACTGCGTTGTCGCCCCGGACCGTTTGATCGGCAATGCGGTCATTCCCGCATCCGGGCTCGAGGACGCCATCGCGGAATTGAAGCGAGCCCGACAGATCGGTCTTCGATCCGTGTGTCTCGGGTCGTTCCCCAACGGGTCGGGCTCGCCCGCGCCCGAGGACGACCACTTCTGGCAGGCCGCTCTCGACCTCGGCGTCCCCATCACTGCCCACTCCGCCATGGGGGATCGTTCGAATCCGCTCCTGGTCCAGTCGGCACGCGGCACGTTCGATCTCGAGATGTCGATGTTGTCGCGCACGATGCCCCCGCCGGTGGTCGGGATCGTACGCATGATCCTCTCGGGTGTGCTCGACCGGTTCCCCGATCTGCGGATCTACTTCGCCGAGACCAATGCCAGCTGGATGCCCGGACTGCTCTACATGCTCGATGATTCGTATTCGATCTTCAAGCATTGGTACGGCGTCGACTTGGCCATGCGCCCGAGCGAGTACATCTGGCGTCACTTCTCCTTCGGCATCGTGCGCGACCCGTTGGCGCTGCGCATGCGCGATCTGTTGGACATCGATCACATCATGTGGGGCTCCGACTTTCCGCATTCGGTCTCGTCGTTTCCCGAGTCGGCCCGCTGGCTCGATGAGATCTTCGAGGGATGCCCGGCCGACATCCGCCGCAAGGTCCTCGTCGACACGCCCTGCGCGTTCTTCGGACTCGACCCCGTAGCAGCGCTGACGCCGACACCGCCCGGCTGAAGGGCGCGCCCCTCCTGCGCCTGAGGTGGTCAGCTGGCCTACATTGCTTTTTCAATAACTAAACCGCTCGGTGTAGTTATTGAAAAACATCTATGCCAGCGCGCACAGCTGCCCGGGGGCTCAGGCGCCGACGAGCTCCTCGCCGATCACCTTGAGCTGGCGCAGCCTCTGCCGTTCTGCCGCGTCGACGCCGAGCTCGCTCAGGACCTCGTCGTTGTGCTCGCCCAGCAATGGCGCGGGCGTGCGGACCCAGGCTGTGATGCCCGACATGGAGAAGGGAAGCCCCGGCAGTTGGTGACGAGAGGTGACCGGGTGATCCTCCGTCTCGAAAAGTCCACGGTGCCGAATTTGCGGGTTGTCGACCACGAGGAATGGACGGATGACCACTGCGGCTGGAACCCCGACGCCCACCAACCGCTCGGTCAGGTCACCGGCATCCCACCGCGTCGTGGTGGCGGCCAACCATCGGTCGAGCATGTCGTGCTGCGCCATCCTGTCCGATGCACGCACGAGGTGGGGCGGCGCCTCACCGTTGGCGGCCTCGGTGGGCCACCCGAGCACCCCGCAAAGCTGCTCCCACTGGTCATCGTTCTCGACCTCGAGAGCCAACCACTGGTCCGTTCCCGCGCACGGGTAGACACCTTGGGGCACCGAGCCCACGCCGCTGCGATTACCCAAGCGTCCATACGCCTGGCCGGACAGCTGGTAGGCGATGGCAGACATCGCCGCAGCATTCAGCGCGGCCTCCACCATGGTGGCTTCGACCAGGTACCCGCGCTCGTGCTCGTGACGGGTGCAGAGCGCCACCAACGACGCAAACGTGGCGTGGAGCCCGGCAATGGGGTCCCCCGCGCCACCTACGAGGACAGGGGAGCCTCCGGGCCATCCGGTCGCAGCGGCCATACCGGTCAACGACTCCATCGTCTGTGCGAAACCGGGACGGTCACGCCACGGGCCGTCGAGGCCGAAGGCCGGCATCCGCACCATGTTCAGCTGGGGGTTGACGTCGTGGAGCCGGTCCCACTGCAGCCCGAACTGCTCCATGACCCGGGGCGTGAAGTTCTCGAACACCATGTCGGCCGTGGTGCAGAGGCGCAGTGCCAGGTCGTGGCCCTCGGAGCTTGTCAGGTCGAGGGTGATCCCACGCTTGTTGGTGTTGGCCGCGTGGGCCAGTGGTCCCCACTCCCACCACTGTGGATCGCCGGGTACTTTGGTGCTCGAGAAGCGCATGAGGTCCGGGCGCATGACCGACTCAACCTTGATCACGTCTGCGCCAAGACACGCCAGCACCTGGGTGGCGCACGGGCCGGCCCACCATGCAGTCAGGTCGAGTACCCGGAGGCCGGCCAGGGGAAGTGTGGCCTCGTCTGCTCCACGCTCCCTCGCTTGCCGGGGTTCCCAATCGACCGCGCCATCGTGTTCACCCGGTTCCGGTACCGGGCCGAACGGACGTGGCACGACATCGTGCAGGCGGAAGGGAATCCGTGGCTGGCGGAACCGACCCGAAGGGTGATCGACGAAGACCCCGCGGGCCACGAACTGCTCGAACTGGGCCACTGTCGCACCGTCGAGCACCGGAGCCACGGGGATGCGCAGGAGGCCTGCCTCTTCGAGGACCGTGGCTGACTCCCGCGGCCGCGTGTACGCCCTCGTCATCTCCCAGAATTCGTTGCGATGCTCGAAGCGCGGCGTGGCGCGGGCGTAGCGTTCGTCCTCTGCGATTTCGGGGTGACCGATGAGAACGGCGAAGTCGGCGAACTGCTGTGCGCTGTTCGTCGTGAAGTTCACCCATCCGTCGGAGGTGGGCTCAACGGAGGGGACCTCGATCCTCCGCGTCGACGCCGTCATCAGCGGTCTTCCGCAGCTGGCTGCGAAGGCCGCGAACACGGAGGGGAAGGTCACCATGCCGATGGACATGCAGTCGAGGATGGATACATCGACGTGGCCGCCCACGCCGGTGTGATCGGCCCGCCACCACGCGGCGAGCGCCCCGACCGCGGCGTAGGTGCCGGTCAGCCACTCGCCCACCCGGCCGCCCGCCGCAAGGGGTGTCGTATCGGGGAAGCCGCGGCCACCGGTGGAGCCGCATGCTGCCTGCAGCGTGAATTCCGTCGCGGCGCGACCCACCCATGGGCCCGACGTCCCGAACGGGCTGATGGTCACGACGACCTGGTTCGGGTTGGCCTTTCGTGCTGCGACGACGGCAAAGTCCGCCCCGGCGACGACGATGTCCGCCGCACCCACCAACGGATCTTCGTGACCTCGCGACACCGATCGCTTGGACGTGTGCAAGTAGTCGAAAAGGCCCGGGATTCCGGGCCAGCGTGCGTCGGGATCATCGCGCGGTTCGACCACCACCACGTCAGCCCCCGCATCAGCCAGCAGCTTGGTGCAGTACGCCCCCGCGAGGCTGCCCGCCAGGTCGACGACGCGGAGGTCCTTGAGCTTCATCGGCGTGGTGTGCCCACTAGGGCGCAACGGGCACGGTGATCCGGTACAGCTTGGCGGCGTTGCCACCCATGATGCCCTCGCGGACCGACACGTCCTCGATGCCGTCGAGGGCGGAAGCGGCGTACTTCAGTCCGTCGGGGTACGTGCAGGTGGGATGGGGGTAGTCCGTCTCGAACATGAGATGCTCCCAACCAATTGCCTCGATGGCGTCACCGATGCCCTCGGTTTCGAACCAGAAGCAGGAATAGAACTGTCGCCGGAAGTAGTCCGACGGCTTCATGCTGAGGTGGTCGATGGCACCCGGTGCCATGTCGCCTACCTGGTAGTCCAATGCACGCAGAATGAAGGGGATCCATCCGACGCCGCTTTCGACCGAGACGACCTGAAGGGTCGGAAATCGTTCGAGGACGCCCGAGTAGATCATGTTGCCGACGACGGTCGCATTGTTGATGTAGAGCATGGCCGAGCCCAGGCCGAGTTTGCACCCTTCGTTGAGGGACGGCCAGGGCACGGTTCCGTACCACGACATGGCCGATTCGCTGGCCCCGATGTGGAAGTTGATCGGAAGTCCAAGGTCGCTGGCTGCTTCCCAGACCGGGTCCCAGTGCGCGGTGCCGAGGTCGGGCAGCCCGTGGTCGTGGGGGGCGGACGTGGTGTTGATGCCGTGGAGGCCGAGTTGTTGCATCCGCTCGATCTCCGCCACCGCCAGATCCAGGTCCCAGAACGGCAGGACCCCCATTGGCAGAAGGCGGCCGCCCGACTCCTCCTGGATCTCGGCCATGGCGTCGTTGTAGATCTCGATCGCCAGGCGGCGCAGGGCCGGATCGGCCACGTGCCGGAAATTCTGCCCCCCGAAGCCCACGGTGTTGGGGTAGACGATCTCGGCCCAGATGCCCTGTTCGTCCATCATCGCCAGACGGTGCGGGATGGAGTACGCGCCCTGGTGGACGTCCTCGATCCTCCAGTTGAAGAACTCTGTGCCGGGCACCTTGACACCGTCCCGTCCGACCACGCCCGATCCGCCCGCACGTGAGAGCGTGACCCCATCGACCACCCACATCGGGATCCCGTCGATCGTCCGCACCTGCGGCACCCGATCCTGGAACGCCGCCGGGGCCCGGGAAGTCCACAGATCGTGGGGTTCGGTCAGATGCGTGTCCGCATCGATGATGCACATTCCTTCGAACGGTTTCGGGGTCATGGGAGCCTCCTGCTCTCGGTCATCACGATGTCGCCTGCCGCAGGGCGGGCAACACATCTTCGACCAGGCAACGATGAGCCTGGCGTTCTTCTTCGGGCGCCGATGCGTCACGCCCCTCGACGAGTAACACCCGTTCGAGCCCCAGCCCCGCCAGCTCGCCCAGCTTGGCGACACAGTGTTCCGGTGTGCCCACCACACCGAAGCGCTCGACGAAACCGTCGTCGAGGTGCTGCGCGTGGAGAGGCTGCTGCTCACCACGTCTGACCGATTCCGACGGATGCCGGGTGCTATGACCGCTCAGGCCGTAGTCGGCGGTTACCGCGTCGATCACGGCACGGTCGTGCTCGCTCAGCCCAGCCGCATCACCGCCTGGCATACCGGAGAAATGCGCGTAGGGGGCCACGGACCCCCGGGCCAAATCCCGGGCGACCCGTGCCTCGGGGTGTGCGGCTATGACCAGGTACGCCCCGAGGGAGAGCGGAGTGGCCTGCGCTGCCTCCTGGCGTACCTGCCGCACGATGTCGATGGCCCAGGCCAGGCGATCGGTCAGCGCGCCCACGTTGATCGTGAGGCGCTCGGCAGAGCGAGCGCCCAGTGCCAGCATGCGCGGGCCGGTTGCCGCGATGTCGAGCGGCACCTTGGGCTGGCCGGTTCCAGCGATCCACGGGATCTGGCTCGGGTACCCGTCAATGTCGACGACGTCAGAACGCAGATATGCCTGCACCTCCTCGGCAAATCGGGCCGTGACCTCGACGGACGCGGGCACCCGGCCCACGTGACCCAACGATGAGTCCCCTCGGCCCAAGCCGAGGACGGCCCGGCCCCCGGATTCGGCTTGGACCGTGGCGATGGCGGCGGCGACGACGGCGGGCAGGCGTGTCACGGGATTGGTCACGCCCACCATCAGGCCGAGCCGTTCGGTCGCTGTCGCGGCCAGGCACAGGCCGGCGAACGGATCGGCGGCCAGGTTCTGGGTGTCGCCAAAACTGATGCCGTCGAACCCTTCCGTTTCGGCCCTGCGGCCCACGGCGACGGCAGACCCCGCAACATGGACCGACGCCAACCAGACCTCGAGCATCCCACCCCCTCCGTTTTCACGTCACCGCACCACGTGTCCGGCCACGAACCAAGGCCGATGTGGCACCCTACGATCACCGAACGCCGTTCACAAGCGGAGCGCCAGCCTCGTTGACGGCACTTTGGTCGACCCTTAAGGTATAGAGGATTGCTATAGCAGCGATACCAGGGGGGTACCAATGGGTGTGGTTGAGGACTACGTCACGTACTACGGCTCCCACCAGTTTGAGAAGCTCAAGGGCGTCTTCGACGCCGCGGACTTCAAGCGCACCGGGCCCTATCTGGACGTGTTCACCGACGTCGACCAGTACGTGGACTTCCTCGAGGGGGTCGTCCCCACCATGGGCGCCGACTATGAGCTCCAGATCGAGCGCATCGTGTACACGCCGGGCGAAAAGGTGGCGTTCGGCCAGTTCATCGAGCACCTGGAGCTCGACGGGGTGATGACCGACATTCCCGAAACCATCGTCTTCGACCTCAATGACGACGGGTTGATCCGGCGGATGAGCCTCTACCTCAAGCAGCCCGGTGGGCTGGCGCCAGTCGGCGGCCAGGACGCCATGGGCGTCACCGAGGGCTGATGTGAGACTGGTCGTGGGCCCGGATCGACCCCCCGTGACGCCCCATGTTTGACCTTCTGATAAAGGGCGGGACAGTGATCGACGGTAGCGGGACCGCCGGACGTCGGGCGGACGTCGGCGTACGCGCCGGGCGGGTCGTCGCCGTCGGCAAGGCGGATGAAACGGCTCGGCGCACCGTCGATGCCACCGACAAGGTGGTCGCACCCGGCTTCATCGACCCCCACACCCATTACGACGCACAGATCCTCTGGGACGGCGGCGTGAGCCCGTCGCCGCTCCACGGGGTGACGACGATCGTCGGGGGAAACTGCGGCTTCACCATTGCCCCGGTGTCGTCGTCGACCACCGACTACATCATGAGGATGCTGGCCCGGGTCGAGGGGATGCCCGTCGCGACACTCGAGGCTGCTCTCGACTTCACGTGGTCGACCTTTGGCGAATGGCTGGATGCGCTCGAGGGGCGGATCGCGGTCAATGCCGGATTCCTCGTCGGGCACTCCACCATGCGGCGATTGGTGATGGGTGAGCAGGCGGTCGGGGGCACCGCCTCAGAGGACCAGATCTCGGCCATGGTGCGGATGGCCCATGAGAGCATCGACGCCGGCGCACTCGGCTTTTCGACGTCGCGGGCAGGGTCCCATCGCGACCACACGGGTGAACCGGTGCCGTCGCGCCATGCCAGTGTGGAGGAGATCCTGGCTCTCTCCTCGACCGTGCGCGACCATGCCGGCACCATCATGGAGATCGTCCCGACCGCGGAGTTCTACTTCACGGACGAGGACATCTCGTTGATGACCGACATGTCGTTGGCCGGCCGCCGGTCCGTGAACTGGAATCTGCTGGGGGTGCTCGGGGGCGAGGACAAGCTGCGCAACAAGTTGGCCTCGGCCGACCATGCCCGGCGCCACGGGGCACGGGTGATCCCGCTCACCTTGCCCGACCCGCAGGCCATGCGCCTGTCCTTCGACACCGGCTTCGTCTACGACATGCTCCCCGGTTGGGGTGACGTGATGACCATGCCCCATGACGCCCGTGTGCGCGCGCTGCAGGACCCTGCCGTCCGCCGGCGGCTCGAGGAGGCGAGCCACGGGGCACCGTGGTGGGCGAACTGGGAGGACACGACGTTCTCCGAGACGGTCAGCGACACCAACGCACGCTGGGAAGGCCGTACGGCGGGCGACGTGGCGCGGGAGCGGGGGGTCAGCGCCTTCGATGCCCTGTGTGACGTCGTGGTCGCCGATGACCTCCGTACCGGCCTGGTGCCCCTTTCGATCGACGACACCGAGGAGAATTGGCGCCTGCGCAGCGAATTGTGGCGGGACCCTCGTGTGGTGATCGGCGGGTCGGATGCCGGTGCCCACCTGGACACCATCTGGACGTTCAATTGCATCTCCTCCCTGGTCGGCCCTTCGGTGCGCGACCGGCAGCTGATCGCGCTCGAGGAGGCGGTGCGCCTGGTCACCGACGTGCCGGCCCGGATGTACGGGCTCATCGACCGCGGCCGGCTGGAATTGGGATGGCACGCGGACATCGTCGTCTTCGACCCCACGATTCTCGGCCCCGAGCCCGTCCGCGCCGTGAGCGACCTGCCGGCCGGGGGCCGGCGGTTGACCGGTGGTGCGCGCGGGGTGGAGCACGTGTTCGTGAACGGCGTCGAGATCGTGTCCAGCGGGGCGTACACCGGGGAGCGGCCAGGCACTGTCCTGCGGTCGGGGCACTCAACCCGCACGGTGCCGATACCCGCCGACGCGTGAGGACGGTCCATCGACTCGCATGAGGAGACCCCACTGATGTCGGACATGGAGTTGCCGAAGTTCATATCGGTCGACGATCACGTGGTGGAGCCGTCCCGGCTCTGGCAGGATCGCCTGCCCTCGAAGTACCTCGAACAAGGGCCGCGCACGGTGCGCCAGAAGGGCAAGATCGTCTTTGACGTCACCAAGAAGCCGAACTTCGTTCTGGGTGACGGACCGGACGACCGCTGGTGCGACGTCTGGTACTACGAGGACACCTGCTCGCCGCTCCGGGGTGATCTCACTGCCGTCGGTCCGCTGGCCGACGCCGTTCCCACCACCGCAGTCACCTACGACGACATGTTGCCAGGCTGCTTCGAGCAGGCACATCGGTTGGCCGACATGGATCTCAATCACACCGAGGCAAGCTTGTGCTTCCCGACCATTCCGCGCTTTTGCGGGCAACTGTTCCTCGACCGCGCCGACATGGAACTGGCCCACCTGTGCGTGCGGGCCTACAACGACTGGATGATCGAGGAGTGGTGCGGTGGCGCCGGCGCCGGCCACCTGATCCCTTTGACCCTGATCCCGTTGTGGGACCCCGAACTGGCTGCGGCGGAGGTTCGTCGCTGCGCCGACCTGGGATCGCACGCGGTGGCGTTCTCCGAGAGTCCTTCGGAGCTCGGACTGCCGAGCATCCACGGCGGGGCGTGGGACCCCTTCTTTTCCGCCTGTGCCGAGACCGAGACCGTGATCAACATGCACATCGGCTCGTCGTCCAAAATGCCCCAGAGCTCTCCCGGTGCTCCGATGATCTCCTTGGTGACACTCACGTCGGAGAACTCGGTCCATGCTCTGGTCGACTGGCTGCTGTGCGGGGCGCTGCCGCGGTACCCCTCCCTGAAGATCGCACTCAGCGAAAGCCAGGTGGGCTGGATGCCGTTCATCCTCGAGCGTCTCGATAGCGCGTGGAGGCGGAGCAAGAATTACGACCCGAGCATCTACGACCTGATCCCCGAACCCCCCAGCTCGTACGTGCCCAACCGGGTCTTCGCCTGCGTGTTTGACGACTCGGTCGGGCTGGCGTTACGCGACCACGTCGGCATGAGCCAGATCATGTTCGAGACGGACTACCCCCACGCGGACTCGACCTTCCCCGAATCGAAGCAGGTGGCCGAGAAGATGATCGCGGAATCCGGGCTCTCGGCGCACGAGGCGCGCCAATTCCTACGCTCGAACGCCATCGCCTGTTACGACCTGCAGCGTTTCGGCATCACGGAGTAGCGCCGCTTCATCGCGCCCGGGGGTCCCGTCCCGTCAGCGTGGGTTCTGTCCGTCGTCCACTTTCACGATGGTGCCTGTGACGAACTCCGAGGTGGGTGAGACGAGGTAGAGGAGCGTGCTGTCGAGTTGCGCCGGGTCGCCCAGCCGTTGGCGGGGAAACCCGCTCGACACTTCACCGTGACGCTGGATCATGTCGCGCAGCATCTCGGTGTCGAACGCGCCCGGTGCCACGGCGTTGACATTGATATGGAACGGGGCCCACTCCACGGCGAGCGTCTCGGTCATCCGCTCCATGGCCGCTTTGGTCGTCGAGTAGAGCGACCCCGCTTCGCCCCGGTAGTGGTGTGCGCCCATGGAGGACACGTTGACGATGCGGCCCGGTTCCCGTCGGGCAATCAGGCGACGCGCGATCTCACTCGACAGGAGGAACGGCGCGCGCAGGTTGGTGGCAATGACCCGGTCGACCAGTTCGACCGACATCCGGGTGGCGTACTGCGCGTCGGGTATGGCGGCGTTGTTGACGAGGATCGAGACGGTGCCGAGCGCCTTCTCGATCGTGTCGACCGCCGTGGTCAGCTGAGCCGCCTCAGTCACGTCCAGTGGCAGGGGGAGGCAGGTGCCACCCTCCCGGGTGATCTCGGCGGCAAGGGCATCGAGCCGGTCCGCGCGCCGACCCGTTGCCGCCACGGCTGCACCACAGGCCGCCAGGACTTGGGCGAAGCGCCAGCCCAACCCTGATGTCGCACCAGTGACCAGCGCGACCTGGCCATGCAGGTCCGTCGAATGGTGGGGGAGGGCGAATGCAGACTCGGGCATCAGATGACCTTGCTCTCTCGCCCTTCCCAGTAGCGGTCGCGGAGCTCCCGCTTGTACAGCTTGCCGTTGTCGAGCCGGGGCAGTTGCTCGACGTAGTCGTAGGTCCTCGGCCGCTTGAAGCCGGCCAGGCGCGTCTCGCACCATGCCCGGAGACGCTCCGTCATCGCATCACCAGCGGTCTGCCAGTCCAGCAGCTGGATCACCGCCTTGACTTCCTCACCCATCTCGGCGTTCGGCACGCCGAACACCGCCGCGTCGAGTACCTCGGGATGGGCCAGAAGGACATCCTCGATCTCCTGAGGGTAGATGTTCACCCCGCCGGCAACGATCATGAAGGCCTTGCGATCGGTCAGGTAGAGATAGCCCTCCTCGTCGAGCCGGCCGATGTCGCCGAGCGTCCGCCACGTCGGGTGGTCCGGATGCGTGGTGGTCGCCGTCTTTTCGGCATCGTGGTGGTAGTCGAAGTGCGCCCCCGGCAACTCGAAGTACACCGTGCCCACCTCCCCCGGCGGGAGCGGATGTCCGGCGTCGTCGCAGATGTGGACGACAGCCCCCTGGCTGGCCCGGCCCACGGACCCCTTGTGGGCCATCCACTCCTTCGAGCTGATCTTCGTGCTCCCGATGTTCTCCGTGCCGGCGTAGTACTCCTCGATGATCGGCCCCCACCACGCGATCATCTGCTCCTTGGTCTCGATCGAGCAAGGAGCGGCGGCGTGGATCGCGACCTCATGGCTGGACAGATCCCACTGGGAGCGCACCGCGGCGGGCAGCTTCAGCATCCGGACGAACATGGTGGGGACCCATTGGCTGTGCGTCACCCGTTCTCGCTCTATGAGCAACAGCGCCTGCTCGGGTTCGAAGCGCTCCATGACCACCACGGTGCCCCCCAGGCTCTGGACGGCCAGCATGACCCGCAGGGGCGCGGCGTGGTACAGCGGCGCCGGACTCAGGTACACCATGTCCTCGCGGAAACCGTACAGCGCACGGTTGTGCTCTGCGATCTCAGCTTCTCCCAGGCTGGCCTCGCCCGCAGGGAGCGGAAACTTCACGCCTTTCGGGCGGCCGGTGGTCCCGGAGCTGTAGAGCATCACCGTGCCGCGCTGCTCGTCGTCGAGCGGATCCGCCGAGTAGCCCGCCGTAGCCAGATCGTACGAGTCGTGTCCCGCGATCTCGCCGTCGAACATGAGCCTTCGGCGTACGAGTGGGGTCTCCGGCAATATGGCCGCGGCCACGTCGGCGCGGGCCGCGCTCGTCACGAGGACTTTGGCCTCGCAATCGTCCACGATGAACGCCGCCTCGGAGGCCGTCAGGTGTGAGTTGATCGCCGTGACGTAGAGACCGGACCGCAGGGCCGCCCAGACCACCTCGCAGTAGCGCGGGTGGTTCTCCATCATGATGGCGAAGTGGTCGCCCGGTCGCAATCCCGTGTCGCGCAACAGGCGTGCGAACCGGATGGAGCCGTCGTTGAGTTGGCCGTAGGTGACCACGTGGCCGCTGCGACCCATGACGACGGCCCGTCGTTCCGGATCGGCGGCGGCGATCGTCCCGGGATACCCCACTACGCGTCCACCGTCATCGGGCGCACGTCCTGCCGTCCGGCACGTTGCCCCGCGTCCCCGGGCAACAGGATTCGATGAACTGCATCGACGCGAACCCCCTTCGCAGGCGTGTGGTGCACCAACCTTGGCCGACCCATCGCGCGCTCTACGGCCCCGCCAATGTCCGACCAGACCGTACCACGCGCACCGGCAAGAACAGCCTCTGACCTGGCCCGTCATCGCCGGCGACGGCCGTTGGCACCCTGCCGGCACCTTGATTCAGACTTTATAATGATATAGATTTCCGCCGTCGCGGCCTGAGAAAGGTGCAGAGACTTCGGCTACCGGCAGACGAAGGGGGAAGCATGCTCGATGTGGTGATTCATGGCGGTTCCGTGGTTGACGGCAGCGGCGCACCCGCCTCGCACGCAGACGTGGGCATCCTCGACGGCCGCATCGTCGAGGTGGGCCAACTGGACGATGGGGCCAAGGTCACCATCGATGCCGATGGACTGATCGTGGCCCCGGGCTTCATCGACCTGCATTCGCACTACGACGCCCAACTCTTCTGGGATCCGACCCTGAGCCCCTCGCCGCTCCACGGTGTGACGACGGCGGTCAGCGGCAATTGCGGCCTCACCCTTGCCCCGGCGGCGCCCGGCGATCGGGACTTCCTGACCCGGCTCCTCGCCCGCGTGGAGGCGATACCCGTGGAAGCGCTCCTGGCCGGGGTCACCTATGAGTGGGAGTCGTTCGCCGAGCTCCTCGATGTCGTCGAAGCCAAGCCACTGGCCCTCAACATCGGGTTCATGGTCGGGCACTCCGCCATTCGCCGAGCCGTCATGGGCCCGGCCGCCTCGACCGACAAGGCCAGCCCGGAGCAGATCGCGGCCATGCGAGCCCTCTTGGGGGCTGCACTGGCCGCCGGCGGGTTCGGGTTCTCAACCGCCAACGTCGCTACCCAGGTCGACGGGGAAGGTCGGCCGACGCCGCCCAACCTGGCCGATCCTGAGGAGTTCATCGCCCTGGCGGCGGAGTGCGGCTTGCACCCGGGCACCTCCATCGAATTCATCCCCGGGTCGTTCCTCAGCGGGTTCAGCGATGATGACATCGCGTTGATGGCCGACATGTCCGCCGCGGCCGACCGCCACCTCAATTGGAACACGCCGCTCATCAATCCCAACGCGCCCGGCCTCTACCAGCGACAGCTCGGTGCGTCGGATTTCGCCAAGGCGCGCGGGGGTCGGATCGTCCCTATGTTCATGCCGCAGAACGGGCCCTTGCGCCATGATTTCAAAGAGGCCTACGTGTTCCGGGCCGTTCCGGGCTGGGCTGACGTGTTCGCCCTCGAGGGCGAGGAGCGGCTTCGGGCGCTCTCGGATCCGGCCACGCGGGCCCAATTGAAGGCGTCCGTGGACGCCGAGACGCAAGGGCTGGCCGTCGTCGTGCGCAACTGGGGCAGCTACGAGGTGAACGATGTGGGTGATCCGGCTCTGTCGCACCTCCTGGGGCGCAACATCGGCGAGCTCGCGGCGGAGCGCGGCGTGAGTCCGTTCGATGCCATGCTCGACGTGGTGGTCCAGGCGAAGCTCGATGTCGGGTTCGTGCGCTACCAGTACCCCGACGATGACTGGACGGCGAGTGCCCGTCTCGAGGTGCTGAAGGATCCCCGCGTCGTCCTTGGCGCCTCTGATGCGGGGGCCCACGGCGAAATGATGGTGGGCGCCGATTTCCCCACCCGCTGCATCGGCGAGCTCGTGCGGGACAAGAAGATCTTCACGGTCGAAGAGATGGTGCACCAGTTCAGCGACGTCACGGCCCGGCTCTACGGGTTGAAGGACCGGGGTCGGATCGAGCCGGGGATGTGGGCCGACGTCGTCCTCTTCGACCTGAGCCGTGTCGGTGCCGGACCGATGAAGAAGGTGCAAGACCTTCCTGCCGGCGCGTCGCGGCTCACCACCGAGTCGACCGGGGTCGAGCACGTGCTGAATCGGGGGACCGAGGTTGTCCGGCACGGGCAGTTCACCGGTGACCTCCCCGGGCGCCTCTTGCGTTCGGGCCGGGACACATCGACGGTCAGGGCACGCTAGGGATGTCACCACGTGGCATTGCGGCCATCGCGCGCGATGAGCCCGACCGCGAGGCGATTGTCTGCGGCGACCGTCGGGACACGTTTGGCGACCTCAATGCGGACGCCAATCGCTGGAGCCAGCTGTTCGCACGGGCCGGGGTCGGACACGGGGACAGGGTCGCCGTCATGCTCGGCAACCGCCCCGAGGTGTTTGCAGCCTGGGTGGGCGCCGGCCGCCTCGGTGCACTCGTCGTGCCGGTGAGCTACCGGTTCACGGTCTCGGAGGTGGCGTACATCCTGGAGGACTCCCAAGCGGCCGCGTTCGTCTACGAAGATGAGGCGGTCGGGGGACAGGCGGTAGAGGGGATCGACACACTTCGGGCCTGGGCCAACGTCGACGATCCGGAGTGGCGCCGGCTCCCGGCACAACCGGTGAGCCGAGAATTCCTGGGCAGTCCCATCATCTTCATGAATTACACCTCGGGGACGACGGGGAAGCCCAAGGGAATCGCACGTTCGCTCCCACTCCCCGCTGACGAAGACATGGCTCCGCAACCGTTCACCGAACTCTGGGGCTGGAAGCCCGATGACGTCCACTTGTTGTGTGGGCCGGCGTATCACACCGCACCCGGTAACTACGCCCTGGCTCATCTCCTCGAAGGAGCCCGTGTCGTTGTCATGCCGCGGTTCGACGCGGCGACCTGCCTCGAGCTCGTGGAGACCGAACGTGTCACGACCTCGCACATGGTCCCGGCGAACTTCGTCCGGATCCTCGAGGTGGATTGGACGGCATACGACCGCTCCAGCGTGCGCAAGATTCTCCACGCCGCCGCTCCCTGCCCCATCCCCGTCAAGCGAAAGATCATGGAGGTCTTCCCGGCAGGTTCCGTCTGGGAATACTTCGGCATGAGCGAGGGCTTCGTCTCGTTGATCTCACCCGAGGACTGGCTCGCCAAACCGGGCAGCGTGGGCCGGCCGATGCAGGGCATCACCGTGAAGATCCTCGACGACGACGGCAAGGAGTTGGCGCCCGGGGAGGTCGGCTACATCTACGTGTCGGCTCTCAGCGGATTCCGGTTCGAGTACCACAATGCGGCGGACAAGACCGCGGCCACCTGGCGCGGTGACTTCTACACGGTGGGCGATCTTGGTTCCGTGGACGAAGACGGCTTCCTGTTCATTGCCGATCGGCGGGTGGACCTGGTCATCAGCGGAGGCGTGAATATCTACCCGGCCGAGATCGAAGGGGTGTTGGCGGAGCACCCCGAAGTGGTGGACTCAGCCGTGTTCGGTCTTCCCGACGAGAAGATGGGCCAACGGGTGCATGCCCTCGTGGAGCTCCGTCCCGACGCCACCGTCACCGAGGATTCCCTGCTCGCCTTTCTCGGGGAACGCCTGGCCAAGTTCAAACTGCCTCGCAGCATCGAGCTCGTCGAGGAGCTGCCCAGGGAGCCGAGCGGCAAGGTGCTCAAGCGGCAGCTTCGCGATGAGCGGCTCTCGGCGTCGGCCGTACCGTGACCACAGTGGTTGGTAGGTTGGAGAAAACGAGCGGAAGATCGGGAGGGTAGCCATGGCGTACGACCTAGTAATCCGCGGGGGAACGGTTCTCGACGGCTCGGGAGCCCCGCGCGTGCGGGCCGACGTCGGCATCTCGGGCGGCACGGTGGTCACGATCGGCTCCATCGAGGAACGGGGCGCGCAGGAGATCGACGCTGACGGCCTTTTCGTGGCACCGGGCTTCATTGACGGGCATGCGCACTTCGATGCGCAGATCTTCTGGGACTCCCTCGGCAACTGCTCGTCGCTCCATGGTGTGACCACGACCATCATGGGCAACTGCGGGTTCACCATCGCCCCGACCCCGGCGGCGACGAAGGATCTCGCGATACGGAGCATCGAGCGGGCCGAGGACATCTCCCGCGAGGACATGTTGGTCGGCGTGCCATGGACCTGGAGCACCTATGCCGACTATCTCGATGCCGTCGAGCAACTCCCCAAGGGAATCAACTTCGCCGGCTACGTCGGTCACTCCGCCCTGCGTTGTTTCGTCATGGGTGAGCGGGCCTACACCGATCAGGCGACCCCCGACGAGATCGCCGCCATGCGAGCCGAGGTCGAGGCCGCCGTGCGGGCAGGGGCCATTGGATTCTCGACCTCCCGCATCGCCCAGCACCGCACGGTCGACGACGGACCGGTGGCCAGCTACGTGGCCAGCTGGGAGGAGGTCGAGGCCCTGGCGGGCGTGCTGGGTGATCTCGACATGGGCGTGTTCCAGCTCGCCGGCGACATCACCAACCCGACCCTCCAGGAAGAGCTCACCAAAATTGCCCTCACGATCAAGCGGCCCGTGCATCTGGCCTGCGTGTTCGTGGAGGCTCGTCCGGAGGCGTTTCGAAGTGGGTTGGCCTTCCTCGACAACGTGGCCGCGTTGGGAGGTCGGGCCATCGGCCAGGTGCACGTGCGCGAGCTCCAGAACGTCATCGGCTTCCGGGTCGGGCTGCCGTACGACCGCCTGCCGCAGTGGCAGCAGTTGCGGTCCCTTCCGTTGAGCGACCAGCGAGCGGCCTTGCGGGATCCACAGTCGCGGGCTGCATTGGTCGATGAGGCGCTACACGGCCCCTACGTGACGACGAACGTCACCGCGGAGGTACAGGCGCGGCTTCCCGACTACGAGAACCTGCGGGCGCTCTTCTCGGCGACGGAGAGCAATCCCTCGGTGGCCGAGCTGGCGCGCCAGCGCGACACGACGCCACCCGACGTACTGATCGACCTCTCGCTGGAGGCCGATTTCGACCAGTACTTCACCCAACCCTTCGCCAACCAGAACCACGATGCCATCGAGGAGATACTGCGCCATCCCCATACGGTGATCGCCCAGTCCGACTCCGGAGCGCACGTGTCGCAGATCATGGACAGCTCCATACCCACGTATTTCCTCGCTCATTGGGTGCGCGAGCAGAAGCGCTTCACCTGGGAAGAGGGCATCTCCATGCTCACCTCGCGCCCGGCAGCCGAATTCGGTCTGACCGGCCGTGGTCTCCTGCGGGAAGGCTCTGTGGCCGACCTCGTCGTGTTCGATCCCGACGCGATCGGACCGAAGCTCCCCTCGGCGCAGTCAGACCTCCCTGCGGGAGGGACACGCCTCGTCCAAGAGGCCACCGGCATACGCGCCTCGGTCGTGTCGGGCCAGGTCCTGCTCGACAACGGAGTGTTCACCTCGGCCCGCCCGGGGCAGCTCATCCGAAGTAACCAATAGGATCCGCCGAAGCCGGGGATCCGTGTCCGTCCGGCTCACCCCTCGAGTTTCGTCTCCAGGATGCGGCGGGGATTGTCGACGAGCATCTGGTGGATCTCGGCGTCGGAGACGCCGGCCTCCGTCAATGCCGGCAGGACGTCGTCGGGTATGTGCCGGAAGTGCCACCGGGGAACGACCGAGGTGAGCACGTCCTCGGGGATTGCGCTCGCCACACGTGCGTCGTCGTCCCCCTCTGTCATCTTGTCGGCGGGTGCGCCAGAAGGATCCCGGGCTACTCCAGTACCGAGGGGTCCTTGCGGATCTGCATGCGGCACATGGCCTCGAAGAGACCGGTGAAGTTCTTGTCGCGGAAGAAGCTGCCGTAGGCGGCAGCGGCATCGGGATGCATCAGTTTCCCTCCACCAACAGCCTCGATGTGCCACGCCTGGCGGCAGCGCCATTCCAGGCACGAGGCCCGCAGATATGCCTGCTCGATGCAGTTGCCGAGGACCAGCACGCCGTGGTTGGCCAGGAGAGCCATACCGGCATCGCCGACCGCCTCGACAGCGGCACGGGCGTTCTCCACATCGTCGACGGCACCCCAGTACTGGTCGTAGACCGCCACTTCGCCGTCGTAGTACGCGCTCGACTGGTCGTAAATACCGGGCACGCGCCCGAGGTCGGCCCAGATGGTGCCCCACCTGGTGTGGTTGTGCAGCGAGACCGTGACGTCCTCGCGCGCCTTGTGCAATTCGACGTGCAGTTGGATGGCGGGGGTGATCGTCCAGGGGCCGTCGAGCTCGTTACCCTCGGCGTCCATGCGCATGATGTCGCTGGCCCTGACCTCGCCCCACGTCAGCCCGAACGGGTTGCAAAGAAATGTGCCATCGGGTTGCTTGTAGGTGATGTGACCGGCCAGGTGATCGTTGTGCCCCTCGTCCCACAGGCACCGCGCCAGGAGCGCGACCTGCTGATGCGGCGTGAGTGCGGGTAGCGGGGGAGCGATGGGCTTGGTCACGACCATCGATCTCATCTGAGTCGGGGCGCTGGTTTGTGTCGCCGTCATGCGAGTCGATCCTTTCGCAAAGTGTCGAGTCGCTCCGTGCGGCTCTTGACACGGCTGGCAGTGCAGATAGTCTTTACTTTATCGATCATTTAAATGTTACGCAACCATGAGCGGGCGCCCGGGGGCAGCAACGAGCAACGATAATCGGGCGGCGGTTGACGGGATGTTCGACGTACTGTCGGCTCGGAATGGCGTCGATGGGATCCACAACTGATTGGAAATTGGGCACAATGACGACAATCGAGAAACCACTTCTCATCTCGGTGGACGACCATGTGATCGAGCCGCCGAACCTCTGGGTCGACAAGGTGCCACGGTCGGATCGTGAGCGGGTGCCGCACGTGGTCGAGGAGGATGGTGCGTCCATCTGGTTGTACGAAGACGTCCGCATCCCCATACCCGGACTGTTCGTGCAGGCCGGACGTGACCAGTCGGAGATCGTGCCCGAACTGATGTCCTACGAGAAGATGCGGCCCGGCTATTTCGACCCGCGGGAGCGGGCCAAGGATATGGATCTCGACGGCGTCATCGCGTCGCTCTGCTTCCCCACGATCCCTCGCTATTGCGGTCAGCAGTTCCTCGAAGCCAAGGACCGGGAGATGGCGCTCACCTGCCTGCGGATCTACAACGACTGGATGATCGAGGACTGGGCGGGGGGCGCTCCCGGCCGCTTCATCCCCCTGATCGTGGTTCCGCTGTGGGATCCCGAGCTCGCCGGCGACGAAGTGCGGCGGTGCGCCGGCCTGGGAGCGAAGGCGGTGTCGTTCTCCGAGAACCCGGCCAAGCTCGGACTTCCGTCCCTGCACGATGCGGCCAACTACTGGGATCCGTTTCTCGAGGCGGTCAATGCGACCGAGCTGCCCATCTGCATCCACTTCGGCTCGTCGTCCATGGTGCCGACCACGTCCGACGACGCACCCGTCTACGTGTCCGCCCTCCTCTCGCCCCTCAACCTCACGTACGCCACCGCGGACTGGTTGTTCTCGAAGAAGCTCGAAAAGTTCCCGAACCTCAAGATCTGCCTCTCCGAAGGTGGGATCGGATGGATCCCCTACATCCTCGAGCGCGCGGAGTTCATCATTGAGCACATGCCGTGGGCGCGGACGTACGGCTCGTTCGACTACACCCAGACCAAGCATGAGAACCTCGGTCCGGAACTGAGCCCGAGGGAGCTCTTTGCGAAGCACATGTACGGTTGTTTCATCGACGACGCGTTCGGGATAAAGAACCTGGCCGAAATCGGCGCGGACAACGTGATGATCGAGACCGATTACCCCCATGGCGATGGCACATACCCGCACTCTGTCGACAACGCCCACCGTCTGCTGGCCGGTTTGGACGAGGGGACGCGTTACAAGATCATGCAGGGCAATGCCCGCAGGGTGTTCAATCTCCCGTAGGGGGCCTGCGTCAGAACGTGATCACTGTGCGGACGACCTCGCCCGCCTCCATGGCGTCGAAGGCACTGTTGACCTCTTCCAGCGCGATGCGACGGGTGATCATGCCTTCGAGGTCGAGCTGACCTGCTTTCCACAGGCGAAGGAAGCGGTGGAAATCGGAACGGACGTCTGAAGACCCGTAGTAACTCCCGACGAGCGTCTTCTCGTTGAAGAACACCTCGAAGGCGCTGAACTCCAGCTTGTCCTCCTCCCTCCCTGCGCCGACGATGCAGGCGGTACCGCCCCGACGGATGGCGTCCCAGGCCATGCGCATCGTCTTGGCCAGGCCGATGGCTTCTATGGCGAAGTCGAAGCCGTCGCCCGTCAACTCGGTCCGTGCGTCCTCGAGTTCGTCGGGACTGCAGCACTGCGTTGCCCCGAATTGCAATGCCAAGTCCCGCTTTTGCTCCACCACATCGACGGCGACGATGGTCGACGCGCCCGCCAGCCGGGCACCCTGAATGGCGGCGATGCCGACTCCGCCGCAGCCGAACACGACAACCGATGACCCGGGCGTGACCTTGGCACAATTCACGGCTGCACCCACGCCGGTGGTCACGCCGCAGCCGATGAGCGCTGCGATCTCGAAGGGGACATCATCGTCAATGACGATCGCCGCGCGCTCTTGGATGGTGGCGTACTCGCTGAACGTGCCGGTCCCCGACATTCCATGGACCGGCGTGGTGCCCTGTCGAAAACGAGGAGTGAGCGCCCCCGTCGTGTACATGGAGGAGCACAGTTCTGGACGCTTGCGCCCCGAGCAGTTGATGCAGAAGCCGCAGGGGGCGGTCCACGCAATGATGACGTGGTCACCCTCCTTCACCCGTTGCACGCCCGCACCGACCGCGGTGACGATTCCCGCGCCTTCGTGGCCCAGTACGGCTGGGAGTTCCTGGGGCATCGTCTTGTTGAGGATCGACAGATCGGAGTGGCACACCCCGGACGCCATGATCTTGACCGTGATCTCCTGAGGCCCGGGGTCCAGGATCGTGATGTCATCGACCAGTTCGAGACGGTCCGTCTCGGTGCTGAACAGAACGGCTGCTTTCATTGGTCCTCCCCCTGAGCGGGCATTATGGCGACGGTGTCCCTGCGTGAATGGTGACGTCGGAACGACGAAGGCGCGAGGGCGTCAAGATCCGATGGCCGATTGCAATTCCTTGAGACGTTGGTCGATCATCGGGAGTCCTTCGGGGCTGGGCAGGACGAGGAACCGGTTCTCGAGGAGTGCGTCGATCATTGCTGCGGCCACACGGGCCGGTGAGGTCGTGCTGGCGGCGACGGCTTCTCGATATCGCCGCGCCAGATCTGGGTCGGCATGCGACGTGCCCGGGTACTCGGGCGGCCTGTTGCGCTCGCTCTGCGCAATGCCGGTCCGCACCACTCCGGGGCAGATCAACGAGACGTGCACGCCGGTGTCCACCAGCTCGGTCCGCAGCACCTCGGCCAGCGCGGTCAGCGCATGCTTCACGGCTGAGTACGGTCCCAGCGAAGGGGTGGGAACGAGCCCGGCGAGTGAGCCGGTGATGACGACGTGCCCGCTCTTCCTCTTCACAAGGCCCGGGACGAATGCACGCAGGCCGTGCACGACGCCCATCAAGTTGACATCGATCAACCAGCGCCACGTCTCCTCGCTGGTGTCGAGCACGGCCCCGGAGGGGGACACCCCGGCATTGAGGCAGACGATGTCGATGGGTCCGAAGTGCGCGTGGGCCTGGTCGCAGAGCGCTTCCATGTCCTCCTTCGACCGGACATCGCCCTGCACCCCGATGGCCGAAGATCTCAGGGCACGGATCTCGCCCAGCGCGTCATCGAGCGCGGCCTTTTCGATGTCAGCGAGGACCACCTGGCAGCCCGCATGGCCCAAGGCCACCGCCATCGCCCGGCCGATTCCGCTGCCGGCGCCGGTGACAACCGCCACGCGGCCGGCCAGCACAGGCACGCGATCGGATTGCCGGTGCGGCGGGTGCGCTCGCCTCAGTCCAGAACTCCGGGATCCTTGCGGATCACACGGCGGCACATCGCTTCGAAGAAACCATCGAACGCGTTCGGCACCGAGTCGATCAGGTCACCGAAGTCCCGGGCCGTCTTGTCGGTCATCGGCACTCCGCCCCCGAGGGCCTCGACATGCCACGCCTGGCGACAGCGCCACTCGAGGACCATGGCACGGATGTACGCCTGCGAGATGTCGTCGGCGATGACCATGACGCCGTGGTTGGCCAGCAAGGCCGCGTTGGCCGAGCCGAGCGCGCGGATCGCACCACTGGCATTGGACCGGTCGTTGACGGGACCGTCGTATTCGTTGAAGACGGCGATCTCGCCGGAGTACATGGCACTCGTCTGGTCGTAGATCGGCGGGACCCTGTGTGCGTCCGCCCATATCGTTCCCCAGCGAGGGTGGTTGTGCACGACGACACCGGCGTCGTGCCGCTGCTCGTGCAGCACGACGTGGAGCGTGATGGCCGGGGTGATGAGCCAACGGCCGTCGACTTGCCGGCCTTGCGCGTCCATGCGGGCGATATCGCTGGCGCACAGTTCGTCCCAGGCCAGGCCCCATGGGTTGACGAGGAAGGTGCCATCGGGCTGCTTGTACGTGATGTGCCCGCTCAGGTGGTCGTCGTACCCCTCGTTGAACAGGGTCCGGGCCAGGAGCGCGACCTCTTGCTCCGGGCTGAGATGCATCTCGGGAAATCGAAGAGGGGTCGTCCCCACCGATTGCACAGCCATTGGCTTTCCTCGCTTCCCAATCGACAGGCTACGGCCGTGCGCCGAATTGAAGCGTCCCCGTATCCCTAACGTGTAAACAATTGCAATGCCCAATCTAAGGATGGGCATCACGAGTGTCAAGAGCGGTGCGTGCCGCGCCGCGGCTCCCCACCGGAAAGTTGTCCAAGCTCCCGCTGCGCGATCGCCACTGGGGCGATCACACGACGCGCATCGTCTGAGGGAGGGTCCTCAGGCGGTGAGGAGCTCGTCCCGGGGGGTGGCCGAGGTGCCGCCTCCGGCCTCGATCTCTTCGGCGGACCGTGAGGCCGGATTGAGGTACTGCATCTCAAAGGTGTTGCGGATCGGGCCGAGGAGACCGATGCGGATCCAGGCTTGCGCGAGCCTGTCGGTCAGGGCCTCGGGATCGTTCGGTCGAAGGACGCCTGTCACCGTGACCTGCCATTCGGGGTGCCTCGCCGAGGCCGCCTCGAATGCCGCCAGCCGGGCCTCCCACTCCTCTTCGCTCTTGACGATGAAGCCGCTGTGATCGTTCACATCGGGAGTGAGCGACTCCAGTCCTCTGATGGCGTCGTCGAGCTCGGGTCGTTCCTGCCGAACCTCGGCGATAACCCGCGCGAATGTTGCCGCGTGCGCGGAGGGCTGAAAGAACGCCATTCCCCACTCGTAGTTCGTGTGAAAGCGATAGCCGAGCATGGTGGGCGTCTTCGCCCAGAGTTGCCACGGCATCAAGGCTGCGATGCATGCTTCGAGTGCGCCCATGTTCTCCGGTGGCACCGCGTAGTTGACGTGGTTCCACATGTCGTGCTCGAGCACTGCGGCAAGGTCGTGGCCGGAGGGTGCGCCGAGAGAGGTGTCCATGGCCATGAGAGGCCTCCTTCGCAATTCGCGTTGGTTGGTATGGTCGCATTCACTACCCGCACCGTCAATCAGGGCCCACGGGTCGAACGCGCCGGTTCCGGACCCTCGGTAGGATCGCCGTGGCGTCACGGCGCGACGCCACGGGAGGGGGATTGTCATGACAGCATCGTTGGCATCGGCGCACCACCAGGGCGATCGATGAAATTCGGCTTCGCCATCCCTGCGTACGGCCCGTGGATCGATCGCGCCTCCATGGTGGACGTGATCGAGGCGGGGGAGGATCTCGGCTACGACTCGATTTGGTTGCCTGATCACATCGCGATTCCCGAATACGGCAAGGACTACCTCCTGCAGCCACCCTTTCTCGAGCCGCTGGCGGCCTGCGGGTGGGGCATGGGCCGCTCCCGCCGCGTCCGTTTCGGTGTCGACGTGCTGGTAGCTCCGTACCGTCACCCGCTCCAGGTTGCGGCCATGGCAGGGACCTGGGCCCATCTCGAGCCGGGCCGGTTCGTCCTCGGAGTCGGCATCGGCTACCTGCGGGGCGAATTCGAGGTCCTGGGTGTGGCGCCGTACGAGGAGAGGGCCGCCATGACGGAGGAGTTCTTGCGGGTGATCCGGCACCCTCCCGAGGGCTTCATCCTGATGCCCAGCGACGACGTCCCGCTGTGGGTGGGGGGCAACACGGGCAAGGCGCAGCGCCGGGCCGCCCTGCTCGGCGACGGGTGGCACCCTCTGTGGATGCCGGCGGGGCAGTACGCCCGCGGACGTGAGCTGATCCTTCACGCCCGGGCCGAAGCCGGTTTGCCGGCGGAGTTCACGTTCTCCTACAGCTGCGGCGCGACCTCGGTGCTCGATCGGGACCCCGGCAACTGGCCGTCGCCGCGGGAGAGGGCGCCGATCGGGACCGAGTTCTCCTACGCTCCGGCCGAAATGGTCGATGACGACAACCGCCCGCGCTACGTCGGCACCCCGGCGCAGCTCATCCATGACTTCGGCCTGCTGGCCCAGGCGGGAGTCGACCATGTGACGCTCCGCTTCGGGTCAATGGACGTGGCCCAGCTGGAGCGCTTTGCCCGCGAGGTCGTGCCTGCGTTCGCAGGCGAGGGGCCTCGGCCCTAGTAGAGGCTCCGGAATTGGGGGATGACCTCCGGCGTCATTCCCCACAGCGACCGGATGATCGCCCCACCGTCGACGACCAGGGTTTGGCCGGTGATGCGGGCCGCCAGTGCGGATGAGAGGAAGAGCACGGCATTGGCGATGTCGCTTCCCCGCGGCGCAGCCAGTGGGTTCTTCGGATCGACGGCATACTCCCCCTCGGGCTGGTCCTCGTTGCCCGTGCCGACGTTGCCCGGGGCCACCGCGTTGGCCCTGATTCCGTAACGCCCGAGTTCCTCGGCAAAGGTCTTGGCGAGTGAGATCACCCCCGCCTTCGCCACCCCGTACGCGGCGTGGTAGCGGGAACCGACGAAGCCGTCGACCGAAGCCAGCGCCACGAGCGACCCCCCGGTGCCCTGCTCGATCATGTGCCGGCCGACGATCTGCCAGAGGTTGAAGACCTGTGTGATGTTTTGCTGGAGGTCCTGCTGCCATTCTTCCGGAGTGACGTCTTCGACCAGGCTCCACGTCGCCTTGCCGATGATGTCGACGCAGACGTCGATACCACCGAGCAAACCTGCTGCTTCGTCCACGGCGCGCTGAACCTGGACTCTGTCGGTCATGTCGGCCACGACCGGAAACGCCTTGCCGCCTATGGATTCGATCTCGGCGACGATGCCCTTTGCCCGGCCCTCGTCGATGTCGATGCAGGCCACGGTCGCCCCGGCCTCGGCGAGCTTCAGGGAGCTTTGCCGTCCGTGCCCCGCCCTCTCCGGGATGAAGCCCGCACCCGAGACGATTGCCCGCTTCCCCGCCAGACCTAAGTCGATCATCGATTGTCCCCTCCTGGTTGTCATCTGCACCCTGCGACGTGGGTGGTTCGCAGTCGAACACCCCCATGATGCTGCAAAAAACAGTCAGCGTCATCTGCGCCGCGCCCGCGATGATATTTTGCGCCGGGGGGTGAAATGCCGGCCATACACATCGACGACCTGGAAGCAATCGGTCACGGGATCGAGAGGCCCGAGCAGGTGCTCGTCGCGCGCGATGGTGCGGTCTACGCCTCCGACAAGGCGTCAGCGGTGGCGCGCGTGCTCGCGCAAGGTGGGTTGGACCGCATGGGGGATGCGGGCGGCGAGCCGAACGGGATCGCACTCTCCGGCGATGGCCATTTCCTCATTGCCAATTTCGGACTGGGTGCGTTGCAGGACCTCGATCCTTCGACCGGAACCATTCGCGTGCTGGTGCACGACAAGGTCGGCGACCGCTCGCTCCAATGGATCAACTACGTCCTGGTCGACTCCTCGGGAGCCCTCTGGGTGTCGGTGTGCTCCCGGAACCCGGATCTACGACACACCATCGCTCACGGGAGACCCGACGGGTACATCTTCCGGATGGACGGGCCCGACTCTCTTCCCGAGGTGGTCGCCGATGAGGTCAACTTTCCGAATTGCATGGCCCTCGACCGCGACGGGGAATACCTCTATGTCGTGCGCACGCTCAAGGCGGACGTCGTCCGCTTCGCCCTGTGCGGCACCCGGCTCGGTCCTGAGGAACAGTTCAGCCCGCCCCTGGGTGGGCGCCGTGATGATGAGTACGGCGAGCACGCCGCCGCGCTGATCGCCGACCGGGCAGTGACGCGTCGTTGGGGGATGGCGGACGGCTGTGCGTTCGACGCGGCGGGGAATCTGTGGGTCACGCTGGCTCGGGCGAATCGCATCGTCGCGGTGACGCCGGACCGCCAGGTCGTGACAATCGCAGAAGATCCCCAGGGGGCGCTCCTCAGCGGGCCCACCAGCGTCGCGTGGGGCGGCGACGACATGCGCGATGTCTACATCGGCTCGCTGGAGACGCCCTTCATCCTCAAGGGCAGGAGCTCTCTGCCCGGTATGCCGATGGTGCACCAGCGATGAGGCGCCGCCGTCGGCCATGACGACGTCGGGCACCGGTTGTGTCGCCGTGGCGCGTCGCTTACATTCCGAGTCACGGTCGGTCAACCGTTGACCCGATGCATGCCTACAGGAGGTGACAAGTGGTCGAGGATGCCGCATCGTTGTTGTCCCGCAACGACGTCTTTGGTGCGCTGGGGACCTCGCGGGCCGTCCGCCGATTCGCCCCGGTTCCCGTCCCGACCGAAACGGTCGAGGCGCTGATCTGGGCCGCCACCAGGGCCGCCAGCCCGGAAAACGACCAGCCCTGGGAATTCGTCGTGGTAACGGATGCAGCCACCCGGGCCGAGGTCGGCCGGTTGGTGGCGGCTGCGGCCGACGTGCACGCCGCATCGCTCCCCCCGACCGAGGATCCCGGCGTGCGCCGATCGCAAGAGTCTGCGAAGCACCTCGTTCGTCACTTCGGGGAGACCCCGGTGATGATCTTCGTGTGCCACCACGTGATCGACTATCCCGAGGCGTACGTGCAGGCCGGCGTGGGATTCAGCGGCGTCTTCATGGCCGCGGGAAACCTCCTCGCTGCGGCCCGGTCCCTGGGGCTCGGGGCCGCCTTCACGTTCACCCACATGCTGGCCGGTCCCGATCTACCGCAACTGCTGGGGCTTCCCGACGACGTGGCCATCACCGTCACCATCCCGGTCGGGTGGCCCCTCGGCGAGGTCGGACCTGTCTCGCGGCGCCCCGTCGAAGAGGTGTTGCACTGGAACCGCTTCAGGCTGAGGGACGCCACCTAGCGCCGACCCCGTCACCCTTGTGGGGGTTGTGCTTCGTCGCTACTATGACCTTTATCGATCATTGTAAGTATTGCAGGAGGTAGTGCCAGGGGTGGAAGGTCGAGGGGGGAGTGCCCGCCGACCGTGAGGCATCCGAGGAGGAGCCGATGTTGCAGCGGATCACGCACAGCGAATGTATCTACGCACCCGGAGACGGCGACCTGGTCAAGGAGCTCTTCGTCGCTCTTGGCTTTGCCGTCACGAAGGTCGAGCCGTACCCGTACATCATCGCCCATGTCGACCCGGACGTGATGGACGTCATGAGCAACGTCATCTATGCCTCGGAGCTCACCGAGATGCAGCAGACATTCGAGAAGACGCTGCAGGCCACCTTGGCCTCGTCGCAGGAATTCCGCGAGGCGACGGACAACTGGGAGAAGGACTTCCGCGACGATCCTCAGCGCTCGGTCCATTTCGGGTTCCAGTACGAGTCTCGAGACAGCTTCCAGGCCACCATCGATCGTCTGCGCGAAGCGAGCGGTCCGGGCAAGCCCCTGGAGGGTCGTCTCCTGGTGACGGGCGTGTACTTCCCCGGTGACGATGGTTCGATCACCGACACGATGGCGCAGGGGTTCGTGTGGACCGATGTGATGGCCTCGGGGATCCTCACCTTCGGCCAGCATTTGGAGCTGCAGTGGCACATTGAGCCATCAGTCGTGCCGACTCCCGCCTAGGCAGGACGGAGGTCCGCGCCGCCTGACGCATGGGACGGGCCCCGCGCAGTTCCAAGAAGAGACTTGTCGCGCCACCCTTGCCACCCGCGCGCCGCTGCCGTAACCTGTCAATGCTTATAGAAACAGCGCATCGCGAAGTTGGGGGAGGTGGGACATGGCGTACGTCGTCGATACGGCGCAGATGGATCCGGGGAACGCCAAGGAGTACCTGCGACTCGTGGAGACCGAAGCCGTGCCGGTGATGACCGATGCCGGCGCGGGGTTCGTCTCGTGCTGGGAGACGTCGGGCGAGCTCGGGGAAGAGGTCAGCGTCAAGACCATCTGGTCGTTCACGGATCACGTCGAGTGGAACGTCATCCGCAAGAACATGGTGCTCGACCCCCGTTACTACGAGTACTCCCAGAAGATCGCACAGCTCCGCACCGGGGGGACGCGCCGGTTCTTCTACCCGGCGTCGTTCTCTCCGTTGCAGTGAAGGGTGTCGACTGACCGCGTGACAGACCGCAACATTCGCCGAAGGGCTTGGGGGTACCAGGGGTGTTGAGACGCTTTGAGATCTACACAATGGCCGAGGGTGCCGCGCCGGAAAAGGTGCTCCAGCTCGAGGAGGCATTCCGACGCTGCGGGGATTTCATCCCAGAGATGACCCACTCGGTGGTGGGGAAGAACCTGTCCGACGTCGACGTCGACATGGTGTGGGAGCACGGGTATGCGTCACCGGAGGCCTACCAGCGCTACATGGTGCATCCCTTCCACGCCAACATCTTGGACCGTTACCTTCTCAACGACTGTCCCGAGCGCATCGTCGGGAACAGCCCGTTGGGCGACGGCACACTCGTGGGATACGCCTGCGACGGTCCCGTGTACCTGATGCACGACGGCATGCGCAAGGTCGTGCTCTTCGGTCTCGAGGGTCCCGACGAGGAACAGACGTCGTTCATCGAGTCCTTGCGCAGCCTGGCCGGATCCGAAGACGGCGTCGTCCTGTCGGTGGTCGAGCCGAACACGTTCGGAGTGGCATGGTTCGACGGCGTGACGCCGATGCTTCCCCCCTCGCAGTGGACCCACGTGTGGGAGCTGGGATTCGAGTCCGCCGAGGCCTACGACGCATATCAAAAGGGTAAGTCGGCGCCGGCGCGGGCGGAAGCGGCCGGGTGGACGGGCGACGGCTTCGGCGTCGTGCGCCAGGCCGTCGAGCTGCACTACTCCGTGAAATTGTAGATCGGGAGATCAAGATGGAAGAGGAAGAGCAGGGTTTTGAGCTACCGAGATTCATCTCGGTCGACGACCACCTCGTCGAGCCCCACGGGCTCTGGCAGGACCGCCTGCCCTCCAGATACAAGGAGCAGGGCCCGCGCGTGCAGCGCCAGAAGGGCCAGGTGGTCTACAGCCCGCTCGGGCAGCCAAGCTTCGCCGCCGCCGACGGGCCCGAAGCTCGCTGGTGTGACGTCTGGTACTACGAGGACACGTTATGGCCGATGCACGCGGCCTTTGCCGCAGTCGGCCCCACTGCCCTGCTTCCGGCGACGACCGCTCTCACGTACGACGATCTGCTGCCGGGCTGTTTCGACCAGGGCCACCGGTTGGCCGACATGGACATCAACCACACCGAGGCCAGCCTGTGCTTCCCCACGGTGCCCCGATTTTGCGGCCAGCTGTTCCTCAATCGCCAGGACATGGACCTGGCACACCTCTGCGTCAAGGCCTACAACGACTTCATGATCGAGGAGTGGTGCGCCGGTGCGGGTGCCGGCCGTTTGATCCCCTTGACGCTCGTTCCCCTCTGGGATCCCGCACTGGCCGCAGCCGAGGTGCGTCGTTGCGCCGACCTGGGCTCGCACGCGGTGGCATTCTCGGAGAGCCCGTCGGAGCTCGGTCTCCCGAGCATCCACACCGGCGAGTGGGAGCCGTTCTTCGCAGCGTGCGCCGAGACGAATACCGTCATCAACATGCACATCGGCTCATCCTCGAAGCAGTCGCAGACATCGCCGGGTGCCCCCATGATCGCCATGGTCGCCCTCACGTCGGAGAACTCGGTTCATGCTCTCGTCGACTGGCTGCTGTGCGGTGCGTTGGCTCGGTACCCGAGCCTCAAGATCGCGCTGAGCGAGAGCCAGGTCGGGTGGATGCCGTTCATCCTCGAGCGGCTGGACAGCGCCTGGAGGCGGAGCAAGAATTACGACCCGACCATCTACGACCTGATTCCGGAACCGCCAAGTTCGTATATCCCCAATCGGGTCTTCGCCTGTGTGTTCGACGACTCGGTTGGCCTCGCGCTCCGCGACCATGTCGGGATGAGTCAGATCATGTTCGAGACCGACTATCCGCACGCCGACTCGACATTTCCCGAATCCAAGCAGGTGGCGGAGAAGATGATCGCCGAGTCCGGGCTGTCGGCCAACGAGACGCGCCAATTCCTGCGCGCCAATGCGATTGCCTGTTACGACCTGCAGCAATTCGGCATCGAACGCTGAAAGGCGGGGGCCTCACGGTCCGGAGAGGGGAGCGCATGCCGCACGCGGGAAAGTACGCCATCGTCACCGGTGGGTCATCGGGCATCGGCAGTTCCATCGTGGAGAGGCTCCTGCACAGTGGCACCCGTGTGGCGATCCTGGATGTGCAAAAGCCACGTGGTGACGTGGACGCCGCGTTCATCGCCTGCGACATCACCGATGAGGCCGACGTCGTCGCCGCGGTGGCGGAGGCGGCCGGGCGCCTGGGCGGGCTGGACCGCGCCTTTCTCAACGCCGGGGTCGGGGCGTCGGGGGCCATCGTCGACATTTCGGCCGAAGAATGGGACCGCGTCCAGTCGGTGGACCTCCGTGGGGTATTCCTCACCCTCCGGGAGGCGGCGAAGATCATGCTGGCCGCCGGCACCGGTGGGTCGATGGTCGTCACCAGCTCCGTCTGCGGATTCCTGGTCGACCGTCGGATGGCGCACTACAACTCGGCCAAGGCCGGCGCCATCGCGCTGGCCAAGGTGGCGGCGGCCGAGCTTGGACATGCCGGCATCAGGGTGAATGTCGTGGCGCCCGGGGTGACCGACACACCCATGGCGCAGAAGACGGACACGACACTGATCGGTTACCGCGAGGCCATGACACACCGCACCCCCCTCGGCGGGTTCGGCGACCCGCGGCACGTGGCCGATGCCGCGGTCACACTCTCGGATCTGGAATGGGTCACCGGTCAGGTGCTGGCGGCCGACGGGGGGTTGTCCCTCTTCAGCCCCATCGACATGGAGGACTTCTTGCCCACACGGGGAGCGGGCAATGCGTGATGTCCTGATCGAAGGCGCGACCGTGGTCGACGGAATGGGGAACGATGCCGCCGTGATGTCCGTCGGGATCGAAGCGGGGCGATTGCACGTTGGCGAGGCCGAGCGCGGCGCGCTGGCCCGTCGCCGCATCGACGCGTCGGGATTGGTGCTGTGCCCCGGATTCGTCGACGTCCACACCCACTTTGACGCCCAGGTCTTTTGGGATCCCTTTCTCACCCCGTCGTCCCTTCATGGCGTGACAACGGTCGTGGCCGGGAACTGCGGGTTTTCCATCGCCCCGCTCGACGAGTCCGATGCGGACTACATGATGCGACTGCTGGCCCGGGTGGAGGGGATTCCACTCGGCGCCTTGCGGGAAGGGGTGCCGTGGAACTGGAGCACCTTCGGCGAGTACCTGTCCGCCGTCGAGCGGGCTGGGCCGGCCCTCAATTTCGGTGCCATGGTCGGTCATTCGGCCCTGCGTCGCAATGTGCTCGGTGTCGAGAGCGGCACCGAGACCCTGACACCCGCGGCGATGGCCACCTTGCGCCAGTCCCTGCGCCGCGCCTTGGAAGCCGGGGCCATGGGATTTTCCTCCTCGTGGGGCGGGGCCCACTTCGACGGCAACGGTGACCCCGTGCCCTCTCGTCATGCCGACACGGCGGAGCTGATCGGGCTGTGCGAGGAGTTGGCCGCCTTTCCAGGGACGCAGGTCGAATTCATTCCCACCATGCACCCGTTCAGCGAGGCGCACATCGATCTGATGACGAAGATGTCAGTGGCCGCGCGCTCTCCGCTCAACTGGAACGTCCTCATCACCCTCAATGCCGAAGAGTGCGCGGGGAAGCTGGCCGCCTCGGATCACGCCGCGGCGCACGGCGGTCGCGTGGTGGCACTGAGCTACCCCGGACCCATGCAGGCGCGGGTCTCGTTGTTGAGCTCGGCCTTCGACGCCATTCCGGGCTGGTCGGAGACGATGGCCTTGGCGCCCGACGAGATCGTGCGCCGGCTGAACGACCCTGTCGAACGTGAGCGGCTTCGAGAGCTGGCCGAACAGGGCGACAAGGCCACACTCGGGTTGACGAGGTTCGAGAATCTCCGCGTCCTCGATACGTACACCGATGACACCCGGGCCACGGAGGGTCGCCTGCTTGGTGACCTGGCTCGCGAGCGGGGGGCCGAGCCCTTCGATGTGCTGTGCGACCTGGCCACGGCCGACATCCGCACGGGGTTCAATCGGGCGCCGATCGGCGATGATCCCGCCAGTTGGAAGTTGCGCCTGGAGAGCTGGCAGGACCCGCGGGTGATCATGGGCGCCTCCGATGCCGGCGCACACATCGACATGTTGTCGACGTTCGACTACCCCGTTGCCCTCTTGGCCATGGCCCGGGAGCGAGCGGCCATGCCGCTGCCCCAGCTCATTCGCTCGCTGACCGACGTGCCGGCCACCCTCTACGGCATGAGGGACATGGGTCGCATCGAGGACGGCTTTCGGGCCGACGTGCTCCTCTTCGACCCCGGTGTGATCGCCCCGGGGCGGGTCAGCTGGCAGAACGACCTTCCCGGTGGGGCGGGCCGTCTTTTCAGCCAGCCCGTGGGGATCGAGCACGTCTTCGTCAACGGGACCGAGATCGCCTCCGGCGGAACACTCACCGGAGAACGGCCCGGTCGGGTCCTCAAAGCAGGGATCGACACCGGCCCCAACTTCTGAACGCGCTCACTCGTCGAAGATCGCGTCCAGTGCCGGGGCGACGTCACGGTGCGTCCTGACGGGAGAGAAGCGGCCCCGGCCGGCGTGTGCCATCTCGCGGGCCAGCAGGAGGTCGTGCTCACCGCTCACGTCGAGCAGGATGTCCAGGCGGTCCAGACCGGCGGCCAGCGGGACGGGGTCGGCGCCGGCGTTGTGGACGCAGTCGGACAGGAGCACCGTACGTGTGTGCGTCGTGCGGGCACCGGCCAGCTCCTTGCGGGCCAGCTCGAGCGGGAAACCGACGTTGGTGAGTCCCCTGGCCGGGAGCCGCAGCAGGGTCTCCATGAGCGTGGCCGGCTCGACGGGTTCGCCGAGCGGGAGCAGCAACGCGGCATCGGACCAGAAGGCGATGACGGTGAGTTGATCATCCTCCATCTCCCCGGCCAGCGCCCCGACGGTGGCGGCCGCCGTGCGCACCCGCTCGCCTCGCATCGAGCCCGAGATGTCCACCAGGAGGGCGATGGCGCGCGGGTGCAGGAGCCGTGTCCGCACGACGACGTTCTCCGGTGCGATGTCGGGACCCTCGAGGAGGGCGTCCATGGTGGCATCGAGATCGATCTCGTCCGAGCCGCCGTCGAACGGCGCGCGCTGGAGTACCCCGCGCCCGCCGCTGCGGGGCCGTTGGTCGCGCCGCCGCAGCAAGGCCAGGCGGGAGGCGATCTCATGGGCCCGGCGGGCGACCTCGGTGTCGGCCGCCGATTCGGCCAACGGTTGCAGCTCCCCCTCGTCGTCGCTCTGCCCGGGCATCGTGCGCTCGCCTGCGCGCGGGGGCGGAGGCTGGGGGAGAAGGCCGCTGCTGCGGAGGGCGACGCCGTTCGCCCCGTTGGGTGACGGGACGAAGAGCTGTGGCGCCTCGTCGAGGCTCTTGGGTTTGCGCCGGAAGGGGATCTTCCCGCCGCCCGCCGCCGTGCGCTGGAGCGGGCCGTCGGCGGCCACTTCATGCTCCCCGCCCGCGGCGGCGGCGAGGCTGAGGAAGTAGGTCTCCCATATGTCGCGGAGCACCTCTTCGGGTGTCAGCGCGGCCGCCGGGTCGAGCTGCATCCGTCCGGAGAGCGCCACGGTGATGGCGTCGAGCACGAGCGTCGTGTACTCGGCACGGGGCCGGCGCACCGTGCCGGGGAGGTCGACGGCGACATGCCTCGTGCGGCCGAGCTCGCGGGCCACCAGCGCGGTGTCGATGGCCCCCCGCACGCTGCTCCCGTGGCGGATGTCGGGATGCACCCGGGTGGCCCGCACCAACGCGACGGCATCGCGCACCAGGCGGTCGTCACGCCGGAGCGGATCGAGGTCGGTACTGGCCCGACGCTCGACGATCTCGCGTTCGAGAGCCTCGTCCTGGTACCCCACGGCGAGCCGGCAGAGCCGGTCGTAGATGCTCATGGAGATGCGCATGGTGCCCACGTTGTCGAAGGGATTCATCGATGCGATCAGCCTGAACGTCGGCAGGGCGGTGATCGTGCCGATCCGGGGAATGGTCAGCCGCCGGTCGCCGATGGCGGAGAGGAGAGTGTTGAGCGTGTCCTGGGGGCTGCGGTTGAGCTCTTCGATGTAGAGGAAGCCGCCGAGCCGCATGGCCTCGACCAGGGGACCGTCGATGAAATTCTCCGCCTGGTACCCCTCGCGCAGCACGCGATCGGGCGCGTGGTGGCCGACGAGCTTGCCGGTGGTGAGGTCGGCATTCCCCTCGACGAACAGGAGGGGAATGCCCCATTCGGAGGTGATGGCGCGCAACATGGTGGTCTTGCTGGTGCCAGGAGGGCCTTCGAGGAGAACATCGCGGCCTGCGGTGACCGCGGCCCGTAGGAGCTCGAGCTCGCGGGAGCGCCCCACGACGCCGCCTCCGGGTGTGGTTCCGTTGCGCGCCGCCTGGCCGCTGTCGTTGACGGTCACGGATCGTTATTGGATGATGGAGCCGGCATCGACCGGGAGCGCGACCCCGGTGATGTAGCGCGCCTCATCGGAGGCCAGGAAAATGACGGCGTTCGAGATGTCGCGGGGCTCGGCCCAGGGGATCGGGAGGGCGTTCAGGCTCTCGAAGACCGGTGCCGACAGCTCGCGGGTCGGATGCTCGACGCCGGGCATCAAGAGTGCATACATGTCCAGATTATGGATCATGTCGGTGTCGACGCTGGTCGGGTGGATGCTGTTGGCGCGGAGCACACCCCCGCACCATGGCCAGTTCTGCGTCTTCGAGGACGGCCCTCTCGCGGGCGTGGGTGCGCCCGTCCTCGGCCACGTCGCACAGGTACGCCCAGGTTCCGGCGTCGAGTCGCTCCGAGGCGAGACGTCGAGATCGTCGAGCGAGTGGTAGGGCAGGGGTGGGAGTGAGCTCACGTCACGGCCGCACGGTGCGCTGGTCCGCCCGACACCGAGTCGATCCCGGCGCGCAGGACGCGCCCAGGCCTGCGCCCGGTGAATGCCCCTTCGTGGACAATTTCCTCGCCGCCCACGATCACCGATTCGATGCCGAGGCCGCGACTGAGAAGCCGGGCGGCGCCGCCGGGGAGGTCCCGGGCCAGGTGCACCGGTGACGCGGCGATCCGGTCCGGATCGAACACGGTGAGGTCGGCGTGGAAGCCTTCCCGGATGCGCCCCCGATCGACCAGGCCGTACAGGCGTGCCGGGACGTCCGTGAACTCGTGCACCAGTTCCTCGAGGCTGAACACGGGCTCCCGGCGTACGAGCTCGTCGAAGGAGGCCGTGCTGTACTCCGCGTTGATGACGCCGCGCAGGTGCGCACCTCCGTCGGACGCCCCGAGTACCACCCTCGGGTCGCGCAGGACGGTTGCCCGCTTGGATCGTTGTGCGACCGTGGCGGTCGGGACGAGGTGACGGACGAAGCCGACGTCGAGCCCACCGGCCACCGCCAGGTCGAGCATGACGTCGAGCACCGAGTGCCCCTGTTCCGCTGCCAGCTCGGCCACCGGCCGCCCTATGGCCGATTGCAGCGCCGGCACACCGGAGTCGCTGACGATGTGCTCGTGCAGGCTGGCGGAGAACATGGCGGTCGCCCCGATCGGCGCGTGCTCCAGGCTCTCGTGGAGGCGCCGGCGCACCGCGGGGTCGGCCAGGGCCCGGATGCGGGCGGCGGGGGCGAGGTCGAACAGGCCCTCGAACGCGGGAAGGGAGCGGAAGCCGACGTCGCTCTCCAAGAAATCGGTCCGGACCCGGAAGTTGTGCGGGATCATCATCGGGACAACCACGGCCCCGGCCGCCGCCGCAACGTCGGCCGAGGCAAGTTGGCGTTCGTGGATGTCGGGTATGGCCGGGTAGTCGAGAAGGACCGTGTTCCAGTTGAGCGGCCGCCCGGCCGCCGCTGCCATGTTGGTCAAGAGATCGTACTCCTCGGGGATGAAGCCGTAGGCGGCCGAGGCAGGAATGAACTCCACGCTGGTCCCGGGGTAGTCGCGGCACGCAGCGGCCAGCGTGATCAGCTCCTCGTTGGTGGCGAAGGTGGGCGGCGTGGGAACACCCGAGCCATCGCGATGGGTCGCCGCCGTGGCGCTCGAGAATCCCATGGCTCCGGCCGAGAGGGCTTCAGCCAGTCCGGCGCGCATCCGCGCCAGCTCGTCGTCTGTCGCGGCGCGTTCGGAGGCGGCCGTTCCCATGACCGAGCGGCGGAGCGCGGAGTGGCCGGCGAGGAAACCGATGTTCACGGTGGGCGCACACTGCGCCACCGCGCTCAGGTACTGGGCAAAGGTCTCCCACCTGAATTCCAGCCCCGCTTCGAGTGCGGCCAACGGGATGGCCTCCACGCGGGAGAGCAGGCCCACGAGGAAGTCGATCGTCGACGGGTCGACCGGAGCCAGCGAGATGCCGCAGTTGCCGGCCACCACGGTGGTGACGCCGTGGAGCGGCGAGGGGGAGAGGGTGGGGTCCCAGAAGACCTGCGCGTCGTAATGGGTGTGCACATCGATGAATCCGGGGCAGACGACAAGGCCGGTGGCGTCGACCACGTGACGGGCGGCATCGATCGACGCGCCGATGGCCACGATCCGTCCGGCGGTGACCGCGACGTCTGCGGTGAACCCCGGTCGCCCCGTGCCATCGACGACGGTTCCGCCCTTGACGAGCAGGTCGTACAGGTCAGCCCCCGATCATGGTGGCGTGCGGTCGCATCACGCCACGTCGGTCCAGCGGCGGGGATTGACGGCGAAGGATCGCGGGCCGTCCGCCAGCGCCACCTCGACGTGGAGTGCCCGGCCGGTCAGCGGGTCGAGGTAGGTGCGGAAGACCACGTCGGGCCCACCTTCGGGCCACCGGCGCTCCTCGAGGACGGGGCAACCGTCCGTCCAGTGGTGCGGCGACTCGGCGAGCACCTGGCCGCTCTCCTCGGCGTAGGCGAGGTTTCCCTGCTGGACCACGCCCGGATAGAGCGGAAAAATCTCGGACTCGCTGGCTGGCGCCTGACGCTCGCCCTGGGGGCGCTGGGCCGGCCTGGCCCGGGCCAGGCGCTCCTGGCGCATGTCATGACGACGAGTCGCGGTGGCCGCCGCATCCACCGATCCGTCGGCGGCCAGGACGGTCCCGTAAATGTGCTCGGCGTCGTCGGCCGGGAAGCGACCCGCGGCCACGTCCTCCGCAACCTGCGCCGGGTCGCGATCGAGCGCGTCGCCGAAGCCCCCCCCGGAGGCCAGCCGCATCTGGAACGACTCTCCTTCGAGCAACGGCGTGCCGGCACTGTTGGGATCGAGCTCATCGACGGTGCCGTCGCTGCGGTGAACCAGGAACTCGTTGCATGCGCCCGGTGATCCCCCCGCCATGCCCTGGAGGGGTAGCCAACGCCGCATGCCGAACATGGTGCCGTTGATCTGATCGACACCGTGTGGGCGCAGGCTGAGCTGCGTGCCGCCACCGGCGCGATGCACCCCGGCGCCTCCTGCGCCCGGCCGGGCCCGCCGTTCGGTGAAGAGAAGCGGGTACCACGACTCGAGGATCTCGATGTCGGCGATGGACCCTTCGGCGTCGATGCCCACGGGGTTGCGCCCGAGGTCCATCCCGTCCCGCTCGCGGCCGGCCGAGCCTCCGACCCAATTGCCATCGAAGGCGAGGAAGGCGTCGGTCGAGCCGTCGGGCAGCTGCCAGGACCACAGGTTGTTGCCGAGCGCCGATTCGAAGCCGGCCCCTGCCAGGTAGCGCCGGGCCGGTGAATCCGGCGAGGCGCCCAAGGCCAGGTTGAACGCCTGCATGGCGACGTCGGCTGCATTCAGCCCTACGTGCATGTGCGCCGCCGCGATGGGTGCCGGTGGGTTGGCGTTGACGACGGTCCCCTCTGGGCACCGCAGTTCCACCGGGGCGAAGATCCCCTCGTTGAACGGCAGGTCGCGGGCGATGCGATGGGCCAGCATCACCAGGAACTCGGCGGCGATGATGTATGGCTTCGAGTTGAAGTAGTGGTCCGTCTGGGGTGACGCGCCTTCGAAGTCCAAGATCATGCGGTCGCCGTCCACCGTCAAGGTGCAGGGGATCTCGTAGAATTCGTCGCCGTACTCGGTCCACGAGGTGGACTTGTAGACGCCGTCCTCCAGGGCGAGTATCCGCCGGCGCATCTCGGCCTCGGTCAGCTCACGGATGGCGCGCAGGCTTTCGACAAAGCGCTCGCGACCGATGCTGTCGACCAGTCCCACCACCTGCTCCTGCGCCGAGTGGCAGCCGGCGACGAGTCCACGGAGGTCCATCTCGACGATGTCGGACATGCGGATGTTGTTGATCAAGATGTCCCATACGTCGGTCATCTCCTCACCCTTGCGGAACAGGCGAACCGCGGGGCAACGGATCCCCTCCTGGTAACACTCGGTGGCCTGAGGTGCGAAGGAGCCGACCACCATGCCCCCCATGTCCATCATGTGGGCCGACAGCCCGACCCACCCGATCAGGTCGCCCTCGTGAAAGATCGGCTGCTGGATCATCACGTCCTGGGGGTGCAGCCCCCCGCCGTGGTGCGGGTCGTTGGCGAAGAAGACATCGCCCGGGGCGACCGTGTCGCCGAAGCGCGCGATGGTTGCCTTCACCGAGTAAGAGGCAGCTCCGAAATGGAACAGGACCATGCCCGCTCCGACGATCAGGTCTCCTTGCGGATCCATGATGGTGACCGAAAAGTCCTTGGACTCGGTGATGGTCGGGGAGATGGCGGTGTGGTCAACGGCCAGCGCGGCCTGTTCCCCGATGGCCTCGAGCCGGCTGCGGACGACTTCCAAGTCGATCGGGTCGGTGGCCGGGCGCCCGCTGCCGTGGGCGGCGGTTGTCGGTGCGTCTGCGGTCGTGGTCATGGTGCGACCTCCATGGTCAGGTTCCTCATCGTGCGACGTCCATTATGAATGTGCCGTGCTCGTCGATTCGTGCGCTGCTGCCCTCGGGGACCCAGACGGTGGTGTCCATGGAGTCGACGAGAGCTGCCCCCTTGAGCTCGTGGCCGGGCGAGAGGCTGGCACCGTCGTAGACGTCGACCTCGACGATGCCGTCCGCTCCGCGCGCCAGGCGAACCTTCCGTGTACCGACCGGGCTGGCGAGGGTCCCGGTCTCGACCGCGGGGCGTGCCGCGGTCGAGACGCTGGCGCGGATCGTGCGGCCGATGCCGACCGCGCGCAGGCCGACCAATTCGACCGGCGTGCGGAGGACGATCGACCCCTTGCCGTAGCGCTTGGCGTACTCGTCCATGAACGACGCCAACAGCGCGTCCGAGGAGGCTTCGGTGAAGGGTCCCGGGGTGATGGGCATCTGCAATTCGTAGATCTGCTTGCTGAAGCGGAGGTCGGCCTCGAACTCGACGGTCTGATCCCCTTCGGCCACACCGTCGGCCGTCATGTCGGCGCGCACCTCCGCGTCGAGCTCGGCCATCAAGCGCTGCATGAGTGCCGGATCGACGGGCATGGGGGAAGTGACCGAACGCAGGCGCTCCCGGCGGACATCGGTGGTTGCCGCGCCGAAGGCGGAGAGAACCGAGGCCAGCTCGGGGATCAGCACGCGCGGCGCACCGATGGCACGGGCGATCTCGGGCGTGAAGAGCGAGCCGCCGCCGCCGTAACTCAAGATGGCGTACTGGCGGGGGTCGAGCCCGAGCGAGGCCAACCTTCCCCGCACGGCCTTGATCATTCCGGTCAACGCCAACTCGCGGATACCCCAAGCCGTCTCCTCCGGCCCCAGGTCCAGCTGGCTCCCGAGCCGGGCGCAGGCGGCGTACGCGGCGTCCGGATCGAGTGCGAAGTCCCCTCCCAGGAAGCGCGTCGGGTCGATATAGCCGAGCACCACCAGTGCGTCGGTCACGGTGGCCTGGTCACCGCCCCGTTGGTAGCAGGCCGGACCGGGGACCGCACCGGCTGAGCGAGGTCCGACCCGGAGCATTCCCCGTGCGTCGACCCAGCCCAGGGAGCCGCCGCCGGCGCCGATCGATTCGACGTCCACCAGTGAGAGTGCGGTCCAGACACCCATCATCTCGCCCCGCGTCCGTCGAGCCGGCTCGCCGTCGTCGATGACCGAGACATCGAAGGACGTGCCGCCCATGTCCGCCGTGATGATGTGCGGGGCGTTGGTGACGTTGCTCATGGCCACGGCGGCGGCCACACCGGCGGCCGGGCCCGACATGGCCAGGCCGAGGGGTCGCCGGCGGGCTTCACCCACCGTGATCGACCCTCCTCCCGAGTGCACGAGGAGGAGCGGGCTCTGCAGCCCTCTCTGCTTGAGCTCGACTTCGAGCTCTTCGATCCCAAAGAACGCGCCTGAGACGTAGGCGTTGAGGACGGCGAACGTCGTGCGCTCATACTCACGGATCGCCGGATGCAGCACGGCGCCCGAGACCACCGGGAGATCCGGGTAGAGCTCGGCCACGGCCGCTACCGCCTGGTCTTCGTGCGTCCGATTGGCAAAGGACCAGACGAACGACACGGCGATCGCCTCGACACCCTCGTCCTCGACGAGGCGTCGCACCTCGGCCTTCACCTGGTCGAGGTTGATGGGGATGACGATGTCGCCGTTGCGGTCGATGCGCTCCTCGATGGCCGCGATGGTCCGGTGGTCCAAGATGTTCGGTGTCGAGAGCCATCCCTCCTCGTCGACGACCCGCGTCCCCTGGGCGATCGGGATCATCTCTTCGAACCCGCTCGTGGCCAGCAGGCCGACCAGCCGACCGGTGCGCGAGGCCAACGTATTGGTCACGGCCGTGGTGCCCAGGCCGAATCGGCTCACGGTTGGCAGGAGCTCGTCCAGGGTCGTGCCGCTCCGGTGGGCCGCCAGCTCGGCCGCAGCCAGCACCCCTTGGCCGATCACCCCGGATGTGGTGGGGGCCTTGGCTCGCCAGGTGCTCGTCCCATCGGTCAGCACGCAGTCGGTGAAGGTGCCACCGACATCGATGCCGATACAGGTGCGAACGGTGTCAGGCATGTGCCCTCACTCCCATCGTCGTAGCGGGCCCGCCAACCGGGCACCCTGGGGCGAACCGCCTCTCGGCGAAAGAGGTGCGCATCCGGACGCGAGCCGGACGCTCAGGGCCGGGACGACGCGACAGCGGACCACCGGCTCATCGGCCATCGCTCCCCCTCCCTGTCGGCTGCTGAACCTCTCCAACATAACAAAGTATGAACACACGGAGCCGGGCCAGCCAGTCGGCCGGGCGATCCCTCCTCGGGTCGCCGAGTCGTCCGATGTCCCGGCCGACTGGCGGGGGAGCGCCGGCGGTGCCGGGCTATAAGAGCAGGTCCGAGGCGGGAAACTGCGCCGAGACGATGGCGTGCATCATAGGGATCGCACTAGAAGATGTGTAAGATTGCCTGCGTGACCGCTGGCCTGAGCTTTCGATCAGACCAAAATGGCGATGGCGTGGCCCGGCGACAGCTCAGCCAGCCCCGAATCGCCGAAATGATCGCCGACTCGGTGCGACGCCGCATACTGGCGGGCGAGCTCAACGACGGCGACGTTCTGCCCAAGGTGGACGATCTGCTCCTCGAGTTCCCGGTCAGCAAGCCATCCATCCGTGAGGCGATGCGCATCCTCGAGACAGAGGGGTTGCTCTCGGTGCGCCGGGGCAACGTCGGTGGCGCCGTGATCCACACCCCGAAGGCCAAGGTGGCTGCCTACATGCTGGGGATGGTCCTCCAGGCGCAAGACACGCCGTTGGAGGACCTGGCCGCGGCGCTCTCGGATTGCGAGCCGGCGTGCGCGGCCAAGGCGGCCGAGCTCAGTCTGCACGACAAGAGCCTGGTGGCAACCCTGACGAAGCTCAACGAGGAGCTCGAGGAGGGGCTGGCCGACGGACCGGCCTTCACCCGGCTCGCCCGGCGCTTTCACGACGCCGTGGTCCAGGGCTGTGGCAACGCCACGCTGGCGCTGGTCGCCGGGGCGCTCGAGACGTTGTGGTCGAATCACGAGTCGAATTGGGCGGAGACGACGAACGCACATGGCGAATACCCGAATCTGCCGGCGCGCAAGAGCGTCTTGCGCACGCACGTGAAGATCACCGAGGCGATCGAGGAGGGCGACGCCTCGAGGGCCCGTCACCTGGTGGCCCAGCATCTGCACGAGTCGCAGCGCTACGTCCTGTCGCAAGGGGCACATCAGCTCATCACCGTGGAAGGCCTGTCCAAGGCTCCCTGGTAGTCCTCCCCGACTCAGAGTCCCCCCGCCTTCAGAGTCCGCCCCGCCTCAGAGTCCGATGAGGGAGGCGAGATGCAGGGCGTGGTCGACCGGCGTGCCCAGCAGCTGTCGGTTCGTCGTGACCCGTCGCAGGTACAGGTGGAGATCGTGCTCCCAGGTGACGCCCATGCCGCCGTGCATCTGGATGCAGTCCTGGACGATGTCGGTGGCCTTTCGCCCCACGTAGAGCTTGGCCGTGCTGACCAGCTGGGCCGCCTGTGCGGAGTCCTCCGCCACAGCCGCCACGGCGCCCTCGACGGCTGCGTGTGACGCTTCGATCCAGAGCTTCATGTCGGCGAGCCGATGTTTGAGGACCTGGTAGGAAGAGAGTGGCCGGCCGAAGGAATAGCGCTCGCCGGCATTCTCGAGGGTCAGTTCGAAGGCGCGGGAGGCGGCACCGACCATCTCCGCGCACAGGATGATGTTGGCGATCTGGCCCTGACGCGTGAGGACGGACCGGCCGCGCTCGGCTCCGGTGATCACCGACGACTCCGGAACGACGACACCGTCGAATGTGAGGTCGGCGTGACGGCGCACGAGATCGAGGCTCCCGGCGCGCTCCCGGCGCAGGCCTGCGATCTCGGACGGTACGAGGAGATGCACGACGGCATCGCCCATACGCGCCGCCACCAGAAGGCAGTCACTGTCGGCGCCGGACTCGACGGCCCGTGCGGTGCCGGTGAGCTCGAGCGAGCCTCCCCGGGAAACTGCATGCACCGGGGGTGGCGCGGCCAGCCACGAGTGCACGCCCTCTCCCACCACCCAGGCGCAGACGGTGGCGCCGGACAGGGTGGCCTCAAGCGTCGCCTCGACCTCTGCGTGCGGGTCGGCCGTGGCCAGCGTCCAGGCTGCGACGCTGGTCGGGAGCAGCGGCCCGGGCGACACCAACCGTCCTCGCTCCTCGGCCACGATGGCCACGTTGGACAGGCCCTCGGTGCCGGCCTCGCCCGGGGCGGAGCCACCGTGGCTCTCGGGGACGAGGAGCGACGTCCAGCCCAGGTCGGCGGCGCGGCGCCACCAGTCACGGTCGAAGCCGGCCGGGTTCTTGTCGCCCCAGAGGCGCACGGCCGTGAGCGGCGCCGTGTCCTCGAGAAACCGTCGCGTGATCGTCTGGAGCTGCTGTTGTTCCTCGGTGGCGTCGAATCTCATGCGGGCCTCACCGGCGGGCGCTCCCGGTTGTGGGGCACGGAGTCGAACGGCACCCCCACGTCGGGCGCCAACTCCCTCGGGAGGCCCAGGACCCGCTCGGAAATGATGTTGCGCTGCATCTCGATGCTCCCACCCGCCAGTGCGGCCGCTTGGCGCATGAGGAACTGATTCCCCAACGTCCCGCTCCCCGCTGCAGGCCATACGGCGAACTCTGCGCCGGCGATCTCGACGCTGGTGGTCGAGCACTGCACCACCTTGGTGATCTCGAACAGCCGGAGCAGTGACCCCGACGTCGGCTGCAACGAGCCGATGCCGATGCCTGTGTTGATCCGCTCGACGAGATGGGACTGGATCGTGTCGAGCGCGTATGCCTCGGCGACGAGCGCCCGCACCCGGGAGTCCTGCGCGTTGCCACAGTGACGGGCCAACTCCATGAGTTCATCCGGTGTCGGCGCGACGGGCGTTCCTTCCGCCACGAATCCGTAGGTGAACGACGAGGCGGCACCGGCGAGGTTGCGCTCGTGATAGAGGAGACGGCTGGCCACCTGCCACCCTGCGTGTTCCTCCCCCAAGATGTCGGCCGCGTCGATCCTCACGTCGGTGATGAACTCCTGGCAGAATTCTGCCTCCCCGTTGGCCTGCATGATCGGCTCTATGTCGATGCCGGGCTGCGCCAATTGCACGATGCACATGGTCAGTCCCCGGTGCTTGGGGAGCGACCAGTTCGAGCGGACCAGGCAAAGGGCGAAGTCCGAGAACTGCGCCCCGGTGCTCCAGATCTTCGAGCCGTTCAGAACCCATTGGTCCCCGTCCCGGGTGGCCCGGGTGATGCACCCGGCCAGGTCTGATCCACTCGCGGGTTCGCTCAAGAGCTGCACCCAGAGCTCGTCGCCCCGCAGGATGGCCGGGATGTGCCGCAGCTTTTGTTCCTCGGTGCCGAAATCGAGGATGGTCGGACCGAGGATCCCCAGCGTGACATTGAACAGTGTCGGGAGCTCGTAGCCCGCCGCCTCCTCGTTGAACGCATCTTGGAACTCGGGCGTGAGCCCGCGGCCGCCGTAGGCCACCGGGTAGGTCAAGCCGGCGAAGCCCCCGTCGAAGAGGAGCCGCTGCAGGAACCGGTGCCGGTCCGGGTCCCGATCGGCACCTGTGCGCGCCGGCCCGAGCTCCTCGGGGAAGTTGGCCGCAAGCCACTGGCGGAGCTCGGTGCGGAAGGACGCAATGTCCTGATTCATGTCGGACCTCGGCGAGACGATTATCGGGGGTAAAGTGATAATCTTAGACAACAAGACGGGGGCCTCTGAGGATGGCAGGACGACTCCAGGGCAAGGTCGCGATCATCACCGGTGCGGCCCGGGGCCAGGGCCGTTCCCACGCCGTGCGGCTGGCCGAAGAGGGTGCGGACATCGTCGCGGTCGACATCTGCGCGCAGATCGACTCCGTGGCCTACCCGATGGCCACGCCCGAGGATCTCGAAGAAACGGTGCGGCTGGTGGAGGATCTGGACCGCCGGATCGTGGCGCACCGGGCGGACGTGCGCGATGGCGCCGCGTTGCAGCGGATCAGCGCCGCGGCCGTGGCCGAGTTCGGCGGCATCGACATCGTGGTCGGGAACCAGGGGATCTTCTCGAAGGCCGCGCTGACCTGGGAGCTCTCGGACGCCCAGTGGCACGACACGCTCGACGTCAATCTCACCGGCTATTTCGAGCTGGTCCGGGCTGTGGTACCGGCCATGATCGACGCCGGCCGGGGCGGGTCGATCATCTTCACGAGCTCCTTGCTCGGCACCAAGGGCGCGTGGCACATGTCGCACTACGCCGCGGCGAAACACGGGGTGCTGGGTCTCATGCAGTGCCTGGCCCACGAGCTGGCGCCGCACATGATCCGGGTCAACACGATCAATCCGACCATGGTGTTCACACCGATGATCGACAACGAGTCGGCCTACCGGCTGTTCCGTCCCGACCTCGAGGCCCCGACGTTGGCGGACTTCGCCGTCCCCTCGCAGGCGGGCAACCTGCTCCCGATCCCGTGGGTCGACGCGGTCGACATCTCGAATGCCGTGGTCTGGCTGGCCTCTGACGAGGCCCGTTACGTCACCGGAGTGGCCCTTCCGATCGACGCCGGCGCCGGCGCCAAGTAGAAGGCGATCGGGCCGGGCCGCACCAGGGGCTTCGACCGTTTCGGGCCCGTGCGGGCTATGTTAGCGAGGAGCGAGTGCGCGTTGGGGAGACAAAAATGCCCGTAGCAAATCTGATCATCGACTCCGACAGCCATGTGACCGAGCCGGCTGATGTGTGGACGTCCCGGGTCCCGAAGAAGTACGTCGACGACGTGCCACATGTCGAGCGGGTCGACGGTGCCGATATCTGGATGCTGCAGAACAAGAGGATCGGCACCGTAGGGACGTCAGCTCCGGCGGGGTGGCCCACCTTCCCTCCGAACTACCCCCCGACCTACGCCGACTGCCATCCGGCCGCCTTCGATGCGACGGCTCGGTTGGCGTACATGGACCAAGCCGGAATCTGGGCCCAGGTGCTGTACCCCAACGTCGGGGGATTCGGCAGTGAGAACTTCCTCTCCATCGACGACGACGAGCTCAAGGTCCTGAGCGTCCGGGCCTACAACGACTTTCTGATCGAATGGTGCGGGGCCGATCTTCGACGGCTGCTCCCCGTGCTCGCCACCCCGTTCTGGGACGTGGAAGCCACCGTGCGCGAAGTCACCCGGTGCGCCGCGGCGGGCGCACGGGGCATCTTGTTCACCGGTGAGCCGCAGCGCTACGGGCTGCCCGTCCTGGGAAGCCGTCACTGGGACCCGTTGTGGGCCGTCGCCATTGAGACGGGCCTGCCGGTGCATTTCCACATCGGCAACGCCGGGGATCTGCCGAGCGTCATGACGCCCGAGCGCTACGAGACGCACGGCATCGCGGGGGCGCAGGCCTACGGGGCGGTTGACCTGTTCATGAAGAACGGCGTCCAGTGTGCCGACTTGATCACGTGCGGCATGCTGCCGCGCTGGCCCGGTCTCAAGTTCGTGTCGGTCGAGAGCGGCATGGGCTGGCTGCCCTTCGTGCTCGAAGCGTCCGACTACAGCTGGCTCGGCGCCTTCCGCCCGGGGCGGGAGCGGACCGCCGAGGACGTTCTGCCTTCCGAGCTGTTCGCCGAGCACGTGTACGTGACGTACTGGTTCGAGAAGCAGGCCCCGAGGCACTTCCTCGACCTCATCCCGGTGGACAACGTGCTCTTCGAGACGGACTTCCCCCATACGACGTGCCTCTTCGGGGACATCGACCAGACGATTGCGGCCAACCTCGGCCACGTGGCAGAGGACGTGCGCCGCAAGATCCTCTGGGGGAATGCGGCGAAGCTCTACGGCATCGAAGCTCCCCCGGAGAGTTGGCCGGCGGCCACCTCCTGACGCGGGGTCGTCCAGACGCTCACTAGTCCACCAGGGCCGGGAGATGCGACGTGAATCCCCCGTCGACGGCGATGACTTCACCGGTGATGAAGGAAGCCTCGTCCGAGAAGAGGAACGCCACGACCTCGGCCACGTCGTTCGTCCTCCCGAGGCGCGCCAGGGCGTTGTGCTCCTCGAGGTAGGCCAGCATGTCGGGTTTCACGTTTCGCTCGGCCGCCTCGGTGAGGATCATGCCGAGCGCGATGGCGTTGCACCGGATGTTCTGCTTCCCGTAGGCGTTGGCCACATGGCGGGTGAGCCCGTGCAGCGCAGCCTTCGAGACGCCGTACGCCACGCGAATTCTCTCTGCCTTCAGCCCCGCGGCCGAAGATGTGTTGACGATCGTCCCTCCACCCCGCTTCAACATCTCTGGGATGGCGTACTTGCAGCCGAAGAAGGGCCCGCGCAGGTTGACCGCCATGGTCTCGTCCCACACCTCGGTGCTGACGTTGACGACATCGTGGTCCCTTCCCATCTTCGTTGCCGCCGCGTTGTTGTGCAGCGCATCGAGACCGCCGAACTCGGAGACGGCGGCTGCCACCATGGCCTTGACCTGCTCTTCGTCCGTGACATCGACCCCGACGGCGATCGCCGTGCCCCCCTGGGCGCGGATGCCGGCCGCCACCTCCTCGGCCCCAGCTTTGGCGTGGCCGGCCACCACCACGGATGCCCCATGCCGGGCCAGTGTCTCCGAGGTGGTCTTGCCGATCCCCGACGCCGCCCCGGTGACGATCGCCACTTTCCCGCTCAGATCCGGCATCCCAACCCCCCAGTCGACGAAAAGTGTGACTCTAAACTTTAGAAAGTTGAAAGGCCAGCGAGGGGAGTCACAGGGCTGATGGACCTGCACGAGTCCGAGGACGTGGTCGCCTTCCGGGCGGAGGCGGCGGCATGGCTGGAGGCGCATGCGCCCCGCAAGGGGAGTGCCGACGACTTCACCATCGGGCGTGACCGCGCCTTCGTCGACGGCTGCCGACGGTGGCAGGCCACGCTGTTCGACGCCGGCTGGGCCGGGATCTCCTGGCCCACCGAGTTCGGCGGCCTGGGGCGCACGGCACTGTTCGACCTGGCCTTCCGGGTCCAACAGGCGCGTTTCGGGGTTTCCGGGGCTGCGTTCGACGTGGGGATCGGCATGGTGGGTCCCACGCTGATGGTCCATGGCACGGCCGAGCAGAAGGAACGCCACTTGCCCTCCTTGCTGCGGGGGCACGAGGTGTGGTGCCAGATGTTCAGCGAGCCCGGGGCAGGGTCGGATCTCGCCGGGCTCTCGACCGAGGCACGGCGCCGTCCGGGCGGCTGGGTCGTCAACGGGCAGAAGGTGTGGACGTCCTACGCCCGGTTCGCCGACTACGCCATCCTCCTGGCCCGGTCGGACCGCGCGCAACCGAAGCACCGCGGGCTGACCTGCTTCGTCCTCGACATGCGCACGCGGGGCATCGAGATCCACCCGATCCGGCAGATGAACGGCGCGGCGGAGTTCAACCAGGTCTTCCTCACCGACGTCGCCCTGCCCGACGACGCGGTCATCGGTGACGTCGACGGCGGGTGGACGGTGGCCAACACCATGCTCGGCAGCGAGCGGGGGTTGGCGGGCGACGAGTGGCCGGGCGTGCCCGAGCTGATCGAGATCGCCCGCAACCGGGGCCTGGCCGCCGATCCGCTCACCCGCCAGCACATCGCCGCCACGTTCGTCGGCCAGGAGATA
>ODAK010000421.1_pt1 | contig 48742 bp, 37 predicted proteins | sample 1539591 | NCBI WGS metagenome assembly ODAK01 (sample SAMEA3539303, study PRJEB22396) | soil metagenome | biome: tundra; feature: field; material: soil | place: USA | collected 2010-05 | depth 0.15 m
GCCGAAGGTCAGTCCAATTGGGCGACAAGTCACCGCCGGCCGGTGGGCTAGCGAAGGTATAGAACTCCCGGTAAGGTATTCTGGCAGCATCATGAACGATCTTTTGGAATTTGACCCGATTCAATTTACCCGCCAGTTGTGTGAAATCGAATCAACGACCTATCAGGAAGGCGCGGTGGGCGATTTTCTGGCCGGCTCGCTCGCCCGTCGCGGGTGGGCGGTGGAAAAGACGCCCGTCCCTCAGCCGCCCGATAGCGGCACGGATGGTGCGCGTTGGAACGTATACGCCGGTAATGCCGGTGAAACGCCGGACGTGGTGTTCTCCACGCACATGGATACCGTGCCGCCCTACATCCCTTTCAGCGAGGACGAGGACTTCATGTATGGCCGCGGCGTTTCCGACGCAAAGGGCATCATCGCCGCCCAGGTGGCTGCCGGCGAGACGCTGCGCGCGGCGGGATTTCGGATTGGGCTATTGTTTGTTTCAGGGGAAGAGCGCGACTCGGCAGGCGCCAAGGCGGCCAACCTGGCCCCCAAGGGCAACCGTTACCTCATCAACGGCGAGCCCACCGGCAACTGCGTGGCCCTGGCGTCAAAGGGCGCCCTGCGCGCGTCGCTGAAATGCACGGGCAAAATGGCGCATTCGGCATATCCCGAGCTAGGAGAAAGCGCCGTTCACAAGATGGTCGAGGTGTTGGGTCGATTGCTGACGCTGTCGCTGCCGGTCGACAAAGATGCCGGCCAGAGTACTTTGAATATTGGGCAGATCCAAGGTGGGCACGCGCCGAATGTCATCGCCGACACTGCTGAGGCGCAGGTGCTGGTCCGACTTGTTGGTCCGTCGGCGCCGGTTCGCGCCGCGATTCTGGAAGCTGCTTCCGGCCTGGCCGAAGTGAGCTTCACCCTCGATTTGGCGTTCGTGCGCCTGCGCGCAATCGCAGGCTTGCCGACGATGGTCGCGAAGTTTGCTACCGATATCCCAATGCTTGCGAACTGGGGCGAGCCGCTGCTGCTGGGTCCCGGTTCCATCCACGTGGCCCATACACCGGCAGAGAGGCTTTCCAAGAAGGAACTGAAAGAAGCCGTTGAGTTATACGTGAAAGTGGCAAAACAACTGTTAGGGTAAGTAAACGGATTCGTCATTCGACGGCCGTCGCCGTCACTGAAATCGCGAAGGAGTAGGAGAGATCACAATGAGCACATCGGTCTATGACATCCCGGTTCGCAAGATCACGGGCGCGGACGCATCGCTTGCGGAGTTCAAAGGAAAAGTTCTCCTGGTGGTCAACGTGGCATCAAAGTGCGGGCTGACCCCGCAATACGAGGGCCTGGAGAAGCTCTACAAGAAATACGCTGACAAGGGCTTTGTGGTAGTGGGCTTTCCCGCCAATGACTTTGCGGGGCAGGAGCCGGGTACCAACGAGGAGATTCAGTCCTTTTGCACGTTGAATTTCGGCGTTGACTTTCCCATGTTCGACAAGATCACGGTCGTGGGCGACAAGAAGCATCCGCTCTATGCTGCTCTAATTGAAGCGCAGCCAAAGGCAGTAAGTGAGGCCGAGGTCCCATTCAGCGAGAAGCTGAAAGGCTACGGCATTGCGCCCAACCCAGAGCCCGAAGTGCTGTGGAATTTCGAGAAGTTCCTCGTCAGCCGCCCGGGCGAGGTTGTGGGGCGGTTTGCTCCGGACACAGCGCCGGACTCGCCCGCACTGGTGTCCGCCATTGAAAGAGAACTTGCAAAGAGCCAGGGTATGTCTTAGGGGCTCCATGGATAACAGTGATTCTGAAAGAGCACGGAACCTGGCGGTCTCGCGAGCTATCCGGCGGCTCGCACCTTACTTGATGCTGCTGTATGTCGTTTCTTTTCTCGATCGTGCAAACATAGGCTTTGCCAAGCAGATACTGGAAGCCTCAGTCGGCATTTCAGAAAGAAACTATGCACTTGGTGCAGGCCTCTTCTTTATTGGTTATTCGCTCTGTGGTTTCCCCAGCAACCTTATCCTTCACAAGATTGGCGCCAAGTTGTGGATTGCCATCCTGATGTTAAGTTGGGGACTTGTGTCGATGGCCATGATGTTTGTAAGTGGCAGCATTTCTTTCTATCTGATTCGGCTATTTCTGGGCGTAACGGAAGCGGGCTTTTTCCCGGGCTCGATTCTCTATTTGACATACTGGTTTCCGAATCGCGATCGGGGTCGGATCCTAGGCCTGTTCTATCTTGGCGTTCCTCTTGCGCTCATTGTTGGAGGCCCGCTTTCCGGTTTGCTCCTCGAAATGCAACCTAAGTTTGGGCTCCAGAATTGGCAGTGGATGTTTCTCGTAGAGGGATTCATGGCTGTCGCTCTTGGGTTTACTGCCTTTTGGTATCTGGATAACAGGCCCTCAAATGCCACCTGGCTCCCAGGTAAGGAGAAACATGCGCTGGCAGACGCGCTGGCGGGCGAGGAGGCGGCTCGACGTTCCATCGGGCCCACGAAGCTCATCCCCATGCTTCGCGACTTGCGAGTTATGCGATTCCTGCTTATCTATGCGTTGATTCAGATGAGCACATATGGAGCAGTGTTTTATTTGCCGGCCGAAATATCGGCGCTGCTGCACAAACCCGCGGGGCTTCAAGTTGGACTGGTGTCGGCGATACCGTGGGTGTGCGCATTGGCCGCTGTTTATTTGTTGCCCCGCGCCGCGGACAAGTGGAATAAGCACCGACAATTTGCTGCTCTCACGCTGTTGATTTCGGGTTGCGCTAGTTTCGCATTTCCCACGGCAGGACCCCGCATGGGGCTTGTCGCGCTTTCCATTGCCGTTTCAGGTTTCATTGCTGTGCAACCGCTATTCTGGACGTTCCCCACGAGTTATCTGGCAGACCGCGCGGCGGCTGGCGGCATTGCATTGATCGGCATGGGCAACCTGGGCGGATTCCTTGCACCCAACGTGAAGGTTTGGGCCGACGAGTGCTTTCACTCGCAGCGGGCGGGTTTATATTGCCTGGCTGGACTTACTATTCTAAATGCGGGGCTGATAGCTTCCATGAAGACTCGCAGCGTGAAAATAGACGTATAAGTGAATCTAACGTGGCGCAGGCAGGGAAGAGAAGAGCGATTTTATCTGCCCGAACGTATATAGAGCCAGACGCTCATTTCCGCTTTGCCAGTCCATGCACAGCACGCGAAGCAGATAGTGCATGGTGAGAGCCGGCAGGGCAGCCGATGGAATGGCAAACTTCCTTCGATAATTTAGCAATAGCGGATTGCTGGTGATTGTCTCCCAAACTTTGCCGCGTCCGTTGAAAAAGACATCGTCGAGATAGAAGAACCGACATGCATCCTGCCACGGAAGACTGTTGGACACAGACCATTCCCAGTCAATGAGACCGAGTTTGCCATCAGCAAGCCACTTGAGATTCCACGGCGCGAAGTCGCGGTGCTCCACGAACTGTTGCAACGGCTCATCGTAGTTGAGTAACTCAAGGCAATGTGTCAGCAGCGAACGGTCGAAGGGCAGATCCAGCCCGTCCAGTTGTTCCGCAACCTCCGCCTGAAAATCGGAGACTCGTATGCTGCTGCCCTGGTTGGCGAGAGTGGTAAGTAGGTCAACGTGGGCTTTTCTGAACCCTCTTGACACCGGTTCTCCATCGAGCCACGTATGCACGGCGATTCCGCGGGCCGAATCCTGAAAGAGAACCCGAGGCAAATAATTGAACTCCTTCATGCGCAGAAGAATAGCGGCCTCATTGGAGATCGCACCGGCTGCTCCTTGTGCAAGCGGGACCTTGGCAACAAACTTGACTGGCTGACCTTCCGCATAAAAAAACGCAATCGCCTTGCGCGTGCGTGATCGGTGGCCCACATGAATCACGGCATTCCAGTTCGCAGGAAACCCCGGCAGACTGCGGCGCCAATAAGAGGAGTCAAGATGGGCGATACTGTTCTGCACTCCTGGGAGCCGCGGAAGCAACTTGATTGCCGCGGCCACTACAACCGCGCGCCACCGCAAACGCGATCCGGGATCCCAGGGCCGCCAACTCCGCAATATAGCAACGGCTTTATGAGGATCGCCGATAATGATCCACCGCGGCTCCGTGCCCTGTTGGATGACATGGACTGGATGTGCTCCGGAAGCAGCAGGGACAGATGTTGCGTTTAGCGCCGGAAATGCCACCTGAAGAATGTCAGTCGTGGTTAGCGGCGCTGCAATATCGGTCATGGTCAGCGTCATTGGCCCGAGCCATCCGACCCGCTCCGGTTCATAAAAGGTGGAGGAACCGGGAGCCCAAGGCGATGAGCCGTGCGGCGGGAATAGTGATCGACGATGGCGCGGTTTACGTCGTGGATTACATCAGGGACCGGCTGCGCCGAATTTACAACCACCGCCGATGACAGGTTGCGCGCCAGGTTCAGATAAGCTACTCGCTGGCGTGCTACTTCCTCGAATGGCACTTCCTGCTTTCGCGACCAGAGAACTTCGGCAGGCGCGTCAAGAAGGATAACAAGGTCAGGTGAGGGAACGAGAGCGGCAGCCATCCGGAGGAGCCACGCCGGGCCGCTGTAGCGTACCCGCTTGCTGTCGACCAGCAAATCATAGATATAGCGATCGAAGATGATAAGCCGCGTACTGCCAAGCGCAGGAAGCAACTTGAATATATAGCCGAGGAAGTAGTCGGCGACGAGAAAGAAAACCTTCGCGATGGAAACCAGATACCCGCGCGGCGGCTGTCCATGAGGGTTTGTTACGGCGCTTCCGTTTGTGGCTTTGCCTGGCAGGAACTTGGGCCTCATGTGGAAGCATCGCGCTCTTCGGAAGGCGAAGAAATACTGTTGGCGAATGACGTCGATCATAAGAGACTTTCCGGAACCGTCCGGACCGATGAAAGCAATCCATCCGCCGGTCGGCCGAAACATGCGACCGAGCCAGTGAATTGCGTGTTTCGGGCTCGATATGATTTTCTGCACAAGAGATTCGGCGGTAGTGCGCTTCATCTTCCTGCGGAATGATTCGAAGGACGTTTGTAGTTCTGCCCAATCATCGGACTTCGCCATGCGACGAAGCGCGCTTCCCTGGTATCCGCTCCAGAAGCGTGCGATCATTCGATCGCATCCGACACTGTCCTCTGCATAGAGACGGTGCAGGCGGGAGCTATGTTCCGGTCCAAGGTCTCGCTTGTTGAACCGCTTGATCAGGTAATAGGCGAATTCATGCGCAGGGGATGGAATCCAGAATCCGCTCGAATGCCAACGTCTCGCCGAGAGCACTTCGTCGGCACGCAACCACAGAGATCCGAAGTGTCGATAGTTGGAAGTCGAATCCGGTTGAATGAAGGTCAGTTCAGGCCCAGACAGCGAAGCCAGGTAGTAGGCGCGTGCGTTGATTTCATGCTCAACGGAAAGAAACAGCCGCGTATTCGATTGCCGCGCCACCTCCTCGATCAACGCAGGCATGCGTTCGAAATCTTCCTGACCAACCATGAAGTCAATGTCGCTATCGTATAAATCGGGAAGCCGTTCGTAGCCGGACAGCATGCAGTATGCCTTGCATTTTTCAGAGAGCACAGAAATCAGGGCGCGAGCGACGCGACCTTTGACCTGAGCCGTGCTGAGGCTTTGATTGTCAACGTCGATGAGGCCGTTCGATGTCAATTATTTGGTCCTCTGCGAACATTTGATGGATCGCAACTTGGATGTGCTTTTGCAAATGTTCATGATCGGTTTACGCGTTATTTAGAATATTCGATAGCTCAATCCGGCGCTGACGCCGTTTGGTTTCACCGTGCTGGTTTGTACGCCGGGAATTCCGGGTGAGTTCAGCCAGATTTGATATTCGTAGTCGGCTCGCACGCTCCAACGCGGGCGAACTACAAAATCGACGCCGCCGCCAGGCGCCAAGGCAAAATAGCTTCCATGGGCGAGTTGAAATGGAAAGTTGAGCTCACCGGCGCCCACCAGGAACTTCGCATAGGGTTGAAACCGGCTCGCCGCGCGCATACGGTAACGGAGCCCGGCGAGATAGTTATACTCGCTGAAGTCATGGTCAGCGCCGAACTTGAGCCAGCGACCTTCCGCTTCCACTCCGAGGTTACCCCCGATCGCGGGTGACCAATCTACATATGCCCCTGGACCCATCACCCGATTTCCTGCGTAGCCTGCGTCGAAGTAGCTGAAGTATCCTCCGACGACTAGAGGGGCTGAATTGCCTGTGGCTGACGGCGCTGCCTGGGCGAGCGCCATTGCTGAGGATAGAGAAAGAACGCAAAGGATGAGAACTCGTTGAATCATGACTTACTTAGATCCCTTTCTTTCTTTGGCCAAACGAATCCTGTTTTCAAGCAAGATGCTCCTGTCCTTGATCCGCGAAGCTCAGGCACCGATCAGAGAACAGGATGTCTCTCTGATTGAACGGATGTACTTCCCCGGCCCGTTCCAAATTCGCTACGGCACTGTTGTCACAAACTGTCCACTCAAGATGTACAGCTGCCCGGCTCCCGGACATGGTTTAACAGTACAGCCCACAAGCGTTTTTGTGTTGAATGCAAGACCATCCGAGCCCCAGCGAATGAGGTGTTGAGGTACACCCTGAACAGGGTTGAGCGTGATCCTCGTTGGCCCGCTCAATAATGGAACCGGGTTCACGTTGAACGATTGGAGCAGGTAGTTCAGCGTTCCTGCGTTGGCGGCTGCCTGGCCAACGAAATACGCATCTTTAATTGTCGAGTCCGGAACCATGATGCCCACTGCGGGGAAACCGCTCAATGGCGTAGCCAAAGCGGGGCTGTATACCGCGCCATCGTCACCATAAAGCAGCTTGATTCCGCGGTCGTAATGGATACGCTGATTGGGAGTGGGGAAGATATTCTGAATGTTACTGAGCAGGGTTGCCCCGTTGTTGGAGACGGCGATCTGATAGAAATCGCCTGAGTTGTCTTCTATGTTCGCCCCGTAAAGAATGGTTGCATCCGCACCCCATTGGATGGTGCCGATACGAACTTGCGCTGTCCCCGCGACGACCGAAAGACGTTGAACCGCGTCGTCGTAAACGGCGAGGCCGCCCACTGCCTGAATGGTTCCCGACGAGGCATTCTTTCCGCGCGCAACTGCAATCACTCTGTCTTGGCCTGGCGCTACCTGAATATCCAAGGCAGAGAACGACCCAAAGGTCGTTGCCCCACCCAGCGGAATGGTGACATCGGGGGTTAAACTCGGCAAGAGCAGTCGCTGGACGGTGTTTTGGCCATCCAAGCCGACATACAAATACTTCCCGTCGTCGGAAATGGCCAGACGGTTGGGCTCGGCTCCAGCAGCCGGCCTGTAGATGCCATGATTCACCGTTGGATTGAGTGGATCGATTGCCCGCACTGTATTGGGATGATCCTGGGCTGGGGAAGCGCTTGATTCTGAAATGTACATGACGCCGTGTGTTGTGTCCCAGACAAGGTCGTTTACAAGTCCGAAGTAGATAGCAATTCCCACCCTGAAGGGAAGAGGGTTGGAGACAGCGGTGGGCGAATTACTTACAGTGACATTCACCTGGGCAATCTTTGTCAGGGCGGACGCCGGAACTACCGCAGTCAATTGCGTATTACTTACAAAGGTGGTGGCCAACGCAAGAGGGCCAAAGAGCGCGGTTGAGCTTGTGGCGAAATTGGTCCCTGTCAGGGTCATGGTTACGTCTGGGCCCCCAACCAGGGAAAAGTTGGGGCTGATCTTAGTCAAAGTTGGAAGTGTGTTCGACGAAACGTTGATGGTAAATGGCAGGAAGTTGGATGCAGTGCTGTCCGGGTTGAGAACGAACACATTCACCGGTATTGCATCAACGAGATTGGCGGCCGGCACGGTTGCTGTCAACACCGTGCTCGATACAAAAGCTGTCGGCAGGAGCGCGGTCCCATTCCAGATAATCTGACTGCCGCTCACAAAGCCCGTGCCTGTCGCGGTGAGGGTGAATGCGGGGCTTGCGGTGGGCGCATTATTTGGAGTGATCGAAGTAAGCGTGGGCGGCGTTCCTGACCCACCGCCGCTCCCCCCAGTAATCGTCAAGTTCATCGCACTCGATGTGGTAGTGTCCGCTTTCATCACTCGGATGCTGACCGTGCCCGCAACCGCAATCTGCGCGGCAGATATCGATGCTGTCAATTGAGTATTTGAAACGACCGTGGTCGTTTGGGCTACTCCATCCCATAAAATCTGTGTCCCGCTTATGTAGTTCGTGCCGGTCGCCGTTAAAGTGAATCCGCCAGACCCCGCAGCCACTGTTGCCGGGCTAATTGAGGACAGGGTCGGTGTGACCACGCCTTTGAAACCGCCACATCCGGAGAGAAATGCGGCAAGGATAGGTAGCATGATCAAGGCATGACGCTGGGACACACTCATCTGAGACTGACCTTTCTGGGAACTGTGGATTAACCGTGTGGACACAGGCCAGTGTAACAAAATTTGATGCGGCTTTTTGCGGAAAGGTAGGCCAGCGGTCCGAGCTGGGTTTCATGGTATCGAATCCGGTGTTGTGATTCTCGCCCGAGACGGCGCTGAAAACCGAACGCAGAAGTGAAGACGCGTTGAAACCACAAGTCCTTGTCGCTCCATGCTGAATGAATTCCGGACGGAAGCGAATGCAACCCGGGGAACCCGACCGGCATCCGATAGGTATCGGCGCATATTCTATCAAATGGACCTAGTCAACGTGGAGTTGTGCCGCAAACCGGGTCCTGATCACAAATCCGCTCTGCCGGGTTCGAAAATATCTCGAAGAAGGCACGGAGCGATTCACGTTCATCAACTTGTTCATCGTCAACCTGAAATTGCGGCAGAACGCGTACAAATCGAGGAATTGCACCTTCAACTGATGTAACGGCAACTTTCATCGAGGTACACATCTGCCGCATGCGATTCTGATAAGCCGTATTGCGTTGGACGATTTTACCATTCTCGTCCTTGGAGTGTCAAGTGCGAAAACTTCGATTCCCCTACATTGGCCAATATCTGCTCGTGGCAGCACTGTTTGGTACAGTCCTTGAAGCACAACAGGCTTCAACCACTCCCAAGCTCATTCCATTCCCCAACCAGGCCATCGGAGCTTCCAGCTCGCCTGTCCGGGTTACGCTCACGAACGGCCAAACCGTAACCATGAGCATTGCAAGCATTCAAACATCGGCCCCGTTTTCGCAAACAAACAATTGCGGGTCGTCCCTTGCGGCGGGAAGCAGTTGCGCCATAACCATCACGTTCAGCCCCACCGTGGTGAAATATTACACATCGACTGTCACGATTACGGACTCTTCTCCTGGCTCGCCACAGACAGTTGCGGTAAATGGCAGTGGAGTCGTAGGAGTAACATACACGCCGAAGATGGGCGGATACTATTTTTACAACCAGATCATTTCGACTTTGAGCACGCCGCAACCGGTGACGCTCACCAATAATCAGTCCGTCGCTTTGACGTTCAGTTCAATTACTTCGTCGGCTGATTTCCCATTTACGACTAATTGCGGAAACGGCCACGGCGGGGGCACGCTGGCGCCGGGCGGGAGCTGCACAGTCCAGGTATCTTTCCTTCCGCAGGCACTTGGCCGTCGCGCTGTGAACCTGGTTATAGCCGAGAGCGCCCCGGGAAGCCCTATTTCCATTCCGCAGCAAGGCACCGGCATTTCAGGCACTCCCGGGCCCGGAGTCAACGTTACGCCGCCTGGGCCTTGTGCGCAGTCTTCGGGCACAATGCAATTCGGCGCAACCGTCACGGGTGAGAGCAATAATGCGGTTACCTGGGCCGTGGACAACGTAACGGGTGGTAATGCAAATGTAGGCACCATTACGTCGACCGGATTTTACACCGCCCCGCCGTTTGCCGGAACGCATCGCATCAAGGCAATCAGTCAAGCCTCGGCGGCCGTGTCAGGCGCGGCGGTCATCACTGTATCGGCCACCCCGATTTTCGAAATTTACCCCTTCGTGGCTTCCATTCCGACAAGCGGTCAGCAGGCATTCCAGGCCCAGGTCTGTCTCGTGCCTGATTCGGCGCCTGTGAGTTTCTCGGTGGATAACATACCTGGCGGAAACGGCACTGTCGGCACCGTTTCAAACAGCGGTGTGTACACTGCTCCCGCGGTCGCGGGCAAGCATACAGTCCGCGTGACCGACTCGAGCCTGAACAAGACCAGTGGCGGCGTGGTCACAGTATTCTCCAGCATTACCGCGGATTTCGGCTCTCGCACAGTTACAACCCATCCCATTCCCGCGGACATGTTCGGCACGGGGCGGGGCGAGGGGATACATACGGTTTCGGATAGAACTCTGTTGACAAATGGCGGGCTTACGGTATCGCGTTTGGATGCCCAGATACCTCTGGTCTTCGCCACGACGACACCGGACTGGACCAAGATCGATCCGTTCATTTCTTCCGTGCAGGCGTCAAGAGAGCACGTTATGCTGCAGCTTGAGCACTCACCTGTATGGCTGCAACCGACTACGGGTCCATGCAAGGGCGGAAATACCTATGCTGCGCCAACGGACGTGAACCAGTGGGCCCGGATCGCGGCGGCCTATGTCGCACACATGGATAGCACTTTTCCGGGAGTTGTTCAGGATTATGAAATCTGGAACGAGCCGAACGCCACCGGTTTGTGCTCCTCCTATAACCTGCCAAACTATATGGCCATCTATGCCGCCGCCGCTCCTGCGATGAAAACGCAGGCGGCCCAGGACAAAACAACGATTCGGGTCGGCGGGCCAGTTCTGTCGGGATACTCGGCTCTCTGGATTTCCACTCTGCTAACAACGCCAACGACTGCGCCTTACGTTGACTTTGTCAGCTACCACCAATATCTATTCGGGCTGCAGTCGTTAGGAGTCAAGTGGGATACCTTTACCGGCAATCTATCGCTATACGAAGAGACTCAAGACCCAGCCGTCGGTGCGCTCGCCAACTATAACAAGGTCCGGTCGCAGTTGGCCGCGGGCAAGCAGCCAGGAGGCGCCCAGACGCCGGTCTATGTGACTGAATTCAACACTAACTGGGCTTTCTTTAAGGATTGCTGCCGCAACGATCCAACTTATGCACCAGTATTCAATGCCCTGTATGTGACGGATATGCTGAATTCCGTTTACAACGGCAGCCTGAAGGTGCCGGATAAACTGATTTACTTTGCCGGTTCCGCATATCCTTACTTCTGCGCGATTGGGGTTTGGAATGCGAACATGGATTGCCTGTATTCCGCCGGCGCAACACCCGCGCCTTATCCCCAGTACTATGCGTTCAAGCTATTGGCATCGAGCGGATATCTGGGACTGTCGGGCGGTGGCTACATGGCGGCGAGTGTGTCAACGCCTACTGGCGGTGGCGGACTGGCGACAACCGCTTTCTACACGCCAACGCAGGATGCCATCGTTATTACCAACCCGACTTCTACAGCTTATGCGCAAATCTCAGTGACGTTCGCAAATCCCGGTTTCGCCGATACCCAGGGGACACTCTACCGAATCACGAATGGATCAGGGATCAACTCAACCCCAATATCCTTCGCGGCGCAAGGAGCAAGCCGCACTACGACAATCGATATACCTGCCTATTCCGTGCAGGCAATATCATTTCGCTGAGGAGCCCAAGCAGGGTGGCTTTTGCGTGGCTCCCGGGCCGCGCCAGAGTCGCCCTGTTCTTTTACGGTTCCTTGATGCGAAAGAGGGTTGGCCGTGAGGAAGGGGCCAGCCGGAGGACGATGCTGCCGGAGTAGTAACGATGGCTGCAGGATCAATTGATTTATAATGGGATACGCACGGGCAGCCAACTCCACCATTTGCGGCGGACTGCCAGTCCAGAAGCCAGAACCGTTAGGTTCGTTCCACAGCTCATAGCTGGAGATTCGTCCCTTATAGCCGCTTCACGAGCGTTTGAACGAAATCCTCCCAGTCCGTCAGGTTGGGAGGTGCCGCGCATCCGACCCGTTTGCCAATGCAGGGCTCGTTCGGCCGGGTGCTGGCCCATAGGGGTGTATTCACAAAAACATAGTCCAGTTGCACATTATGCTTTTGTGACTCGGAAACCCACGTATCCAGTGAGTGCCAATCGTATTGGCCCCTTGCCGGTTCGAGCGCGCCCCAGGAGACGTCCGCAGGGCGCACACTTCCAAACGGCAGCGCCGGCCAGTGCCGAGTAGGAGAGAGAGTATGCATCCCCATGAATTCAAAGGAGAACCGGGCGGGATTTGAGTGCTTGCTCTCCATGAATTTGCGATCATTCAGTGTTTCATTCATGGGACTTGCCATTCGAACCCAGAGAAAAATACATCCGGTCAAAAATGCACAGAAAACAGCGGATCCGATACGGGTCATGTCCGCGACCTCACAGTTCCAGACGTTAGGGGATTTGGTTGGCTTCACGCCTGCCACTTTGTACTTAGGATGCCCCGAGCCAAAGAATGGGCTCTACCGCCTGGCTAGCCGGTTGGGCCGCTCCGCGGTTCTCGTTCGTGGTGTAAGCATCTTTCTTGGATCTTTACCTTGCGTTTCCGCACCTGCAATTTTCTCTTATGAAATGCAAACTTCACTCCACGGTTCGCATCCAATAAGTATTGCCAATAGATCCCTTGGGTAGGGTCTGTGGCACGACTACAATTCCTCGGCTGACCGAATTAGAACGCTAAATTCGCCAGCCATGCACGTTGATGCATCCAAGTGTACAAGTAGACGCATCCGGCTGTGATAGTTCGGCGCGTTACGACTCGTTGGTTAGACCCTCTGCGCCTCTTTTGAAGGCGTTTGGGCGCGGATCGCGTTTTCCATCTTTAGTTGGAGACTATGCAAATGACTACGAATGCAGTTCCATTTCGACCAGATGGGAGCGAGCGGGACGCGCAATCTTCTGCAGTGGAAGTGTGGACGCCGTCGATGCTCTCGTTGCCCTTTCTCAGGGTAATATCGGACTTTCTGCTTGTTGCGTCCGGAACCTTGATAGGTGGCTCCATTGGCCACGTCCTGCAGCTTTCGCAAACATTTAAACTTAGCCTGAACGAACTCTTTTTCGGCTCTCTAATATACTCGTGCATCGTTATCTGCTTTCTGCAAAGTGACAATGCTTACCCGAGGGTTTGCAGCCTTTTGCATGTCAAGGAAACCGAGACGGTCCTCAGGGTTTCGATCAAGGCGATCCTGGCGGGCCTGGTTCTATGCATCGTCGCTCGCTACCCTGTTCCGCGAATGGCCATGTTGGTTGCCTGGTCAGTCGGCACAATCAGCCTGACGGTCGGTCGTGTATGGGTTCAGGAAAGTGCCAGAAAACACTTGGCGCCGACCATCCCCCAGAGGCGGTCACTTATTTACGGAACCAAGCGCACGGCTCGCCGGTTCTTTACAAGTGCACTTCATTCACCGATGCTGGGCATTAACCCAATAGGATTCGTGGGGAGCGCGAGCGAATCGGGTACTGAAATCTTTAGCAACGACTACTTTCAGAGTGATTCAAGGCCCATTTTTCATGAGCAGCTTTCAGTAGATTTGCTGAAGCGAAAAGAGATCAAGGACATTTATGTGTGCGATACCAGCATCTCCGAGTTTGGCCTCAGGCAGGTCAGAGAGGTCGCTCAGGCTGCGGGGTGTTCGCTTTCGCTGGTCGACGACCAGGAGATACTGGCGAACAGCATGCCGACCTGCGTCTGGGAAATGGACGGTCTATTTGTTGCCACTGCAGGCCTGAATGAACCAGGTCGTTTCTATCGCGGGATGAAGCGGTTACTGGATATCGCATGCTCAGCAATTTTGATTGCGTTGAGTGCTCCGATGTGGGCGTTGATGGCGATCATCATTCGATGTGAGTCGAGAGGGCCGATTCTTTTCCGCCAGACTCGCGTAGGACAGAATGGAAAACTATTCGAGATCCTCAAGTTCCGTAGCATGAAGGTGGACGCGCCCAAGTATGCCCGCTCCCCAAGCGAGCAGACCGACAACCGGATTACCCGGGTCGGGCGCTTCCTGCGGAAGACCAGCTTCGATGAGGTTCCGCAGCTCATCAATGTACTCAAAGGAGACATGACTTTGGTCGGACCGCGACCCGAAATGCCCTTCATCACGGAAGAGTACGGGCCTTGGGAGGCGACTCGCCTCACGGTCCCTCAAGGCATCACAGGCCTTTGGCAACTTAGCGCGGATCGTCAGTTCGCAATTCATCAATCGATCGAATACGACCTTTACTACATACAGAATCGCACGGTGTTGATGGACATCGCGATTTTGCTTCACACCCTGGTCTATGCGGCAAAGGGGGTTTGAACAATGAAGAGCCCGTTATTCCTGCCAAAACGTGGCCATTGCGAAGTCATCCCCGCCCGATTCGCGGCCCCCATTATTTTGTCCAAATCCTAGACGAGAGTCAGAAGAGGAGGACAACGCAATTAGTTCAGAGGACTGCATGAAAGTGTTGATGGTTCACAATCGGTATCAACAGCGGGGCGGAGAAGACGCTGTAGTAGACGCCGAGGTGGGCCTGCTGCTTGCCAATGGAATCGAGGTCCAACGATTAGAAGCGGACAACGATTTCATTGACCGCTTTCGCGCAAAAGTACAGGTGTCGGCGAGCCAGTGTCGAGCGCCATTCGTCATCAATGAGCGCCTGTCGCGAGTCCTTATCGAATTTCGCCCGGATGTTGTCCACGTCCATAACTGGTTCCCAACGCTTACGGCATCCGTTTTCAGGACATGTGGACAGGCAAAGATTCCCGTTGTGCATACTTTGCACAATTATCGATTGCTCTGTGTGAATGCGACGCTCTTCCGCGACGGGCATGTCTGCGAAGACTGCATCGGGACAGTGCTTCGCACTCCCGGTGTTATCCATAAATGTTATCGAGGCAGCATTCTTGGCAGCGCGGTAGCAACGACCGCTATGCTTGCACACTGGGCGGTGAGTACCTGGCATCGCGATGTGGACAGGTTCATCGCGCTGTCTGAGTTCGCCAGGCTGAAGCTGATTCAGGGCGGCTTGCCAGAAGACAAGATCGTGGTAAAGCCGAACTTCATCGATCCCGATCCTGGACTTGGCCCGGGGGACGGGAACTACTTTTTGTACGCAGGCAGACTGACCGAAGAAAAGGGATTGCGGACTCTGCTCCAGTGTTGGAGAAACGGGCCGGAGTTACCCCTGCTCCGGATTGTTGGTGGTGGCCCGCTGCAAGATGAGGTGAAGGACGTTGCCGCCGGTCTGGCAAACCTGGAGTGGCTAGGCAGCAAGAGCAGCCAGGAAGTGTTGGACCTGATGGGCCGAGCGAAGGCTACACTTTGTCCATCGCTTTGGTATGAAGGAATGCCTCGGGTGGTGATTGAGTCTCTGGCCTCAGGCACACCCGTTGTGGCATCGAGGATCGGGTGTTATCCGGAGATGATCACGGAAAACGAGTCGGGCGTTCTCTTCCCAGGTGGAGATGCAATCGGCTTGCGAAGCCGGATACACGAATTGCTTGCGCAGGATGCCTTTGTGAAAATGCGGCCGATGGCCAGGCGCCGCTTTGAAACGGAGTACACCGGCGAGAAGAACTTCTCGCAGGTTCTCAATATCTATCGGGGGGTGATGTTCGCGAGGAATCTCGTATCCCCGCCCCCTGTTCCAGTCGCAACATGGCAATAAGAGCCAACTGGTGGCGGCTACTGCAACCTCGATGTAGTTCTTCCGGATTGAAAGCTGTATTGCACCAGTAAGTGAAAAATCGTCGCGCGACGCACAGCAAATCGGTAATGGAGGTCCATCCAATGTCCCTGTCCAACGAACCAGTGAGAAGCATGCTCGCCCCTTACGTTCCGCCGCAACCCGACCCACACCACTTGGATGATCTCTCGTTTCGCTTTGGTGAAGGGGAATCGCTCAAGGGAATTTGGCAAGTCATACGGAAACGCAAACTTACCATCGCAGTAGGCGGTCTCTGCGGTTTGGCGCTGGCGTTTCTCGCTTGTCTCCTTATGGCCAAGCAATATGGGGCCGTGGCGACGATCGAAGTTGAGAAGACCGACGCATCGCAAACCAGTTTGCTGAACAATGCCGTACCCCTCGCTTCGAACATGGAAGAAATGAAGACCGATGTTTCAACCCACATGAAGGTGCTTCAAAGTCCGAACGTGGTTCTGGCAGCGGTGCGTGATCTAAACCTGCAGTCCCAGGCCCCTTTCGCATTCAAGCCTACAGTCCTGGGAGCTATCACCGGAACAAATTCGCATATACGGGATGAAATCAGCCAGGGTCTTCCTCTCGATCAGGCTCCTTATAGTCGCGAGCGAATCCTCGATATATTCGCAAAGAAACTGAAGATCGAGAATACTCCCGATACCCGTTTGATCACCGTACAGTATTTGAACCCTAATCCACAGATGGCTGCGGACATCTCCAACGCGATTGTTAGAGAGTATGTTACCTACGAGGCCCGCTCAAAAGCCACAACGGCCGCGCAGCGATGGCTGACGGAACAGCTTGCCGAGCTGAAAGGCAATCTCGACGCGGCGCAGAACCGTCTTGCCGACTTTGAACAGAAGAGTGGTCTCAACGGAATGGCGCTTGGAGCAATAGGGGAGGGCGCAAACGCGGGAAACAGCACACACATTCCGGACCTGGATTCCCTGGATGCTCTGAATCAGCAACTCACGGCTGCTCAGAGTGAGCGGATTGCGAAAGGAGCGGTTTACCATTTGACGAAAAGCCGCAATCCCGAAGTAATTGGAGCGCTCACGGATACTTCCGGCTCGAGTAATTCCGCAGCCGCATTTGCGGTCTCCGGCGCGAGCCTTGATTTACTTCACAGCCTTCGGCAACAGCAGTCAACACTTCAGGTCTCCTACGCCCAGATGCTCACCAAGTACGGTGCCAACAACCAGCACTTGCTGGAAACAAAGAGCCAGCTCGATAGCGTGAATCGGCAGATTACCCAGGAACTGAGCCGGATCAATCAAACCGCTGGTCACGACTACTTTGTTGCCGCTCAGAAAGAGGCAGGACTTCGCGATGCATTCAAGCGTCAGCAACTGAAAGCCGGCCTGCTTAATGTAAGCGCGGTAAAACTACAAGCCTTGTCACAGGAAGCAGCTTCCAGCCGCCAGTTGTATGACGCTCTCTACGGCAGGCTCAAGCAGGTCAATATCCAGGCTGCGCTGCGAGCTACGAACATCAGCATCGCGGATCCAGCCCGTCCTCCGGCGAAGCCCAAGCGCCCGAATCCTCCTCTTTACTTGGCAATAGGGTTGATCGCCGGTCTGTTCACCGGGCTCTCCTCGGCTTTCGTGCGGGAGCATCTCGATGATAGGGTGACTGTCGCACTGCAACTCCGTGCCGGCAATCGCCTGCCGATGCTGGCTAACATACCTTCATCGCGAGATATTGGGTTGATTACATCGAAGTCCGGAACCCTAAGTACGACTTTAGAGTCAAGCCCCCTGATCAACGATCCAACCTCTGCCGCTGCCGAGTCGTTCCGTTCCTTGCGGACGGCAATCATGGCTGGGTCGCGTACTGGCCAACTCCGCTCCCTGCTTATAACCAGCCCTCTATCTGGGGAGGGACGATCGACTGTTGCTTACAACACTGCCGTCGCATTTGCGCTGGCAGGCAAGCGGGTGTTGCTCTTGGATGCCGATATGCGGAAGCCGCGCATGCACGATTTGTTTAGTTGTACAAGTCAGCCCGGACTTAGCGATATCCTGAAAGGCACAGCGAAGCTGGAAGATAGCATTCGCCAGCACGATAGCGTTGCATCGCTCTTTCTCATTCCGGCTGGATCTGGGACGCGCGGGCCGGCTGAGTTGTTGTGCTCCAACCAGTTCGATCAACTCCTGAATATCCTCACTCAGAAATATGACCTGGTTATTTCAGACAGCCCACCGATTCTTCTTGTTACCGAAGCGCGGGTGCTCTCGGAAAAATTTGACGCTACACTTGCAGTCATCCGGGCGGGCAAGACCACACGCACAGTCCTCGCGAGCCTTTCGACGGTGCTGGAGTTAAGCGGCTCGCGTGCAGTTGGCTTGGTGCTCAATGGAGTGGACACCAACTCGGCCGAATACTTCGATGTTTATGGCCACAATGGAAAGGGGACTTACCTCAATGCATAGTCTTTCAGTTTGTGACCGCAACAAAGTCGTCCAAGTTCTTGGCGCAGGCATAGCATGTGCAATCCTCGTAATCTCACAGCAGCCACAGGCACATTCCCAGGCCAATAACTCTCAACCCACCTGGTCAAGCGCCGGTTCTGCGCAGGCCCGAACAACACCGGGCACCAATGGCCAAAAGCCGGTGGTCACCGTTCCTGAGGATTTTGCTTCGCTGAAGCTGTCTCCCGGGTTTCTGCTGAACGTTCAGGTCTACGACGAGCCGGATTTCTCCGGGCACGTGCGCGTGGACAGCGAGGGAAACATAAGCATTCCCTTCTTGAAACCCCTGCACCTGGCCGGTGACACCATCGCACAGGCGCGAGACAAGATTCAAAATACGTTCCGAGATACGGGGATACTCAAGAACGCGCAGGTAACGGTCGACGTGGAACAATTCGCCACGACCAACGCAACCGTCCTTGGAGAAGTACAGAACCCGGGCCAGATTGAGTTGCTGGCGCCCCATAGTCTTTTGGACGTCATCGGGATGACTGGCGGGGAAACGCCGCTGGCCGGCAATGATGTCGAGATAAAACACGCGGATACATCCTCCGATAAGTCCACCAAGGTCTATCACTACGTCAAAGGCAGCAATGGAGAAGCTATTCGCAATGTCATGGTGCAACCTGGGGACACGGTGATCATAAAGCGCGCGGGAATCGTCTACGTGCTCGGCGCCGTCAACCGTCCCGGCGGTTATGCCATGCAGGAAGACGGAGAACTTAATGTGGCCGAAGCGATCTCCCTGGCCCAAGGATTGGCTTTGCAGGCCAAAGTCGGGGCTCTTCGCGTAATCCAGCATGGGCCAGGAGGACAGCCTATAGAAGTCCCCGTCTCTTACAAGAGGATGATGGATGGCAAAGAAGTACCGATGAATCTAGCTGCGGGAGACATCGTTTATGTCCCGATCAGCAAGATGAAGGCTGTCTTCAGTGCAAGTTCCTCGCTGATTGGCCAAACCACTGCTGCCACAATCTACACAGTGCACTAGAGCATCCGAAAGACAGAGGGCTTCTCTATGCGGTTTTCAATCTACCCCTGGGATCTGAAGTCCTGGCAAGCAGCGTTTCGCGTCACAGGGTTGCCGGGTGTAGCGCTCCTATTGATACTGCTGGGGGCGATGCTCCAGGTTGAAGATACAACGGGAGGAGGAGCAGGCCATAGCAGCGCGGGGGCGATCTTATTCATTCGAACCCCCGCCATCGTCCTGGCTTTCCTTCTGCTCCTTTTTCGGCCTCGCATTGGAAGCATGCGCATAAACGATCTTCGGTTTGCGTATGGTGCATTTGCGTGCTTGTACTGTCTGTCGACTCTCTGGTCGCAAATACCAATCCAGACACTAGGCAAGAGCGCTGAGTTGCTGTTGGCAGGCATGGTATTTTTCGAAGCTAGCAGGGGCGAGGGTGCTATCAGACGAGTGGAAGGCCTTCGCCAGATAGTTCTGCTCACGATGTCGACTTTGGGTATGGTCGCTGTTGTGGGCTTTGTTCTTCGTATCCACGCATTTGTTCAACCAAGACCGGGACTTATCAGCAGCACCACGGCGCAGGCCCCGTTCCTTTCCGGCAACGGACTGGGATATGTTGCAAGCGCATTGATCCTGGTGGTGTTGGCTGAGTGGCAAGTGCGAAGGCTGCCGGGCAAGGTCGCGTTTGGCCAGATGATATTCGCATTGGCTCTATTTAGTGTCTCAGCCAGTCGGACCTCGTTTGGAATCCTCTTGATTTCCACGCTAATGGTCGTGTTCAAGCAATCGAAGTTGATCGGCATTCTTGCCGTGTTAGGCGTCGTGCTTGGCGCCGGCCTGTTTTCGACTGAAATTGTTAACCGGCTCCAGGGGAAGCAGGCTAGCTCTGGCTTCGTTACACTCAGCGGCCGGACTGTTGTATGGACAGCTGCAGTGCGGCAGTTCGAGGCGAACCCGTTGCTTGGCGTCGGCGGGGGCGTTGGCGGCAAAATGGTTATCTCACATATAGGTAACATGTATTTGGAGGAGATGAGTTCGCTGCATAACGGTTTTCTTGAAGTGTTGACCGGCCTCGGTATTGTGGGCTTCCTCATCGGCTCATACATGCTTGTCCTGGCAACCTGGCGCGCATGGAACGCGTGGACAACACATCCGGAGTTTGCGGGTACATACGTACTCATCCTTCATGTGTGGATGACAACTATCATGTCCACCGGACTTCTCGGGTGGATGGGATACGAGGTCGCTATCTTCCTGAGCATCGCCACAAACCTGGATCTCATAGGTGCTCGCTATCGTTTGGGCGCCCGCGCGTTGAGTCCGGCTGGTTGGGCCAGATTGGCCCCCCAGCCGCAAAACCAAGGCGCGGATTAGCTTTAATTTCGAGTTATAGTAATCAACCGGTTCAGTGGAGGAGTGCTCCCTGTTCCTGCTCAGAACGCAATCACCAAAAAGGAGATACTGAATGAGAGTCTCGGAAGCAGTCCGCAGCTTGTCCTCTATACCGCCTCTGTTGCGGAAGATCGAGAGAATAAGGGAACCCGCAAGTCCGGCCGAAGTGGTGAATATTTCAATGGAGTGCCCGGCTATCCGGTCACAGCAGATACGGTCCGAGCTTCTTGAGCTTGCCAAACTTGTGCAAGAGTTGCAATGTAAACATATCCTTGAGATAGGCACTTCCAGGGGCGGTACACTATTTGTGTTCTCTCAACTCGCCACTAAAGACGCCACCATTATCAGCCTTGATTTCCATTTCACCTCACTTGGAAAAGTCTACGGCACCATGCAAAAGCCGCTGCTTCGAAAATTCGTGCGCAACGGGCAATCATTGGTCTTGCTGCGAAAGGATTCTCATCAGCCTGAGACCTTGACAAGTATCCGGAATATCTTGAAAGGGAATGAACTGGATTTCCTGTTTATCGATGGAGACCATACCTACGAGGGTGTGCGGGGGGATTTCGAAATGTACTCGCCTCTTGTTCGGAAAGGCGGTTTAATTGCCTTTCACGACATTGCCCAGTCGGGGGGATCAAGAGAAGTGTACAGGTTCTGGGAAGAGGTCAAAGCGCGCCACATTCATCAGGAGTTCATTCACCAGAATGGCAGCGGCGCAATGGGCATCGGAGTGCTTCACGTTTGACACCTCTCTTCGTTGATCGATGTGGCGTTGAAAGGTGGGATAGCCAGACTTGTCCGGAGGCCGTGAGCCAAGTGAACCGTCGAGCTGCACGGTGGCGCGAACTCGCAGGAAGCAGAAGCGCACAAACAATAGTCGACCAGATCATAGTCAGCGGCTCGAACTTTGCCACAGGAGTCATACTGGTCCGCGGCCTGGGCCTTTCAGAGTTCGGGAGATTTACTGTAGCCTACGTCGTCCTGCTTTTGGCGAACAGCGTACAGCTTAGTTTTATATCGTCGCCGATGATCACCTTGGGGGCGCTCTGCTCAACTGCCGAGGAGCGGCGGCGATTTGTTCGGGGCGCCTTCGGCATTCAACTCATCTTCTGCGCCATAGCATTGGTTCTTACTGTCGCGGGAACGATAATCTATCTCCTTGTGACTGGCGGTGCGGCGCAGGGCGGGTTCCTGCTCGCGTTTGGTGCTGCGGTGGTCCTCTATCTGATGCAGGATTGGTTGCGCCGCTATTACTTTACGGTTGGAAACGCCGCGGCTTCGGTTTGGAATGACGCACTCAGTTATCTAGGGCAGGTGGTTCTCCTTGGCGTGTTGTTCCTGTTGCATCGACTTACCATCGTGACGGCTTTCTGGGTAATCGCAGTGACGTCGGGGATGGCCTTTGCCCTGGGTACATCAATCGAACGCCTCGGCTGCACACTGCGTGAAACCCGGGAGACCTGGCGGCAAACTCGAGGGATCTCAATCGATCTCGGAATTGCGAATCAGTTGCAGTGGCTTGTTTATCAGGGTGCCATGCTCATTGGTGCGGGCGTCGCTGGAGCACAGGCGGCCGGTGGAGTACGCGCCACCCAGAACGTGATCGGTCCAGTGAATATCGCTTACCAGGCCATGGAGAATATAGTGCCTATCCGCGCCGGAGAAGAAATGCGCCGCGGGGGCATACGTAGTGTTACTGCGTTCCTGCTCAGATTTGGCGCGGTTGGGTTCGCTGCTCTTCTGATACTATTTTCGTTGGTCTCGCTGTTCTCGGCCAGGTTTCTGGCTTTCTTCTACGGCCCGGAGTTACGCATGTACGCCGGCGTTCTCAATCTGCAGATGTTATATTTTCTGCTCGCGTGGCCCATTCGCCAGTTCACATTTCTCTTTCGGACCGTCAAGAATACGAGGCCGATCCTGATCTCTTCCATTGTAGCGGCGGTGATCAGCCTCTCACTTGTTTACCCGATGGTTCATAGCTCAGGCGCCTTGGGAATCGTGATGGCGGCGGTTGCCGGCCAGATTGGAAACCTGCTCTACTTGATTCTGGCTTGGACGAGGGTATCTTCAACCACCGGTACTGAGGTACTTAGTACACGTATGGGCTGAGGGCGCGTCTATCCTGCCCTCGACATATCCCTCGACATCCACTGGAGAAGAAAAAGAACGACGAATCGCGGGTTGTGCTTGAGATATCTGCCCGCAAGCCGGCGTGGCTCGGCAAGAAGGCGAAAGACCCATTCCAGTCCATTTCGCATCATCCAGCGTGGAGCTTGCGGCTTGGAACCGGCGAGAAAGTCAAATGCCGCACCGACGCCGAGCATCACTGCGGGAACACGATCCCTGTGAGAGATTATCCAGGCCTCCTGCTTTGGACACCCAAGCCCCACGAAGAGCCAGCGCGCTCCGGAATCAGCAATCTGCTTGACGATGCGCTCGTCTTCCTCGGCGCTAAGAGACCGAAATGGAGGCGACATAGTGAATACAATCCGAATTCCTGGATATTGCTTTTCAACTTCGCATAGAAGGCGCGCGAGCGTTGCATCGCTTCCGCCGTAAAACCCTATGGGAATTTGCGAACGCTCGGCCGCGCGAAGCAGCGCCTCTGTAGCATCGGGTCCGTAAACGCGACGGGCATCACGATGTCCAAGCAAACGAAGCGCCCAAACCAGAGGCATTCCGTCCGGGTTCACCATGTCGGCAGTGTTGATCTTATCGCGAAAAGTTGCCTTGTCGTGGGCCTCCATCAACATGTGCACGTTGGCAAAGAATACCGAGTGCGATTCACCTGTCTGCGCCCAAGCGGTGCACTTTTCAACAACCTCGTCGTAGCTGCTGACCGCGATGTTCACTCCCAGAATATTTGACATGGTACCCTTCTTGGGTCGTTTTCCGGACGGGGCTTCCTATTCAACTGGATAAGCAATTAGATGCATTGCGGGAGTATTCAGTTGTGATTGGGATATTGATTCGGAATGCGTTCTCGAGGTGATCAATTTATGCCGGATCAGAAAAGCAACGCGATTGGCCTGAATAGACTACGAAACGTCTTCCGCGCAGAAAGCCGATCAACGTGAGACCCAGTTCCCGGGCAAGCTTGACGGCAAGGCTTGAAGGAGATGAGACCGATGCGACAACCGGTACACCGGCGGCCAGAGCTTTTTGAACAATCTCAACCCCCCCGCGGCCGCTAACCATCAGCACATGGTTTGCAAGCTGCAACATACCTTCAAACAGCGCCCATCCCACGATCTTGTCCATTGCATTGTGCCGGCCAATGTCCTCGCGAATCGCCAGCATTTCACCTTTCGCGTCAAAGATAGCAGCAGCATGCAGTCCTCCTGTTCGGCCAAGGACTTGCTGCCGGGCGAGGATCTGGTCAGGTAATGCGCACAGCATCGCCGGGCTTACCTTGAAACTGGAATTGGGAGAATGCAGGCCGCGCAAGCGAATCGCATCGATCGACGCTTTGCCGCAAATGCCACAGCTCGACGCTGCATAGAAATTCCGCTGCAAGTTATCGGCCTCAATAAATGCGCTGTCCAGATCAACCTCAACCACATTGCTCTTCCCATCAGCTTCCTTGATAGCAACGATGCACCTTGGCGAGTCGATGATTCCCTCGGTCCACAAGAACCCCGCCGCCAATTCCTTGTCGTGTCCCGGGGTTCGCATCGTGACCACAATTGGTTTTGCGCCGATGCGAATTTCCAGTGGCTCTTCGGCGGCGAGGTAGTCTTCGAATGGGCGAACCGTTCCGTCGTCCCATTCTGTTACCTGCGTCAGCTCAATGCTTCGCCGCGGAATTGGCATCGCACTCCTCCGGTACATATGCGATTGTTGCTTTGAATGCCGGCGATAAGGAAAGTCGGCATTAGTCCATTAACGCATTGGGGGGAGGCCCAAGTCCAACTTGCTCACTGCCGAAGCCACTGTTTTTCTTCGCTCGCCAAAACTCGCGGCAATTTGAGCAAGCGGTTCATCGCAGTTATGCGCGGCGGCCAGTTGCATGCCGCCATGTTCGCAAGGGAGAGTGACGACGGGCACGCCAGCCAGGCTAAAAGGAGTTGTGTAACGCAGCAATCGTACGCGGGTTTTGGTGTGGTCTGCACCTACAGCAAGTCGCGAGACTGGGGCTGCGGGCATCAGCAACAATTGATGCGTCGCAAGCAGATCGTCCATACGCGACCGGAACTCTGCATGACGCCGGAGCAACGCGGCAATCTCAAAATCTGCAATCTGTGCGCCCCACACCAGCCGCTCGCGGATCGACGGTTCGAAGTTGTTGAAGTGGCCGGCGTGGATGTGCGCGGCTTCCCACGCTTGAATGGGCGCAAAAATTTCGAAGGGGCCGCCCCACCAGTCGGCATCGAAGGTAGAGGCATGCAGGCCGAGCGCCTCCAACTCGGCGGCCGTCGAGTGAAGGGTGGCGACAATCTCCGGTTCGCAATCGCCGAGAAAGCTCTCATCGACTTGAGCAAAGCGAGTGAGGCTACGTGAGGAGACACCCTGATCCGGCGCGAAGACGGTGGCGAGCAGCGGCGCGTCTTCCAGATCGCGAAAGAGAAAGCCCATGGTATCGAATGAGGGAGCCAGGTGCGCCGCCCCGCTCCAGTCGCCGCGGCCCAGCGAAGCGCGATAACCGGCCAGTCCGCAGAGCGCAGCGGGTACGCGGATGGATCCGCCGGTATCTGTGCCGATAGCAGCCACGGCCGAGCCTTCAAGCACACTGGCCGCTGCGCCGGAAGAAGAACCGCCGGTGAGCGCGGCCGCATCACCCGGCTGCGCGCAGTCGCCGAATTCTGGATTCTCGCCGGTGATGCCATAGGCCAGCGGATGCAGATGGGTCTTGCCGGTAATTACGACGCCCGCTGCTCGCAGTCGTTGAACAAGCCAGGAATCCTGCGCGGCCGGACCGTTCAGGTCACGATAAAAGCGCACCCCACAAGTGGTCGGCGCGCCTGCCAGATCGAAGCAGTCCTTCACTGAAATGGGCAAACCCCACAGGGGGCCATGCCCGTCGCCGAACGGTCCGCCTGGTCCGCGTGGGATAGCCTCCGCGCGAGCCGCCTCGGCCAGTGTCCACGTTTCGTTCTGCCATAGGTATGTGTTGCGGTCCTGGTTCCGATTGGACTGCGCAAGGGCTCGGCGCGCCAGTTCCGTGGGTTGCAAGCTTCCGGCCGCGAGCTCTTCACGAAGGCCGCGTACTGTCCAACCGGTCGAGTTCATAGGGGAATTGTAGACGTCTTACCTGGGCAAGGATAACTGACGGCGCTTTCGGCGGGTGCCAGTCAACAAGCGGCGCGAACAGGAAAGGCGGCCGAGAATAGGCCGCCTTCCTTGTTTGCCAATTTCGAATCCTGAGAGACTAAAAAGCTCCTAGAAATCGAGGTGCAGTGACATTTGAACCTGGCGCGGACTGCCGATGGTGTGAGTGACAATTCCCAGGCTCGACGGGCAGTTATAGAAGCTGGTGTTGGTTTGGCCTCCGTTGGCGTCGCAACCGGTGGGTAGCGGAGTCAGGCTCGGATTCGGGAAGGGGTTATAGTTCTGGTTCTGCGAAACCTCGTTGCCGGGAACGTCGAAACTGCTGGTGTTGGTCAGGTTGTAGACGTCGAGAGTGAATTTGAGATTGTATCGATCGTGGAAGTTGGTCATTTTGACAAATGAGGCATCGGCGCGCTTCTGGAAGGCTTGCCGGAAGATGTTGCGCTGGCCAGTAGCAAAGCCGGTTTCGTATGGGTCCGAGCTGGGAATGGCTCCGCCGAAATCGCCCGACGGCCCCGGCTTGAGCAATGGAAGGGTGAAACACGCAGGATTCAGAGCGGCTTTGCCCCCTGCGTAGGCCCATGCACCCGAGGCGCCCGTTTGAGCGCTTTTGGCCGTGCAACCCGGAGCCAGTGGCACAATGGGATTGGTAATGCCGTCGGCAGTCGAGTAGTAGATGCTGCCAATGGCGCCGGAGAAGTCGATGATGCTGTAAGGTTGGCCGCTTTGCAGCACGGTGAGGCCAACAAGTGCCCATCCGTTGGCGAACTTGCCCGTAAGGGAGTTTTTCGTGGCGAAGTTGGGAACCTGGAAGACGTAATTGAAGTTGATGACGTGGGTGCGGTCGAAATCGGCCGATCCATAACCGCTGCGCAAGCTGAGGGGGTTGTTGCCGTTGTAGAAAAGCCCCAGCCCGCTCTGTTCGTCGAGTGCGTGCGAGTAAGTATAAGACGCTCCCACCTGGATGCCGTGGCTCATGCGCTTTTCGATATGGGTTTGCAGCGCGTTGTAGGCATCGATACCGGCGGCCTTGTAGGCGATGGATTCGGCGGCGTAGCCCAGGTAGGGGACGCGAAGGTCTACGTTGCCGCCCTCGTAGTTATAGAGGTACGGGCTGCCATCATCCAGGTTGCCTCCAACGTTATAGCCGTAACTATAGTTCTGCTGGTTGGGAGTGCCGGCCAGCGCCGGGTTCGCTGGGGAAACGATTTTCGGCTGATTGAAAGGCACCGGAATCACCTGGTGGCGGCCCAGGTTGCCTACATAGCCAACTTCGATGGCCAGGTCGGCGCGCGGCTGCCACTGAATGTCCAGTGTGTAGTTCATGGTGTAAGGCAGCTTGTTGGCGCGGTCGTAGACGCCGAGCGAGATTGGCTGGCCAAATTGGTTGGCGATCGTGTTTGCGTTGGGAAGGTAGTTGGAAAGATCCGAGGCCTTGGGGTTGCTGGGAGCGGCAATTGGCGCGCTGCCATAGGGATTTGCAAGATTCCCTGTAACTGCATTCAGATTGCCGGGGCTCCCGCAGGTCGGCAGGTAACCCTCGTAAAGGGACTGCGAGCTTCCCGGGCAACTCTGAACATTGACAAAGGGGAGCTGCTGGTTGACGCCGAATGGGCCGCCGGTGACGGTTCCGATGGCGTAACCCGGCGAGAAGTAGCTGAACAGTTCGCCGCGGTCGTAGTAGAGACCGCCGCCCGCCCGGACCACCACTTTGCTTTGAAACATTCCCGGCTGCCATGCGGCGCCGATGCGCGGGCCAATGCCCCATTGACGCCCGGTAAGGGTCGTGTTGCTCACACCCGAGGTGCCGTTCTTGTTGTTGCCGGCGATGATCAAACCAGAATCTACGATGCTGTCGGCGCCGACATCGTATTTATAGCGGGTGGAGTCGAAGTTGAAGATGCGCCCATATTTTTCGCTCAAGCCGCCATCCCAGTCATAGCGAACGCCGGCGGTGAGTGAGAGCGTGGGTGTCACCTGGAACTTGTCCTGCACATACGTCCCGAGCTGATTGGCTCGGTAGTACCGATTCGCGTTGCCTCGCAGGAACGAAGTAACGTAGAAGCCCGAGGCTGAGCTGCCTGGGGTGACGAAGCCTTGCACCATCTGGCTGAAGTCGTCGGTGGCAACCGTACCACTGCCGGTGCGCTTGTCAATCGTATTCAACTGGGTATAGCTGTAGCTTGCGCCAAAGCTCACGGTGTGTTTGCCGAGCATCCAGATTGCGTTGCCGGACGGGGAGAGGCGGTTCTGGAAGACGCCGGTATTCGCAGACTGCCCCTCCGCATTGGGGCCGATGTTCAATATTGCCTTCGAGGGTTGCCCGACCGGCTGATGCCTGCCCAGCACGTCGTAAATCGAGACGCCGGGGAAGTTCTTCGATCCGAATGTATTCATCGATACCGTGCCGGAAGATCCCGAGCCGGGCGTGCCAAAGGGGATTGCGTCCGGGCCCCAGGGCTGCTCGTTGGTTCCGTAGTTCTTCTCGCGCAGGACTCCCAGGGTTTGGGTGGTGCTCAGGTTCGACTTGATCACATAGCTGTTCGAGATGGTGAAGACCTGTGCGCCGGAGTCCAAATGCTCCGTGAAGCCTGGGACGCTGGAGTAAGCGTACGGCGACAGGGTCGGATCGTGCTGATAAAAGTACTTGAGCGAGAGGGTGTCTTTTGTGCTGGCGTTGTAGTCCAGATCGGCCACCGCAAGATCCGCGATAAACCGTCCCGTGCCTGGGAGAAACGCGTCGTCGATGTGCGCCGCACTTGGGACGACGCCGGGGATCGCGTTGGGGATGAGCCACTTGCCGGGTTCGCCGGCAAGCGCAGGAGAGTTGAACAGGGCGAGAGCGGTAGGGTCAATCTGGGCAGCGGTAATGGTGTTGCCGTTGATGCCTGAAAAGGCGTCGTTGGCAAGCGCCGCAAGATCAGAGGCATTCCGGTTGTCGGTCAAGCCAAATGGCACGTCGAGGAACCCGTCACCGGCCTCCTGATCCGACACATGCACGTGCTGATAGGAGGCGAAGGCGAAAAGCTTGTTCTTGATGATGGGGCCGCCAGCGGCTGCGCCGGCCGTGTACCGGTGCAATTGAGGCACCTTCAGGTTCTGCGGGATGCTTGGATCCTGGTTGAAGAAAAATGGAGCCGCATTCAGCCAGTCGGTACCGCGCCGAAAGTAAGTTGTGCCGTGCAAATTATTTGTGCCGGACTTGGTACTCATGTCGATGTGCGCGCCCGAGGTCGATCCCTGCTGCGCATCGTACATCGACGCATTCACCCGAACCTCTTCCAGAGTCTCGGGCGCGGGGGTGGGGATGGCGTTGCCGATCGAAAGGTAAATCGAAGCCGCGGAGGGAATGACGCCGCCGGCGCCAATCGTGCTTGATACGCCGGTTGAGTTGATCACGCGCGCAGAGGGCACCTGGCTGGTGCTCTTGCCGTTAAAAAGATTGCTGGCATCCACGCCGTTCAGCGCAAAGCTGTTGCTTGTGTCGCGTTGTCCATTGGCCCAGATCGGCGCATTGCCCAAACCACTGTTCGAGCCGGTTCCACCGGACAACTCGGCATTCACGCCGGGGGAAAGAATGGCCAGGCCGGTAAAACTCCCCGTGGCCAGCGGCACATCTTCAATCTGCGCTTTGTCCATGACGTAGCCATTGGTAGTGTCCGTGGCATTCATCAGAGGCGAGGCTTCCACTTCCACTGTGGTTGTGGTCTGCCCCACCTTCAGCACAGCACTCACGGTAGCCGTGCGGTTGGCCTGTACAGTGATGTGCTGCGTCTTCTGTACGTCGTACCCTTCCGCCGTGTATGTGAGGGTGTAGGACTCGATGGGCAGGTTCACAAACAGGTAAACGCCGGAGTCGTTAGTCCTGGTGGTGCGGGTCAGAGAGGTCTGTTCTCCTACAACCGCAACCGCAACGTTGGGAATTACGCCGCCGGAGGAGTCGGTAACCTCGCCGGTAATGCCACCGAGTGTTTGCTGTGCCAATAGGGATGAACTGAAAAGTACCGCCACTGCCAGAAAGGCCAGTAGCCGGGAGAGCGGCATGATCTTGTTCGGCATGGAATTCCTCAAAGGGTAAGGCCTCAAAATAGGGATTTCCCGAGAGCCCGTTGGAACGTTCAAAGAGCTACGGGATCAATGAATATTCCGGCGTTCTTGTTCGTCCAAAAAAGGAGGAAAGTGGAGCCGGCACGAGAGTCACTCGTTTGTTGATCTGGTTGGGTTGGTTGAGCCTACAATGTGTCTATAGGATAAGGTCTGAGGCATAAGAATCATCTAAAGATTTGTGGCATTGCGTACCGGTTTTTCCACCGGTATTTCCACTTTTCTGGCAACAGGCGCCACACAGGCCGGAGGTTGCGGGCGGTGTCATTTCCCTGTGAATGCAGCATGCGAAAGCAGCTTTCTTCTTTGATGCTGCCGGCGCTACAGGTTAGCATGGGCCATGATTACCCGCGCTGCAAAGCTGTCCCTGCTTTCAGGCTTGGCCCTTCTCTTCACGCTGGTGGTCTTTAACAACGTCAACGATTTCAATGTGAATTACCAGTTTGTGCGCCACATCATGTCCATGGACACGACCCTTCCCGGTAACCATGGCCTTTGGCGCGCTCTCACTTCGCCGTCCCTTCACCTGGTCTTCTACCTGGCCATCATCGCCTGGGAAATTGTCACGGCGATCCTATTGTGGCTGGGCGCAGTGCATCTGCTGCGCGCCCTGAGGCTTCCGGCGTCTGCATTCAATGTGGCTAAGAGAACGTCCATCCTCGGGCTCACGCTCTCCTTGCTGCTATGGCTGGTTGCTTTTCTGGCGGTTGGTGGAGAGTGGTTTCTCATGTGGCAATCGCACGTGTGGAACGGACAGGAAGAAGCCTTCCGCATGTTTGTTCTAACGGGTGTGGTGCTGCTGATTCTGCTGCAACCCGAGACCGGCCCAGAGCGTTGACCGGTTGCAGAGAGGTCACGAGTCTGACGCCGCCTCGCAAAGTGGTAAAGTACTCCTATTCGAATCGAGGTAAGGCTAAGTGAAGGTATTAATCACCGGCGGCGCAGGGTTTCTGGGCACGCGCCTCGCACGCGAAATCTTGAAGCGCAGGCAACTTGCCGATGAATCAGTCGATGAACTCGTATTGGCCGATCTTTTCCCGCCGCCAACAAGCCTTCTTGCCGACCCGCGCGTACGTGCTTCCACCGGCGCCTTGATCGAACAGTGCACGGCTCTGCGCGACGAATCTTTCGATGCCGTCTTTCACTTGGCCGCCGCTGTTTCGGCCGAATGTGAGGCCGACTTCGACCTTGGTCTGCGCTCCAATCTGGACTCTACCCGGGCTCTGCTTGACGCGCTGCGTGCCGCAGGCAACGTGCCTCGCTTCACTTTCGCGAGTTCCCTGGCTGTGTTTGGTTCCGATCCCTGCTTGCCCCTGCCTCCGGTGGTACACGACGACACCTTGCCAACGCCGCAATCATCCTACGGCATTCAGAAATTCATGTGCGAGCAACTGGTATCGGACTACACGCGGAAAGGATTTATCGACGGCCGCAGCGCCCGCCTGATGACGGTGGTTGTCCGGCCCGGCCGGCCCAACGGCGCCGCCTCCGGGTTTCTCTCCGCCATGGTGCGCGAGCCGCTCAATGGTCAGGATACGGTTTGTCCGGTTTCGCCCGAAACCAAGGTGGCGCTCGCTTCGCCGGAACGTGCAATGGAAGGCCTTATTGCCGTGGCCGAAGCGTCGCGCGATTCCCTTTGCGGGCGTACCGCTGTTAACTTGCCCGCCCTTACCGTCAGCGTAGGAGTCATGCTTGATGCGCTCGCACAAGTTGCCGGAGAGGCTGTCCGCCGACGCGTGCGATTTGAACCTGATCCAGTGATCGCCCGCATCGTCGGTGGCTGGCCGGCTGCCTTTGAAAGCATCCGCGCACGCCGCCTGGGTTTGGACCCTGACACGGATTTTATTTCCATCGTTCGCCAGTACCTCGCAGATCAGGCGCTGGAACTCCCAAGCCGACCCTGAACCCGCACCCATGCGCCTCCGAGGAAACCGCTTCATGGCCCCACCCATTCTCGCTTCGAGCGCACTTCCGGCACAGGACTTTTCGCGGCAGCTCTACAGCAAAGTCTTCCGGCACATTGTGCCGTTTCTAGTTCTTTGCTACATCGTCTCCTACCTTGACCGCGTCAATATTGCCTTCGCGAAGCTCGAAATGAGCCAGAACCGGGGATTCAGCGAGACGGTATTCGGATTCGGCGCCGGTGTCTTCTTCATTGGGTATTTCTTCTTCGGTTTGCCCAGCAATCTTGCAATGCAGAAGGTTGGCGCGCGTAACTGGCTGGCAGGGATCATGGTAACTTGGGGATTTTTGTCCGCATCGTTTATCTTTGTCAAATCTCCTGCCTCGTATTACATCCTGCGCTTCCTTCTGGGCGCGGCCGAAGCCGGTTTCTACCCCGGTGCAATCCTCTACTTGACTTATTGGTTCCCGGCCTATCGGCGCGCCAGAATCATAGCTCTGTTCATGTCGGCCATTCCGGTCGCCGGTATCTTCGGGAATCCTTTATCCGGTTGGATCATGGGCGCATTCGACAGCGCCGGAAATATGCGTGGCTGGCAGTGGATGTTTCTTATCGAAGCTTTGCCGGCGGTGATCGCCGGAGTTACAGCATTCTTTGTCCTCGATAACTGTGTAACTGCTGCGAACTGGCTCACCGAGCCGGAAAAGCGCTTTCTTGCAGCGGAGATCGAAGCGGACGGGAAGGGAGACCGTACACGCCTTCACTCATTCTCCGAACTGATCAGGAATGCCCGAGTCTGGCTCATGTGTCTCATCTACTTTTCCATCGTCATGGCTCAATATGGTTTGACGTTCTGGATGCCCACGCTGATAAAAACAACGGGTGTAAAGACAAGCCTGAACATCGGCCTGTTGAGCGCGATCCCGTTTCTTTGCGCCATCGTTGTCATGAATCTGTGCGGGCGCAGTTCGGATGCCATGCGGGAGCGCCGTTGGCACCTGATGCTGCCGGCGCTCGCCGGAGCCGCGGGCTTTGCGGTTGCAGCATCCTATCCGCAGAACACCGCGGCCTCTCTGCTTTGCCTTTCTGTAGCCGCGGCCGGTGTACTAACCTGTACTCCTTTGTTCTGGTCGCTGCCGACAGCGCTTCTCTCCGGTACAGCCGCTGCGGCGGGCATCGCCCTCATCAACTCAGTGGGAAACCTCGCCGGTTTCGTCAGCCCTTCGTTGATAGGCTATTTGAAGGATGCAACGCACAGTAATCAATACGGAATGGATGCGTTGGCCGTCATCTTGGCCGGCAGCGCGCTCCTTGTCTGGCTTGTTCCGCCCAAGCTGGTGAATCGTTGAGTTGCTATGTTAGGGAATCTCTGATGAAGTCACTGCCTTGAAGGGTACGGGCTTTAGCCCGCACATAGGTGCCACAGAATCAGCCGGGCTTTAGCCCCCGAGGGAACGTTGGCTGCTCAAAGCGAACTTGTTCAAAGCTTCCCTAGCAATTCAGGTTCCTGAAATAACTTACGTCTTCCGCCATTTCTTTGCCTGGATCGGCTTCTGTCCGTCAGGCTTGGGGACGAAGATATCCTGCCAGACAAGTCCACACTGCTTCACCATCTGGATCGGATATTCCAGCCGTCCAAGGTCCGCTGCGCCATTGTTCGTTCCGAAGGAAAACTTCGCGCCCGCCGCCTTTGCCATTTTGATAAAAGCAGCATTCGGAATCTTGTAGCGGTTGTTGATCTCGATTGCAACGTCGTTTTCGACGGCCGCGTCGATTACCTTGCGCATCCGCTCCGGCGTCCAAAGAACATCGTATTCCCCGGCAATCTGGTCGGGCAGGAATGTAGCGTTCACATAAATGTCGATGGGCTCTTTCATCACGCCCAGGATACGCTTGACGTACATCTCCATGAATGCCTGTTTGTCCGGGATAACTCCAATCTCGTCCGGCAGCCAGATGCGCATGCGCTTGCCGTTGTCGTCGGTAAAGGTCATCGCGTCGGTAAAACAATAGTCGAAGCGCGCAATGGACTCCGGAGAAGTCAGCGTCATCCATTCGCGTCCTTCACCCTGTAGAGCTACAAAGCACGGCTGGCCTTTCATGCCTTCAAGGTAAGTTTGCACACTGTCGTCGCTATGCACCGGAAAGCCCAGGCCGCAGTTGATAGCGACGCCGTAGAAGATGCCGAGGCGACGGGAATTCGCGAGAGCCTGTTCGATGGTCAGGCCGCCCTTCAAATGCACGTGATAGTCCACAAGAGGAACATCTTCCGTGCCCAGGCGAATGATGTCGCGGTATAGCTCGTCCACTTCCGGTTTCTCATTTGAGAGTTGTGCGATGTTGTCGGGTAGTGGACGGACGCGAATATCCTTAAAGCAAGTCGTGCTGCCTATGTCGTGCCCTTGCAAGGCAAATGTACCGTGATTGATAACGCGCCCAAAATTGAGGTCGGCCCGGAATGGCTGCTCGGGCTCAACATAGTCCACCACCAGCATGTCGTTTACGCGAATCTGCACTTCTTTGCCGCGCACCAGGATGTTCATCCTGAACCACTCGTCGTCCTTGACTAGTTGCTTATAAACATTACGCACGCTATAAAGGGAACCGGTCTTCTTCCGCTCCTTGTATCCGTCGGCCCCTTCGTGGGTGTTAGCCACCTGCACCTCGAAGCCGGCGGACGGCCATCCCGAGGGCTGGTAGGCAGTGTGGAAGTAAATGCCGGAATTTGCCCCTGGCCGCGTCTTCACATCGGCAGTCAGTTCGAAGTTCTTGAAGTCGGCGTTGTGTACCGGGCCGACATAGAACAAGTGCGACCGTTCGCCATGGACTAAAATCTGCCCGTCGACGACCTTGAAAGAACCCTGATGTTCACTGGCTTTCCAACCGTCGAGAGTCTTGCCGTCAAACAGTGGAATCCAGCCGTCGGAATTGTCGCTGAGTCCATAGGCTGCCGCGGGTGCGGCCATCAACAAAGCAATAACTTCGCGGCGCGTGAGTGTCTGCATAGTGCCTCCCTGCAAAAATCGGAACAATCAAGCAAGTATAGACCAGCAGGGACGGTACTCGTTCCGGCCGGAACCACGCATCATAAGTACAGGTGTCCCTCGGCGCCCTGCTCCTTCACTTGACCCTCAGGGCAATCGCATGAACGTTTCTTGTTATCGTACTGAGCTCTTTTCGACGCGCGCTCAGGTCAAATAGTACTTCCCTCCCGGTAGGGAGGGATCGAAAATAGCCCAGGATGAAGCGCAGCGCAATCCTGGGACAGCAGCGTGGTCCAAGTTTTCGCGCCCCGTAGGGCCGCGATGAACCTTGTCCCGGCGCGAAACCTCGTTCATGCGATTGCCCTGACTTGACCCTGCTCAGAGACACGGCATGAGTCAGAGTGTTATATTTTGCGAGTTTCTTTGGTGGAGATATAGTGGACGATTGGAAACTCAAAAATCGGCTGCATTCGTCGTTTGATCCGCAGTCTGCGCGTGCAGCGGCGAACCGCCAAGCGCATCTGGTGTTAATGGCAGCGCTGCGTGCGGAAGAAGATTCAATTCGTCTCGGCGGGGGAGCCAAGGCAACGGAAGCGCAGCACGACAAGGGACGGTTGACGGTGAGGGAACGGTTGAACCTGCTCCTCGATGAGGGCACTGAGTTCGTCGAGCTGGGCCTGTGGGCGGCGCATGGCATGTATGCCGAGTATGGCGGCGCACCGGGCGCCGGCGTGGTGACAGGACTAGGGCGGGTCTCCGGTCGCTTGTGCTTGATCATCGCCAACGACGCCACCGTCAAGGCCGGCGCATTCTTCCCCATGACGGCAAAAAAAGTTCTGCGCGCCCAGAACATCGCGCTCGAAAACCGCATCCCGACTCTATACCTGGTGGACTCGGCCGGAGTGTTTCTGCCGCTTCAGGAGGATGTCTTCCCGGATACCGACGACTTTGGGCGGGTATTCAGGAACAACGCAGTGATGAGTTCTCTGGGGATTCCGCAGATTACTGCCATTATGGGCATGTGCGTGGCCGGCGGCGCCTATCTCCCGGTTATGACGGATACGGTGCTGATGACCGAGGGGTCGGGGCTGTTTCTCGCCGGGCCATCCCTGGTGCAGGCGGCCATTGGGCAGAAGACTGAACCGGAAGAGTTAGGCGGGGCGTCAATGCACGCCGAGATCTCGGGGACCGTCGACTTCAAAGAGCCAAACGATCACCTGTGCCTGGCTCGGTTGCGCTCGTTGGTTGGAAAGATCGGCGAGCGGCACGGGCGAGCCTCCGAAGCTTTCAGCCGTCTGGAGTTTGACGCCGTTCGAGATGCACCGAAGTTTCCGGCGGAAGACGTTTACGGTCTGCTCGATCCCGCTCCGGGCGCCAGCAACGTCTACGATATGCGCGAGGTAATTGCGCGAATTGTGGACCGCAGCGAATTTGACGAGTACAAGGCTGACTTCGGCCGTACTGTGCTGTGCGGGTATGCGCGCATCGCCGGGCGCGCGGTGGGAATCGTCGCCAACCAGAAGACGAACCAGACCCAGACCGTCGCCATGGGCCCGGCCGCGGGGATGAAGCGAATCGAGGTCGGCGGCGTCATATATACAGAGAGCGCGCAAAAGGCGGCCCGCTTCATCATGGATTGTAATCAAAGCCTGGTGCCGCTGGTGTTTCTCCACGATGTAAATGGATTTATGGTGGGCAAGGATGCGGAATGGTCGGGAATCATTCGCGCCGGCGCCAAGATGGTATCCGCGGTCAGCACGAGCGTCGTTCCGAAGATCACCGTAATCGTGGGCGGCAGCTTCGGCGCAGGGCACTACGCGATGTGCGGCAAGGCCTACGATCCGCGCTTTCTGTTTGCGTGGCCAACGGCGCGCTATGGGGTAATGAGCGGTGCGTCGGCGGCGAATACTCTGGCTGAAGTTCGCGCCCGGCAAATGGAGCGCGGCGGAAAGGTTCTCTCGGAGGCGGAGAAAGCGGCCCTCCATGATGAGATTCGGGCGACCTACGATGCGCAGGCCGACCCCCGCTATGGTGCAGCGCGGCTCTGGATTGACGCGATCATCGATCCAGCGAAAACCAGAGAGGTGCTGATGATTGCGCTGGAGGCTTGCGCCTTGAATCCCGATGTGCCCCGATTCAATCCGGGCGTCCTGCAAACCTGATTTTGCGACACGCCGATTTCAGGCTCTCCCGGCATTTTTCATGCCTGCGCGGGGGAGACGGCATCTTATCAGGCAATAACTGTAGCAACGCGGCCAAACTGAGTGCCAGGGAGCCTGAACATGAATCTTGAACTGGAAACGATCGAGAGCCTTTATCCGTTTGTGCTCACTGAAGAACAGGAGCATCTGAGGCGGGAGATTCGCGAGTTTGCAGCGCGAGAGATTGCGCCTAATGTTATGGCCTGGGATGAAGCATGCGAGTTTCCCATGACAGTGGTTAAGAAGCTTGGCGCGCTGGGATTGCTGGGCGTGATCTTCCCCCCCGAGTATGGCGGCGCAGGGCTTGGTTATGTGGATTACGTGCTGGCGATTGAGGAACTCTCCGCCGTTGATGGATCGCTTGGTATCACGGTTGCGGCGCATAACTCGCTGGGCACAAATCATATCTTTCTCGCCGGCAATGAGGCGCAGAAGAAGAAGTATGTGCCGCGCCTCGCGACAGGCGAATGGCTGGCGGCCTGGGCGCTCACCGAGCCCGGGTCGGGCTCGGATGCTGCAAGCGCGCGCACCACAGCAGTAAAGAAGGGCGACCGCTACGTGCTGAACGGAAACAAAACCTTCATCACCAATGGGCACTATGCCGATGTTGCAGTGGTCATTGCGGTAACCGACAAGAGCAAAGGCACCCATGGATTGTCGGCCTTCGTGGTAGAGAAGGGAACCAAGGGATTTCGTCCCGGCAAGAAAGAAAACAAACTCGGGCTTCGAGCCAGCGATACCAGCGAGCTCATCTTCGAGGACTGCGAAATTCCCGCGGAAAATCTGCTCGGCGCCGAGGGCGAAGGATTCATCGATGCCATGCGCGTGTTGGATGGCGGCAGAATTTCGATTGCGGCACTGGCCCTCGGTATCGCACGCGGAGCGCTTGATGCTGCATTGAAGTACGTGAAGGAACGCCGGCAATTCGGCAAGGCGATCGCCGAGTTTCAGGGCATTCAGTGGAAGCTTGCGGACATGGCAACGGAACTCGACGCGGCGCGCCTGCTCACGCAGCGAGCAGCGGTGCTGAAAAACGCGGGGCGCACCGTGACGCGCGAATCGTCGATGGCCAAGCTCTTTGCCAGCGAAGCCGCGGTGAGGATTTGCGATGAGGCGGTGCAGTTGTTTGGCGGGTACGGCTTCATCAAGGACTATCCCGTAGAGAAATTTTATCGCGACGTCAAGCTGTGTACGATTGGCGAAGGCACCAGCGAGATTCAGCGCATGGTCATTGCCAGGGAAATTCTCAAAGTCCACCCGTCGCGCGGCTAACTGAGGAATAGATGAACGACCTGGTCAAGATTGTGGAGTGTCCTCGAGACGCATGGCAGGGGCTGCTGGTGCAGATCGCGCCCGAGGTGAAGGCCGCTTATCTGCGCAAATTGATTGATGCCGGTTTCACGCACATCGACGCAGTCAGTTTTGTATCGCCCGCCGCGGTTCCCCAAATGGCGAATTCGGAAAAAGTGCTCGAGTACCTGATACCTCCCGAACAAGTGGAGATCATTGGGATTGTGGTAAATGAAAAAGGGGTGGAACGCGCCATCCGGGCGGGAGGGGTGCGCACTCTCGGGTTTCCATTTTCAATCTCTTCCAAGTTTCTTGAGCGCAATCAACATCAAACGCCGGCGGAGTCGCTCCACATCTTGGAATCTGTGCAGGCTCTGGCACACAATGAAGGTTTAGATGTGGTTGTGTACATCTCAATGGCCTTCGGGAATCCCTATGGCGAACCATGGAGCGAAGTCCACTTACTGGACGCGTGCTGTCGCCTGATCGACTCTGGAGTGCGACAAATTTCGCTTGCCGATACGGTCGGCCTGGCAACGCCTGCGCAAATCGCGGATGCTGTTGCGGCTGTGCTTGACGCGCATAACGATTTAGAGATAGGCGTGCATTTGCATGCCAGGCCTGCGGATGCTTCAGCCCGGATTCTTGCCGCTTTCAATGCGGGATGCAGAAGGTTTGATTCGGCAATCGGCGGGCTCGGCGGGTGCCCGTTTGCGCAGGATGCTCTGGTAGGAAATATCTCGACTGAAACACTGATCGCGACGTTGACTGAGTGTAACGCTAAACTTCCCAAGTTAGGGCCCTTGGACCAATTGATACAAGCGAACTCGGAGATTGCCGCGAACTTCGGAGCGCTCGTCAAATAGTGAACTACCCTCGCGTGCCGTTTGCACTGTGAACCTGCGCAATGGAGGAAAAGTTGAGTTACTCGACAATTCTCGTTACTAACGACCCTCCAATCCGGACCATAACACTGCAGCGGCCCGAGCGCCGCAACGCCATGACTCCCGAAATGCAGATGGAACTGATTTCTGCCATGGAAGCGGCCGCCGCAAGCGACTGCCGGGTGCTCGTTCTCGCCGGCGCTGGCGAAGCTTTTTGCTCGGGTCTGGATTTGTCGGCATTGCAAGACATGAAAGGCAAAACAGCAGCCGACAATCGCGTCGATGCGGAGCGTATCACCCGGCTCTTTCTAACGTTGTATGAGTTACCCATGCCGACCATCGCCGCGGTACATGGTGCGGCAATCGCAGGGGGAACCGGATTAGCTACAATTTGCGACTTCACCCTGGCGACGCCGGCCGCGAAGTTTGGCTTTACCGAAGTGCGGATCGGCTTTGTTCCCGCGGTGGTATCAGCCTTTCTGGCCTTGCAGATTGGAGATAAACGAAGCCGCGATTTGCTTTTGACCGGCCGTCTATTCGACGCCGCAGAGGCTTATCGGCTGGGACTGGTCAATGAGGTTGTGCCGCCGGAAGATTTGGCGCAACGCGTTCAAGCGCTCGCGGAGGTTCTGGTTTCCAACAGCCCGCAGTCCCTGGGAGCCACAAAGCGCCTGATGGCCGCGCAAAATAGGGCTTGGTTGGATGCTGCAATTGCCCAGGCGATGGAGGCGAACGCGCAGGCTCGTGAAACAGCGGACTTTCGCGAAGGGATATCGGCATTCCTTGAAAAGCGGAAACCGGTGTGGGCAAAGTGATTGCTGCTCTACCGCGGATTAGCGAAAGTGCAAGGTAGCTTCTGTTCGCTGCTCCAATTGCTCCCGGGTGACACCTTCCGAGACTTCTATTACTTCCAAGCCGAGAGGAGTAACATCGAGTACGCAGAGATCGGTAATTACTCGATGCACCACCCTGGTCCCGGTTAGTGGCAGGGTGCAATGTCGAAGTAACTTGGCTTCTCCATCCGGTGTCGTATGTTCCATCAGAACCACAATGCGCCTGACACCGGAAACAAGGTCCATGGCTCCGCCCATACCCTTCACCCGCTTGCCTGGAATCATCCAATTGGCCAGATCGCCGTGTTCAGAAACCTGCATGGCGCCGAGGATTGCGAGGTCGATGTGACCGCCCCGAATCATGGCGAAGGAGTCGGCGCTGGAAAACGTCGAGGCGCCTGGAACAAAGGTCACAGTCTCTTTTCCGGCATTGATCAAGTCGGCGTCAATTTCGGTTTCGCGAGGGAAAGGACCCATCCCGAGCAGCCCATTCTCCGATTGCAAAGTTACTGTCATGCCGGCCGGAATGTAATTGGCAACCAGGGTAGGAATGCCGATTCCCAAGTTGACATAGTAGCCGTTCTGTAACTCCCTTGCAGCGCGAGCGGCCATCTGTTTCCGGGTCCACGCCATCGGCTCGCTCCTTTCCACTTACTCCGCCCTTACAGTTCGCTTCTCAATTCGCTTTTCAGGCTGCGGATTGTGTACCAGCCGGTGAACGTAAATTCCCGGAGTATGAATCTCGTCCGGATCAAGATCGCCCGGTTGGACCACGATCTCAACTTCCGCCACAGTGATCTTTCCGCAAGCAGCCGCATTGGGATTGAAGTTGCGAGCTGTCCGGCGATAGATAAGATTCCCATGAAGATCGGCTTTCCATGCCTTCACCAGTGCCACATCGGCTTGGATGCCTCGCTCCAGAATGTAAGTCACGCCGTCAAACACCTTATGCTCTTTCCCTTCGGCAACCAGCGTTCCGATGCCAGTTCGCGTATAAAAGCCAGGTATACCCGCGCCGCCAGCCCTCATGCGTTCAGCCAGCGTACCTTGCGGACAAAACTCCACATCTAACTCCCCGGAAAGGTATTGCCGCTCAAACTCGACATTTTCGCCAACATAACTCGATATCATTCTTTTCACCTGGTGAGTTTCGAGAAGCAAGCCAAGACCCCACCCATCCACCCCTGCATTGTTGCTGGCAATGGTCAGGTTGCGTACACCCGTATCGCGCAAGGCCACAATCAGCGCCTCGGGAATGCCGCACAGGCCGAAACCGCCGATTGCAAGCAGCATCCCATCTTTCACGATGCCGTCCAAAGCGGAGCGCGCGCCCGGCCATAGCTTGGACATTCCGGATGTATGTTTGCTTGGAGCGTCCATAGTAAGTCAAGCTCCCCTTTCCCTGATTCACTTGGATGCAGCGACCCCTGGGCAAGGGCTACATAACATACGACACAGCCAGGGTAAGAATCAAACCGGTCACGGAGATGATTGTTTCGCAGACCGACCATGTTTTCAAGGTCTGCACGATACTCATATTGAAGTACTCCTTTACCAGCCAGAAGCCTCCGTCGCTGACGTGCGAGAAGATCAATGACCCGGCACCGGCGGCAACCACCAACAGCTCGGGTTGAACGCCGGTACTTAGCAATGCGATGGGACCCACGATACCAGCCACGGTCGTCATAGCCACGGTTGACGAGCCGGTGGCAAGCCGCATCAATGCGGCAAGCAGCCATGCCAACATCAGCAGCGGAATATGGCTCCCAAGTGCAACGGCGATAATTGCCTGGGAAACGCCGCTGTCTTGCAGGATTCTCCCAAACCCTCCTCCCGCGCCGATCAGCAGCGTGATTGTCGCTGTAGGCCCAAGGCACTCATTGCTGAAACGAAGAATGGTTGCGCGGGAAAATCCTCTCATTCGGCCAAGCGTAACGAAGCTCAGCAGCACGCCGGTCAGCAGCGCTATCTCGTCGTTGCCAATCAGGTGCAATCCCGCGTTCAATGTGCTGGCAGGGCTCGACACGGCGTCGGCCCAACTCCCGGCGAACATAAGCAGGATAGGGAAGAGGATTGTGATCAATGTGAGCCCAAAACCAGGTAAACTGCGCTCCGCCCCATGATCGACAAACTGTGCTGCCATCGGATTATCCGCAGGTAACTTGATGTGCTTCGCAATAAGCTTGGCGTAAATGGGCCCCGCAACCACCGCAGAGGGAATCCCGATGAGAAGTGCATAGAGAATCGTACGGCCCATATCTGCATGGAACGCGGCAACCGCCAGCACCGCGGCTGGATGTGGAGGCACTAATCCATGCACCATTGAGAGTCCGGCCACCATCGGCAGCCCCACGAGCACCAGGGAAGTCCCCGTACGTCGCGCCACCGTGAACACAATCGGAATCAAAATCACAAAGCCGGCGACAAAGAAGGTGGGCAACCCAACCACAATGCCAATTACCACCATGGCCCAGTGAATCCTCTTCTCGCCGAAGAGCCGGATCAGCGTAAGAGCTATTCTTTCTGCGCCGCCTGACTCGGCCATCATTTTGCCAAGCATGGTGCCCAGCGCCACTACGATCGCGATATGTCCCAGCGTCCCGCCGACTCCCGCTTCAAAGGAATGGACCACGGTTGAAAGCGGCATTCCCGTGACCACGGCCAGAGCGAGAGAAGTAACAAACAGAGTTATGAATGGATTCAGCTTGAACACAGTAATCAGCAGGATCAGGCCAATCACCGAGATAAAGGCTGAGGCAAGCAGAAAGATGCTGTGAGAATCGATCATAGGCCAGGTGCTGCTCTTTCGGAGTTGCTACACTCGTCAGTATTCTCGGGCAGGATCACGCTCGGGGTTCCTTGTAAGCCACGCAATCGATCTCCACCTTGCAATCGACAACCATGCTCGATACAACGCAAGAGCGGGCGGGCGGATGCTCGCCAAAGTACTCCTTGAAGACCGCATTGAACGATGAGAAATCACGCGGGTCATCGAGCCACACGCCGCAACGCACCACGTGTTCCGGCCCGTACCCGGCTTCGTTGAGAATCTTGATGAGGTTGCGAATTGCCTGTTGAGATTGTGCGACAATGCTTCCTCCGACCAACTCGCCGTTGAGCATCGAGACCTGTCCGGACACATATAACCACCCACCGGCCTCAACTGCACGCGCGAAGGGCAGGTGCTGTCCACCTGCGCCTTTGCCGCCTTCCACGCCATACCGCTTGATACTCATAATGCTCCTTGCTAATTTGAATTACTGCATCCAGCGCGTTTTGCCGCGAAACAAAAAGCGCCCGGCGCGCTCCGGGGCAACTCCCTTGTTGGTGTAGGAAAGAAAACCATTCACCCATACGCCGGTGATTCCCTTCGCCGGGCGCATTGGATCGGAATAAGTCGCCCGGTCGATAATCTTCCGCGGATCGAAAAGCGTCAGATCAGCGAAATAGCCCTCGCGGATCAGTCCGCGTTCGTTGAGCCCAAAACGCTGCGCGGGCATTCCCGTCATCTTATGAATCGCCTCGGGAAGTGAAAATAGATTTTCGTTGCGGCAGTAACGACCCAGCACGCGGGGAAATGTACCCCACAGGCGCGGGTGCGGCAAGGGATCGTTTGGCAAGCCATCCGAGCCGATCATGGTGGCGGGATGGCACAGAATGCGCCGCATATCCGCTTCTGAGATGCTGTGATAAATCGCCCCTGCCGGCTGCAGGAGTCTAGCTGCCTGGGGTTGCGTTACGCTCCAGGCTGCGGCAATCTGCGCCAGCGATCGCCCGGCCATCTCGGGATGCGGCGTGCTCCAGGTAATTGTAATCTCGACGCGTTCATCAACCTGTCGTAAGTCAAGAGTGCTGGATCCAGCCGCGTAGGGATAACAATCGCATCCGATTTCCTGCATGGTGCGCGCCGTCTCCAAAACTTGCAAGACCTCGCCGCTCCGTCCCCAGTTATCCATGCCGGCGCACTTCAAGTGAGACAAGATCACCGGCACATGGGTTAGTCGTCCGATGTTGAATGCCTCTTGCATTGCTTCCAGGATAGCGTCGGTCTCGGAACGCATGTGCGTGCAATACACGGCGCCGGCGGCTGCCAGCGGTCGGGTGAGTTCGAGGACCTCCTCAGGGGAGGCGAAGTTGGCGGACATATAGGCAAGGCCGGAACTCAGGCCCAGCGCTCCGCCGTCAAGCGCCTCCTGCAATTCGGCGCGCATGGCTTCGACTTCGGCTTTGGACGCGGTGCGGTCCAGCCGGTCCATATGATTGTTGCGCAGAGCCGTATGGCCAACCAGCGCAGCGACGTTCACCGCGGGGCGCGCGCAGGGGATGGCTGCGGTATAAGCTGAGAAACTTGGGTAGCGGAAGTCAGCCGCTGAGCCCAACAGGTTCATGGGGTCGGGTGGCTCGCCATGCAACCTGACCGGGGAGGCGCTGATGCCGCAATTGCCTACGATCACCGTGGTAATGCCCTGCGATATTTTTGGCTTCATCGCCGGGGCGCGAATCACGCTGATATCGTCGTGGGTATGCACATCGATAAAGCCCGGCGCAAGCGCGAGTCCTTCCGCCTCGACCACCACGCGGGTGCGGAACCCGAGAGAAGGTCCGATGGCGCGAATGCGATCACCGCACAACGCCACATCCACTACTTCGGAACCGGCTCCACTGCCGTCGATAACGCTCGCATTGCGGATCAATGTGTCGCAACTGGGCATAATAGCTTCCCAAGTATATAGGCTATGTACATTGCGTATGCAAGACTGTAACGTTCTTGTATTGCGGCCTGATTGGAGACAATTCCATTGAACGAAAGAAGACCGGCGCCGGCGAACATCCATCCACCCATTGCTGCGCTGAACAAGGGTTTAGGCTTTCTGGAGACTGCAACCGACCGCGATGCCGTTTCTCAATTCGGCTGGAACCTGTTGCGCGAAGATCTCAGCCTGCCTTCCGCTGTGATCTATGAAGACAGGCTGTTGCACAACCTCTATTGGATGCAGCAGTTCATCGCCGAATACGGAGTCAGGCTTGCTCCCCATGGCAAAACGACCATGGCTCCCCGCTTGTTTGAGCTGCAATTGCAGGCGGGCGCATGGGGCATAACTCTCGCCACCGCGCACCAGACCCGCGTCGCCTACGAACACGGAGTGCGCCGCGTTCTCATGGCCAATCAGCTTGTTGGCAAGGGAAATATGGCGATCGTGGCGCGTTTGCTGCACGATCTCGATTTCGAGTTCTACTGCCTTGTCGACTCGGCGGAGCAGATCGACCAGTTGGCCGCCTATTATTCGGAATCCGGACAGCGGCTGCGCGTCCTGATCGAATTGGGTGTCGCGGGCGGGCGCGCCGGCGTTCGCGACGAGCCGCAGTTGGAGTCGGTGCTGGCCGCGCTCGCCCGTGCGGGCCGTTCAATCGTGCTGAGCGGCGTCGAGATGTATGAAGGCGTCCTCGATAACGAAACCGCCATCCGTCATTTCCTCCAGCATGCTGTGTCGGTCACGCAAAGGCTCGCTGCGGACGGCTTCTTCCAACGTACCCCCATCCTGCTTTCCGGCGCTGGTTCAGCTTGGTACGACGTCGTCGCTGAGATCTTTACCGCCGCGAACTTCAAAGATGCCGTGGAAATCGTATTGCGCCCTGGATGTTATCTCACGCACGACATCGGTGCGTACCGTGAAGCGCAGTCGAGGATTCTTGCAAGCAACCCCATTGCACGCAGAATGAGCTCGGGACTTTTACCCGCCCTTCACGTCTGGGCGTATGTGCAATCCGTGCCCGAAGCAGAGAAGGCCATTATTGGCATGGGCAAGCGCGACGCGGCGTTTGACTCGGGTATGCCTGTCCCGGCGCTCCACTTCAGGCCGGGCGATGCGGCCCCCAAGCCGGCTGCCGCGCATTGGGTAGTCACTAAAATGATGGACCAGCACGCGTACATGCGCATTGCCCGGCAAGACGATCTTTGCGTCGGCGACATGATCGGTTTCGACATCGCGCATCCTTGCCTGACCTTCGACAAATGGCGCACACTGCCGGTGCTGAACCCTCAATTCGATGTTATCGATGTTATCCAGACTTTCTTCTGATTGCGCATCGTTGGAGGAAGAGACAAATGTGCCGAAACATCAAGATACTTTTCAACTTCGATCCACCCGTAACCGAGGAGGAGATTCGCGCGGCCTCGTTGCAGTTCGTGCGAAAAGTCAGCGGGTTCAACAAGCCCTCCAAGACTAATGAAGCGGCATTCCTGCAAGCAGTGGAAGAAATCGCCGCGGCCTCGGGGCGTCTTTTAAGTTCGTTGGAAACAATTGCGCCGCCCAGATCCAGGGAGGAGGAGGCAGCAAAGGCAAAGGCGCGCAACGCCGTGAGATTTCAGGCTTGAGATTGTGTAACGGGAGACGGAGCGAATGAAGCAGATTGTTGCCGTAATCTTCGGGCTGGGGCTTGGTTGCAACGCCTTGCTGTTCGTTCCCCAGGCACTCGCCTTGTGGCGCAAGAAAACCGACGAAGGCATCTCGCTGATTACATTCGGCGGATTCAGTGTCCTGCAAGCCATCGGCATCGTGCATGGGGTCTACCAGCACGACCTCTCCCTGATTCTGGGCATGGCGGCGAGCTTGCTGAGTTGCGGGACCGTGACTCTGCTGACGATTTTCTATCGGGTGAGGCGGTTGCGAGCGGGCTGAAGGGGAGTCCATGCCCAGGGAAGTCAGACAAGCGGTTTGCCCAGAAGGTTGGCGCGCATGGGCTGGTTTTGTGGATGGATGCGTATGTTTCCGTAGAGCAGTTCTCTGAGGATGGGGGTTGGACGCCCGTACCAACTGGCCCACGACAGCGGCGTGTCGCCGTTGACATCCTTTGCATCGACGATTGCGCCGGCATCTTTCAGAAGTCGGATAGTTTCCACTTCGCCGAATGCGGCAGCGCGGTGGAGTGGACTCTCACCTTTGGTTCTGCAGTCTCGCATGAAGCAGCCAGTCTCCACTCCGGCGGCTGTAGCAACGTTCGGATTCGCTCCGTGGGCCAGCAGAACCATAAGTACCCGGTCGTAGACCATTCGATCTGTCTTGCACAAAGCGGCGTGGAGTGCTGTCTCCCCGGTGTCGGGCAATCGATGGTTGACGTTTGCACCCTGTTCGAGAAGGAACTTTGCTAGCCGCCAATGGCCGTGGAACGATGCGCCATTGAGATCGAGGTTGTCGCCGAGCGATTCGAGCGATTCCCCATGCGAAAGAAGAAAACGGATGGCGCTGACATCTCCGTAGTAAGCGCAATGCCGAATCAGGGAGACGCTGTCTTCATCCTTGTGGTCAGCGGGAAGGCCCGCAACTAAAAGGTCGAAGACCCGCTCCGTGCGTCCCTCTGCAAGCTCGCGCAACATCCTGTTCAAGTGGGAGTCACTCATCGGGCGGCCCTCCAACATAAATCCTAGCCCAAAAACATCCCCGCAATCGAAGCCGAAATCAGGTTGGCCATGGTGCCGGCTAACATGGCGCGAACGCCTAACTTGGCCAGATCGTTGCGCCGCTCGGGAACCAGCGCGCCGATGCCGCCGATCTGCATGCCGATGGATCCAAGGTTGGCGAATCCGCACAGGGCAAAGGTGGCAATGGTGAAGGACCGCGGTGCGAGGGTTAGCTTTTGCGTACCCAGCGCAATGTAGGCAATGACTTCATTCAGCGCCATGCGCGTGCCGAGAAGGTTGCCGATAGCGCCGCAGTCGTGCCAGGGAACGCCGATGAGCCACGCCACCGGCGCAAACACGAAGCCCAGAATCTGGCCCAGGCTTGCCGGGACCCAGTGCATGTAGTTGAGTCCGTGCGTCCAGCCCAGCAGACCGTCAAGCAGCGCGACAAGTGCCAGAAAACTTACCAGCATGATGGCCACGTTGAAGGCCAGCTTGCCGCCGTCGATGGTCCCGCGAGCGATAGCGCCGATCAGGTTTTCGTCCTTGTGCTGCTCGTCTTTGGGAATGTTGACCTTGCCCTCCGTTGCCGGAACTTCAGTCTCCGGGACCAGCATCTTGGCCATCAGAATTGTCCCCGGCGAAGTCATGATGACCGCGGCCAGCAGGTGGCGTGGCTCGACGCCTTGCGCAATGTACATGGCCATGATGCCGCCCGAGACGTGCGCCATGCCGCTGGTCATGATGGTCATCAGCTCACTGCGGGTGGCGCCGGCAAGGAAGGGCCTGATGGTGAGCGGAGCCTCGGTCTGACCCATGAAAATGGAGGCAGCCACGTTCATGCTTTCCGCCCCCGAAATGCGCATGGTCTTGAGCATCACCCAGGCCAGCGCGCGGATGACGATCTGCATAAGTCCGATGTGATAAAGCACCGCGAAGAAAGCGGAAATGAAGATGATGGTGGGCAGCACCTGAAAGGCGAAGATCGATCCCAGGGAAGAGCCGTCGGGAATGCCCAGCGGGCCAAACAGCACTTTGGTGCCGGCGTAGGTCGAGGCCAGCATCGACTTGACCATATCCCCTGCCCACTGCAGTGCAGCTTCACCATAACTGAAGCGCAGCACGAAGAACGCAAAGAGCAGTTGCAGCCCCAGGCCCCAGCCCACGGTACGCCAGCGGATTCGGCGGCGATCCGTCGAACCCAGCCATGCCGCAAGAAGCACGGCGAGAATTCCCAGCACACCGGTGAATCGATCCAAAGCGAGAGCTCCTTGAAGTACAGTAAACAGTGGACAGTTGTCGGGTAATTCCTGAGATGAATATCAAGCTTGCTTAGGCATAAGTATTAGGGCAAAGGCTTCGTTGTCCAGCCGGGGACCTGCTTTACATTTCAGACCGGGCACCTGGTTTACACAT
>ODAK010000422.1_pt1 | contig 48714 bp, 49 predicted proteins | sample 1539591 | NCBI WGS metagenome assembly ODAK01 (sample SAMEA3539303, study PRJEB22396) | soil metagenome | biome: tundra; feature: field; material: soil | place: USA | collected 2010-05 | depth 0.15 m
CCCACGCAGGCCACCGGCACGCCGGGCGGCATCTGGGCGATCGACAGCAGCGCGTCCAGGCCCCCGGCGACCGAGGTGCGGCTGGTGAGCGGAACCCCGATCACCGGCAATTCGGTGTGCGCGGCAACCACGCCGGGCAGCGCCGCCGACAGACCCGCGCCCGCGATGATCACCCGGATCCCCCGCAGCTTGGCGTTGCGCGCGTACTCGGCGACCTTGTCGGGCTCGCGGTGGGCGGACATCACGCGCACCTCGGAGCGGATGTCGTGCTTGGTGAGCTCCTGCTCTGCCGCCTCCATCGCGGGCATGTCGCTCTTGGAGCCCATCAGGATGCCGACCCGTGGCGCATCGACGTCGACCTCCTCCATCTCGGAGGCCGTGGTGGCGATCGTGTCGGGCTCAGGCTCGGGCTCAGGAACTAGTTCGGCCATGCGCGCTTCGGCGAGCTCCGGCGGCGCTTCCTCGGTCATCTCATCGCACCGCCCGGAGCGCGATGTCGCGACGAAGCTGTCGGCCGGGAAAGTCGATCATGTCCACGGCAGCATAGGCGGACGCCCGGGCGCCGGCCGCGTCGGCGCCCAGCGCGGTCACGCTCAGCACCCGCCCACCGGCGGTGACGATCTGCTGCTCGGCGCCGGCAGCCGTTCCGGCGTGGGTCACGTACACGTCGCCGGGCACCGCGTCGAGGCCAGTGATCAGATCGCCGCTGGAGGACGACGCCGGATACCCGGCGCTGGCCAGCACGACGGTGACCGCGGTGGCCGAATCCCACTCCAGCTCGGCATCCCTGAGGCCCCCCGGCACCGTCGCCGCCTCCAACAGCCCCAGCAGATCGCTGCGCAGCCGCGGAAGGATGGCCTGCGTCTCGGGATCGCCGAAGCGCACGTTGAATTCCAGCACCTTGGCACCGGCCGCGGTCATCATCAGCCCGGCGTACAGCACCCCGTGAAAGGCGATCCCGCGCCGCGCCAGCTCCTCCAGCACCGGCTGGTGGACGGTGTCGCAGATCGCCTGCGCCCGCGCGGTGTCAACCGCGGGCACCGGCGAGTAGGAGCCCATCCCACCCGTATTGGGCCCCTGGTCGCCATCGAAGATACGCTTGTAGTCCTGGGCCGAGGCCAGCGGTACGGCGCGCTCGCCGTCGCACAGCGCCAGCAGGGACAGCTCCTCGCCGTCGAGGTACTCCTCGACCACGACCCGCTCGGTTCCGAAGCGGTGCTCCAGCAGCAGCTCGTCCAGCGCCGCATGAGCCTGCGCCTCGGTCTGCGCGATCACCACCCCCTTGCCCGCCGCCAGCCCGTCGGCCTTGATCACCGTCGGGTAGCCGGTGATCGCCTGCAGGCCCGCCTGCGGGTCGGCGACCACCTGATAGGCCGCGGTCGGCACCCCGGCCGCGACCATGATCTCCTTGCAGAACGCCTTGGATCCCTCCAGCGCAGCCGCCGCCGCGCTGGGACCGAAGCAGCGGATCCCGGCAGCGCTCAGGGCGTCGGCCACCCCGACGACGAGTGGTGCCTCGGGACCGACGACGACCAGGTCGACATCGTGCTCGTGCGCGGCGCGCACGACGCCGGCGGGATCCTCGGGATCGAGCGCGACCGGGCGGGCGTCGGCGGCGATGCCGGCGTTTCCCGGTCCGCACAGCAGCTCAGGTTCCCGCGGTGAGCGCGCGAGCGCGTGAACCAAGGCGTGTTCGCGGGCCCCGCCGCCGAGGACCAGCACGCGGGGCCCGGTGGGGAGCACTTAGTGCTTCACTTAGATCGAGCCAATGAAGTCGTCGATCGGGATCGCGATCAGGGTCTCGTACCGACCGGTCCCGCGCGAGCCCAGCTCGAGTGAGACCCGCGCGATCGTCTGCTCGTCGGGAGCCTCGATCACGTTGACGAAGTCGAACCGACCCAGGGTCGCCCACTGCGCCTTCACCGTGGCCCCAAGCTGCTCGACCTCCTTGTTGACCTCCTTGATCCGGCCCGGGTTGTTCTTGATCGTCTGCACCCCGTCGGGGTTGAGCGTCGTGAGCATGATGTACGTCGGCACCTTGGGCTCTCCTTCTCGTGGGCGGTCGCGATTCGCGTTTGTACCGGATCCACGGGCACAATGTCCCGTGCGCGGCGCGGCTAGGCACCACCCGCGTCTGAGAGTTTCGCGCCAGCGAAACTCTCATTTGGATCCGCCGCGGCAGATTCAACATCCGCTTTAGCGGATCCAACCAGCACCAGCTCGCCGTCGGCGGCATCGACGCGGACCGTATCGCCGGGCACGAAGCGTCCTTCCAGGATCGCCATCGCCAGCGGGTCCACGAGCCGTTTCTGGATCACCCGCTTCAGCGGGCGCGCGCCGTAGGTCGGGTCATATCCGAGGTTGCCCAGCAGCGTCCGAGCGTCGTCGGTCAGCTTTAGCTCGAGCTCGCGTTCGCGTACTCGCGCCACCACTATCTGCACCTGGAGGTCGACGATCTCGCGGATCTGCTCGCGGCTCAGCGGATCGAACTCGACGATGTCGTCGAGCCGGTTGACGAACTCGGGCTTGAAGTGGGCCTCGACGCCCGCGCGCAGAGACCCGCCCACCGCCCCGATATTGGAGGTCATGATCAGGACCGTGTTCTTGAACGACACGGTCCGGCCCTGTCCGTCGGTCAGGCGCCCGTCGTCCATCACCTGCAGCAGCGCGTTGAACACGTCCGGATGGGCCTTCTCGATCTCGTCCAGCAGCAGGACCGAGTACGGCCGGCGGCGGATCGCCTCGGTCAGCTGGCCGCCCTCCTCGTAACCGACGTAGCCCGGGGGCGCGCCGACCAGACGGGAGACGGCGTGCTTCTCCATGTACTCCGACATGTCGATCCGCACCATCGCGTCGTGGGTGTCGAACATGAACTCGGCCAATGCCCGGGCCAGCTCGGTCTTGCCGACGCCGGTCGGGCCGAGGAACAGGAACGTGCCGATCGGACGATCGGGGTCCTGCAGGCCGGCACGGGAGCGTCGCAATGCGCTGGCCACCGCGCTGACCGCCTCGTCCTGACCGATCACCCGCTGGTGCAGCCGGTCCTCCATGTGCACGAGCTTCTCGATCTCGCCCTCCAGCAGGCGTGAGACAGGAACGCCGGTCCACTTGGCGACGATCTCGGCCACGTCCTCGGCGTCGACGACGTCCTTCAGGAATCTTGGTCCGCCGGTCGCCTCGCGCCTGCCGCGCGCTCGGCTTCCGGCCTCGCTGATTTGCGCGGCCCGCGAGTCATCGAGCTGATCAGCGGACTCGGCCGCCGCGAACTGCTTCTCCAGCTCGGGGATCGTTCCGTACTGGAGCTCGGCCGCCCGGCCCAGATCGCCCTCGCGCTGGGCGCGCTCGAGCTCGATCCTGGCCTGCTCGAGCTTGGCCTGCAGATCGGCGACCGCACCGAGGGTATCCTTCTCCCGCTGCCACTCGGCGTGCATTCCGGCCGAGGTCTCCTGCTCCTCGGCGAGCGCCCGCTCGAGCTGCTCGCGCCGGGCCGCGGTCCCCGGGTCGTCGTCGTCGCCGAGCGACTGCAGCTCGATCTCCAGCTGCATGATGTGCCGGTCGACCTCGTCGATCTCGGTCGGCTTGGAGTCGATCTCCATCCGGATCCCTGATGCGGCCTCGTCGACCAGGTCGATCGCCTTGTCAGGCAGGAACCGGTCGGCGATGTAGCGGTGGCTCAGCGTCGCCGCGGCGACCAGGGCAGAGTCCTGAATGCGGACCTTGTGGTGGACCTGGTAACGCTCCTTGAGGCCGCGCAGGATCGCGATTGTGTCCTCGACGCTCGGCTCGCCCACGTACACGGGCTGGAAGCGGCGCTCGAGCGCCGCGTCCTTCTCGATGTGCTTGCGGTACTCGTCAAGCGTGGTGGCGCCGACGGCGCGCAGCTCACCCCGCGCCAGCATCGGCTTGAGCAGGTTGGCGGCGTCCACCGCCCCTTCCGCGGCGCCGGCGCCGACGATCGTGTGCAGCTCGTCGATGAACAGGATGATCGTGCCCTGCGCGTCGGCGATCTCCTTGAGCACCGCCTTGAGCCGGTCCTCAAACTCGCCCCGGTACTTGGAACCGGCGATCAGGGCGCCGATGTCCAGCGCGATCACCCGCCGGTCGCGCAAGCCGTCAGGGACGTCGCCGGAGACGATTCGCTGGGCGAGCCCTTCGGCGATCGCGGTCTTGCCGACGCCCGGCTCGCCGATCAGCACCGGGTTGTTCTTGGTCCGGCGGGACAGGACCTGGATCACGCGGCGGATCTCGTCGTCGCGCCCAATCACCGGGTCAAGCTGGCCGGCGGCGGCGGCCTCGGTCAGATCGCGCCCGTACTTCTCCAGCGCCTGGAACTTCTCCTCAGGGCTCTGATCGGTCACGCGGTGCGAGCCGCGCACCTCACTCAGGGCCTGCAGCAGGGCGTCGCGGTTCGCGCCGTTGGCGCGCAGGGCGTCGCCGGCCGGACCGGGATGGGTGGCCAGCGCCAGCATCAGGTGCTCGGTGGAGACGTATTCGTCCTTGAGCTTGCGCATCTCGTGCTCGGCGGCGCGCAGAATCTGGACGAGCTCGCCGGAACCGCCGGCGGGCTCCTCTCGGCCGCCGCTCGTGGTCAGCGTCGGCAGCGCGTCAAGCGCCGCGCTGACCGATTGGCGCACCGCGGCGGGCTCCACGCCCAGCTTTCGCAGCACGGGCGCTACCACTCCGGCGTCCTGCTCGAGCAGCACGGCGAGCAGGTGCTCAGGCGTCGTCTGAGGGTTACGGCGCTCGTCGGCCAACCGCTGGGCCGCCGAAAGAGCCTCCTGGGATTTGATCGTAAAGCGGTCTGTTTGCATCAATGTTCCATTTTCGAGTCGTGCAAATCTAAGTCTGGTTGACTGAGATTATTGCACGGCGACGGCGCGAGCACAAGCGTCCGCGCAGGTTGAGGCTGAGGGTGGGACGCCTAGCGGGGAGGGCCTACCCGCGGATCCCCAGCCTCCGGCCCGCGCTGCGCCGCTCCACGTTCCCCCCGGGATCGAGGATCACTGAGTAAACGGTGGCGGCGACCCGCCGGTGGGCGGCGAGGCCCGAGCGCAGCTTGGCCAGATCGCCGTCGGCGAGCTTGAGCGAGATCGTCTTGCTCCGCGCCCGCCGCAGCAGGCTGACGGCGGAGTTGACCTTGAACGGCCGGCCGCGGCCGACCGTGAGCTCGGCGTAGGCGGCCACCAGGCAGGCGCCGCTGCACGACACGGTCGCCAGCAGACGGCGGTCGGCGACGGGATGCCGCTGAGGGGGCAGCGACAGCCCGACATTCGCGATCGCCGGCTGCAGCTGGGTGGCCGCGGCGGCGAAGTTGGACACGTTGACGCTGCCCAGCCCGGAGGCGTCGTCGTAGCCGGCGGCCGCCGTGCAGCAGCCGAGCGGCCGGTGGCCGCTGCCGGGCAGGAACGCGCCGATGTCGTTGCTGCCCAGCGTGACGTCGCCAAAGACCTGACTCGCCAGGCTGGTGCTGTCCAGGGCGTAGAGCAGCGGGTTGGCCAGGCCGAGATCCTGGCGGCCGTGCAGCCGGAGGTCCTCGTCGGTCAGCGCGATGCCGGCGGCGAGCAGCGGGGTCGCGGCGCTGGTTCCGCCGACCGGCAGCCAGCGATCGGAGTTCTGCTGGCTGATGCAGTCCGACCTGGCCGAGCAGTAGATCACGTAGCCGGGCGCCACATCGGCGAGCATCGAGACGTCGGGCACCGCGCGATGGCTGAAGCTGACGAGCGCCTTCTGGTAGTCCGGGCGCCCGAACAGCCGGCTGATCCCACCGCCGCCGGCGCCGAGCTGGATCGGCGTGTCGTTCCAGACCTCCTCCAGCGCGATCTGGTTGGAGGCGTTGAGCACGAAGTTGGTGCCCCCGACGCCCGTGACCCATGGCGACGAGGCGGGGAAGCTGACCGCCAGCATGTCCAGCGGGCCGCCCTGCCCGGTGCATGACGACGAGCCATCGTCTCCGCTGGAGGCCAGGAAGCTGATCCCGCTGGCCGCCGCCAGGGCCAGCGAGCCCTCCACGGCGTTGATCCCGGAGCGGCCGACCGCCGCGGCAAAGGCCGCCTCGCAGGCGCCCAGCGAGGCCGAGATCACCTGGGGCTGGCGGCCCTGGTTCTGCAGCGGCGCGGTCAGCGACCTGAGCACGTCGACCGCGGAAGCCCGCGATTCGTAGACGTCGATCGCCTTCAGTTTCGGTGCCGCGGCGTCGAGCACCTCCAGGTCCAGCGTGGACTCGCCGCCCGGAGTCAGCGCCTTGGAGACGCTGCCGACCCCGAAGCCGTTGATCGCCGGTATCGAGAGGCCGAAGCAGTGCGCGAAACTGCGGATGTCCGAGTAGCGGAAACCGTCGACTTCGATCAGCGCGACCCGCTCGCCCTGCCCGTTCAGATGAGCCGACAGCAGTGGCCCGTAGTCGTAGGCAGTCAGATACTGGTTGGGGGTGAAGCCGTGCGCCCGGCGCGCCGGCGCACAACCCTCGGCCGTGCCGGTCCGCTGCTCATATCCGCTGGCCTGCTGAGCTGCGCTGTCCGCCGCGTGGTGCACGAAGCCCTCTGAGGTCGAGATCGACGGCTGGGATACGGTCGGCAGCGAATCCGTGTCGAGCCCGACCACGCCGGTCACCAGTCCGTGGAGCTGCACGGGGACGCGCACGGCGCCCGTGGGGGCGACGAAGCGGGCGCTGCGGGCGTCACGAAAGCTGCCCAGCCGGGTGCCGAACAGCCGCTGGGCGAGCGCGACGGTCATCGTCGCATCGGCGAACAGGCCGGTCGCGTCGATCTTGACCGCGGTGGCGCCCTGGCCGCGCAGCCAGCCGAGCAGGCGGCGGCGAGCGGCGGCCGGAGCGCCGTACCGGCGCGAGAGCTCGGCCACCGACTCGTACTGGCCGTACTGCGGCGAGCCCTTGGTGGTGATCGCCGCCGCCTGGCGCTGCAGGCCGGCCGCGTCGGCCGCCAGCGGCAGCACCAGCTGAATCCGCTGCCCGGCGGGCGCGGCGCCCAGCTGCGTCAGATGCGCCTGCGGACCAGTGGCCAGGGCCGCCGGCGCCTCAGCGGCCAGCCCGCACAGGCACGCGGCCGCCAGCCCGCCCGCGAGTCTCCGAGCGACGCCAAAACCACGCGCACGGTTCAGCGCTCTGCTGCTTCCCATTGTTTCCCCTTCTTCGCGGACCAGCGAGGTGGGCCGATTCATCGCGACGACGCACGGATCGTTGCACACCTACCCAGCCGGGGACACCGGGAGTACGCCGTCCTTGAGCGCTGCCTGGGCCCGCGGCGGCCGTCCCTGCCCGCGGGCTAGCCGCGCGCCCTGGCAACCCCGGTCAGAGACGGAAGCGCCGCAGGTCCTTGGAACGGACGATCGCCCCGCCGCGCACGTACGGGACGACCTCGGCCCGCAGCTCGCTGCGCAGCGCCTCCAACCGCTGGACCTCGGCGTTGAGCTCGGCGGCGCGCTTCTCCAGCGACACCAGCTTGCGCGCCATCGACTCCAGCTGCACCTCGAGCTCGAACACGCGCTCGACCCCGGCCAGGTTCATGCCGAGCTCGGCGGTCATCTCCTGGATGCGACGCAGCCGCTCGACGTCGGAATGGGAGTACAGGCGCGTCCCCTTGGGTGAGCGCTTGGGTTCGATCAGCCCCCGGGCCTCGTACATCCGCAGCGTCTGGGGGTGCATGTCGGCCAGCTCGGCGGCGACCGAGATCATGAACACGCCCCGATCGGATGACACCTCGATCCGCGTCGTGGTGGTGGTGGTGGTGCGCACGCGCCGGATCGCCATCACGCCAACGCCGATGTGTCTGCGGAGCCGTGGCGCCGGCCGGCCATCACGCCATCGCCTCTGTCGTGCCGCCGGTGCGACCGCCGGGAAACAGCTTGGCCCGCGGATTGCCGTTCATCAACTCCGAGAGCCTGTCAACCGCCGCGGACTGCTCGGGCGACAGCGACACCGGGACGTCGATCACGAACCGGTAGTGGATGTCCCCACGGCCCTTGCCGCCGAGCCGCGGCGGCCCTTCGCCGCGGAGCCGCTGCACGGTGCCGTGCTTGGTCCCGGGCGCCACCCGCAGTCGCTTGGAGACGCTGAGCGTGGGGACCTCGATCACCGCTCCCTGCAGCGCTTCGGGGATCGTCAGCGGCACCTCGACCTCCAGGTTCTCGCCGTTGCGCGTGAACACCGGCGATTCCGACACGCGCGTGATCACGTACAGGTCACCGGGCTCGGTCCCCCGCACGCCGGGCTCGCCCTTGCCGGCCAGCCGGATCCGGCTGCCGTCACGGACGCCGGCGGGGACGTTGACACGCATCCGGCGAACGCTGCGCTGGGCGCCAGAGCCGCCGCAGGTGGGGCACGGATCTTCGATGATCGTGCCCGAGCCGTGGCAGTTGGAGCACGGTTGCGACATCGAGAAGATCCCCTGGCTCTGGGCCTCGACCCCGCGGCCGTTGCAGACCGGGCAGACCTTGGGCGTGGTCCCGGGCTTGGCGCCGGAGCCGTTGCAGGTCGGGCACGGCTGGGAGGTCGGCACGGCCAGCGGCACCTGGGCACCGTTGACCGCCTGGTCGAAGTTCAGCGAAACCTCGGTCTCCAGATCGCGCCCGCGAGCCTGCCGCACACGGCCGCCGCGCACGCCGCCCGCGGTGCGGCCGCCTGGCCCGGTCCCGGCACCGCCGGCGCCGCCGCCGCCGAACAGGTTGGAAAGGATGTCGCCGAAGCCGCCGCCGAACGAGCTGGGGTCAAAGCCGCCCGGCATCCCGAAGCCGCCCAGCGGCCCGGTTCCGCGGTCATAGGCCTTGCGCTTGTCCGAATCCGACAGCACGTCGTTGGCCTGCGAGATCTGCTTGAAGCGCTCCTCGGCCGCCTTGTCGCCCGCGTTGCGGTCCGGGTGATACTTGCGCGCGAGCTTGCGGTAGGCCTTCTTGATCTCCTCGTCGGAGGCATTCTTGCCTACCCCCAGGACCTTGTAGTAGTCGGGCCGCTCAGCCATCGCGAACCTCCGCTCACCCCGCGACGACGACGCGGGCGGGGCGCAGCACGCTGTCGCCCAGGCGGAACCCGCGCTGGTAGACCTCAACCACCGTCCCTGGCTCGGCGCCCTCGATCGGCTGCTGGGCGATCGCCTCGTGGTACTGGGGATCGAACGGTTCGCCCTGGGGCGAGAACGGCTCGATCCCCACCCGCGCCAGCGCGGCGATCACGTCGGCGTGAACCAGCTTGATGCCCGACACCAGCGTCGCAGATCCGTCGTCGGCCGGCTGCGCGTCCTGGGCCGGGACGGCCGTCTGGGCCGCGGCCAGCGCACGGTCGAGATTGTCGACCGCCGGCAGCAGCTCGCGCGCGAGCTTCACGATCCCGCGCTCCTGGGCGGCCGCCGCCTCGCGCGCGGCCCGCTTGCGGTAGTTCTCGAAGTCGGCCTTGGTGCGCTGGGCCAGCTCCAGATACTCATCGGCCTTCTCCGCCCTGGCGGTCAGCTCCTCCAGATCCCGCTCAAGCCTGGCCTCATGATTCTCGAATCCAGGCGCGGCTTCCGGCTCCGGAGCGGCCTCGGACCCAGGCGAGAACTCGGCAGCGGCCACGGGCTCCCGCACCTCCCCAGCCAACGGCGAGGTCACGGGCTCCCGCCCTTCGCCAGCCAACGGCGAGGTCACGGGCTCCCGCACCTCCCCAGCCAACGGCGAGGTCACGGGCTCCCGCCCTTCGCCAGCCAACGGCGAGGTCACGGGCTCCCGCCCTTCGCCACCTGCCTGGTCCGGGGCCGGATCCGCCGCCGAGGCCATTCGCGAAGCGGCCTCGGCGCTGGGTGCGGCCCCGGACTCCCCGGGGCCGCCCCAAGACGGCGAACGATCGCGATCGTATTCAGCAGACATCGCTATTTGCCCTCATCAACCACTTCAGCGTCAACCACGTCCTCCTCGGCGCCGGCGCCGTTGGTGGAGGTTGTGCCCGCACCGTCCCCGTCGGTCTGAGAGGACTCGCCGGCCTGCTCCTGGGCGCGCTGGTACATCGCCTCGGACACCTTGTGGAACGATGTCTGCAGGGCCTCGGTCTTGGCGTTGATATCGGCCGGATCGTCGGAGGTCAGCGACTCGCGCGCCGTCTTGATCGCGGCCTCGATCTCCTCCTTGGAGGAGGCGTCGACCGTCTCGCCGAGATCCTTGAGCTGGCGCTCGGCCTGGTAGGCGGCGTTCTCGCCGTTGTTGCGTGCTTCCGCCAGCTCGCGCTGGCGCTTGTCGTCCTCGGCGTGCGTCTCGGCGTCGGACACCATCCGCTTGATCTCGTCGTCGGACAGGCCCGAGCCCGCCTTGATCTCGATCTTCTGCTCCTTGCCGGTGCCCAGATCCTTGGCCGACACGCTGAGGATGCCGTTGGCGTCGATGTCGAACGCCACCTCGATCTGCGGGATGCCGCGCGGCGCCGGCGGGATGCCGGTGAGCTGGAACTTGCCCAGCGACTTGTTGTAGGTCGCCATCTCACGCTCGCCCTGGAGCACGTGAATCTCGACTGACGGCTGGTTGTCCTCGGCAGTCGAGAAGACTTCTGACTTGCGCGTGGGGATCGTCGTGTTGCGCTCGATCAGCTTGGTCATCACGCCACCCTTGGTCTCGATCCCCAGCGTCAGCGGGGTGACGTCGAGCAGCAGCACGTCCTTGACGTCGCCGGCCAGCACGCCGGCCTGGATCGCGGCGCCGACGGCGACGACCTCATCGGGGTTGACACCTCGGTGGGGCTCCTTGCCGGTCAGCTCCTTGACCTTCTCCTGGACGGCGGGCATGCGGGTCATGCCACCCACCATCACGACGTGGTCGATGTTCGCCGCGCCCTTCTCCTTGGCGTCGTCGAGCGCCTGGCGGACCGGCGCGATCGTGCGGTCCAGCAGGCTTGAGGTCAGCTCGTTGAGCTTGGCGCGCGTGAGGCGCATGTCGAGATGCTTGGGTCCGCTGGCATCAGCGGTGATGAACGGCAGGTTGATCTGGGTCTCCTGGGTGGTGGAGAGCTCGATCTTGGCCTTCTCGGCCGCCTCGTAGAGCCGCTGCAGCGCCATCGGATCGGCACTCAAATCGATTGCCTGGGACTTCTTGAACTCCGACACCAGCCAGTCGACCAGCGCCTTATCGAAGTTGTCACCGCCGAGATGGTTGTCACCCGCGGTCGCCTTGACCTCGAACACGCCGTCGCCGATCTCCAGCACCGACACGTCGAACGTGCCGCCGCCGAGATCGAAGATCAGGATCGTCTGGTCTGACTCCTTGTCCAGCCCGTAGGCCAGCGAGGCCGCGGTCGGCTCGTTGATGATCCGCTTGACGTCGAGACCCGCCACCTTGCCGGCGTCCTTGGTCGCCTGGCGCTGGTCATCGTTGAAGTAGGCCGGGACGGTGATCACGGCACTGTCGACCGTCTCACCGAGATACGCCTCGGCGTCGGTCTTGAGCTTCTGCAGGATCATCGCGCTTATCTCCGGCGGGGAGTACTGCTTGCCGCCCGCCTCGACGCGCGCGTCGCCGCCGCTGCCGGAGACGACCTTGTAGGGGACGATCGACTCCTCCTCGCGCACCTCGGCCTCCTTGCGGCCCATGAAGCGCTTGATCGAGAAGACTGTGTTCTGCGGGTTGGTCACGGCCTGGCGCTTGGCGACCGTGCCGACCAGGCGCTCACCGCCCGCTGTGAACGCCACCACGGAGGGCGTCGTGCGCCCACCCTCGGCGTTCTCGATCACCGTCGGCTCGCCGCCCTCGAGCACGGCCATGCACGAGTTGGTCGTTCCGAGGTCGATTCCAATCGTTTTTCCCATTCTGTTCTGCTCCTATACGCTCGTAAAAATCTCAGTGGGATCGTAGCAGATTTGTATTGGGGCATCCTCACTCAGAAGCTTCCTGCGCTCGGGCACATGCGCGCCAGCGCGCAGGCGCCGCACTCGGGGCGGCGCGCGTGACACGTCCGGCGGCCGTGGCGCAGCAGGTTGAGGTGCAGCTCCAGCTCCTCTCCGGGCGGCGTGATCGCCAGCATCGTGTCGTGGAGCTCCTCAAACGGAGCCCCGGCGCGCAGCAGGCCGAGGCGCATGCCGACCCGCGAGACATGGGTATCGACGGGCACGTCGCGCATCCCGAGCGCGAACAGCAGCACGCAGGCGGCGGTCTTGCGCCCGACGCCCGGCAGGGAGCACAGATACGCCTGCGCCGCGGGCACGGTCAGCTCCGCCAGCCAGGCCAGCGACAGCTGGCCGTCCCCTGTCTGCTTCCCATCGTCGGCCCGGCGCTCGGCAGCGCGCGTGGTCGGCGCCGGCGCGGTCTCGCTGATCGCCTGCAGGATCGACTTGATCCGCGCCGATTTGACCTTGGAGATGCCGCCGGGGCGGATCGCCTCCTCCAGCTCGTCGACGGGCGCGTCGCAGACCGCCTCCCAGGTGTCAAAGCGCTCGCGCAGCGCCAGGTAGGCCACGTCACGATTGCGATCGTTGGTCGACTGCGACAACACGGTCAGCACCAGCTCGGCGATCGGCTGCCCGTGCGCCCTGGCGCTGGGGATCCCGTACAGGAGCCGGAGCCGGTCACGGATCGCCCGCACACGGCGCGCGCGCGGCCGTGGGCGCGGCCGTGGCGCGTCAGAATCAGTCAAGCGCCCCCCATCGCTCGCAGGCGCTCGCGGCCGCGGCCACCGCTTCGCGCAGCGCGACGGCGACGGCCGACGGGTAGAAGCCACTGAGCGCCAGGCGGGCCAGCAACGTCCCGGTCAGCACGTCGCCGGCGCCCACGCTGCTGAGCACGGCGTCCCCGGCGGCCGGCGCGTCGGCCCGGCGCGCGCCGCGCAGGATCGCGCCGTCGGGCCCGAGCGTCAGGACGACCATCCGCGCACCGGCCTTCAGCAGCGCCGTGGCGGCGCGCTCGGGGTCACGCTCGCCGGTCATCAGCTCGGCCCCGGCGTGGTTGGCGCGGACCAGCAGCGCGCCCGGCACGCAGGCGTTGGCACTGGCGGCGGCGTCGGCGCGAGAGGACCAGCGGTGCAGGCGCAGGTTGGCGTCGAAGATCACGGGGCGCTCGGCCTGCAGCGCCAGCTCGCGGGCCCGCATCGTCACCGCTCGCTCGCCGGCGCCCACCAGCGTGTTGGTGCTGATGAACAGCGCCGCCGCCTCGTCCACCGCCGGCTCCACGCGCTGCCCCAGCGCGCGGACGATCGTCTCGGTCGCGTCGCCGTAGATCTCATAGCTCGGCGCGCCGCCGGCGGACACGCTGACCAGCGCCAGCAACGTGTGCGAGCCCGGGATCAGCTCGAACAGCCCGTCGTGCACTCCCTCGCGCCGCAGGCGCTCGCGCAGCCACGCTCCCCACGCGTCGTCGCCGGCGCCGCCGGCCAGCGCCACCCGGGCGCCGGCACGGGCGGCGACAACCGCGACGTTGGCCACGGCGCCGCCGAAGTGGGGCACGAACCGGTCGGCGTCGGTCAGCGTCTCGATCGGCCGCTCGCAGATCAGATCTACGAGCGCCTCTCCCAGGCACAGGATCCGCCCCGCGCGCGCGCCCTCGGCTGGTCCGCTCGCGCTCATCGAGCCAGACGTTATCCTGCGGGCGGGTGGCAACCGATTAGCGTCGACGAGCACACGATTGTTGTCGCCGGAGTTCCCGTCTTCTACCGCGAGGCCCCGACCAGCGGCGTCCCCGTGCTCTACCTGCACGACGCCCTGACCAGCTCCGATGACTGGCTGGGCTTTCTGGAGATCGCAGGCGGTATCGCCCCTGACCTGCTCGGCTTCGGCCGCTCGGCCAAGGGCGGCCATCTCGACTTCACGCTGACCGGGCTGGTCGAGTTCCTCGAGCAGCTGCTGCCCGAGCTGGATCTGCACCGCTTCTGCCTGGTCGGGCACGGCTGGGGCGCCGCGGTCGGCCTCGTCTACGCCCAGCGCCACCCCGAGAGGATCGAGCGGCTGGTCCTGTGCGACGCGATCCCGCTGCTGGATTCCTTTCGCTGGTTCAAGCTCGCGCGGACCTGGCGCCGGCCGCTGATCGGCGAGCTCGTGATGGGCTCGATCACCCAGTGGATGCTGGCGCGCATCCTGCGATCGGCCTGCGCCCGGCCGGAGGCATGGTCAGATGCGCGCATTGCCGCCGTGTGGGAGCAGTTTGACCAGGGAACCCAACGGGCGATTCTGCGCCTGTACCGCGGGATCGACGCGCCCGGCCTGGCCGAGGCGGGCGCCGAGCTCGACGAGCTGCACTGCCCGGCGCTGGTGGTCTGGGGCGAGCGCGATCCATGGCTGGATGTGCGCTTCGCCGACGCTTACGGCGCGCGGCTGCCGAATGCCACGGTCGCGCGAATCGAGGATGCCGGACACTGGCCCTGGCTGGACCAGCCCGCGGTGATCGCGCAGATCGCCGGCTTCGCGGGCGCGGAGCCGCGGTGAGCCGACCGGGCACGCTGGCGCCGCGGCCCGGAGTCCTGCACAGGCCCGCCAGTCGCCGCGCCGAGGATCCGCTCTGGCGACGCCTGGCGCCCACGCTGCTGGCGGGAGCGCTCGGACTGGCCTACACGCTGGTCTCGCCCCCCAGCCTCGATCTTGCCGCGCACCTGTTCCGCGCGCACCTGTTCTCGGTGGAGGGCTTCGGGTTCTGGAACAACTACTGGTACTCGGGCCACAACACCGTGGGCTACAGCCTCCTGTTCCCGCCGGTGGCGGCCGCGCTCACCCCCCAGCTCGCCGCGGCGATCGCCGCGACCGCCACGGCGGCCCTGTTTGAGCCGCTGGCTCGTCGCCACTTCGGGCCCGAGGCATGGCTCGGCGCGTTGCTGTTCGGCGCGGCGACCGCCACCAACCTGCTGACCGGGCGCCTGACGTTCGCCTTCGGCTGTTTGCCGGCGATGGGGGCCTTGCTGGCGCTCGATCGCCGGCGCACCTGGCCGGCGTGCGCATTCGCGGCGCTGTCGGCGCTGTGCAGCCCGGTGGCGGCGCTGTTCGCCGCGCTGGCCGCCGGCGCCTGCGCGCTGACCGCTTTTGTCCCGCAGCGCCGCCTTCGCCCGGCGTTGGGACCGCTGGCAGTCGCGATCTGTGCGCTGGCGCCGATCGCCGTGCTGTCGATCGTGTTTCCCGAGGGCGGCTCGGAGCCGTTCGCCTTCTCGGCCATGTGGCCGATCCTGGTGCTGGCGGCCGGCACGCTGCTGGCCGCGCCCCGGGACGCGCTCAGGCTCCGCGCGGGCGCCGCGCTGTACGCACTGGCCACGATCGCGGCCTACATCGTGCCCTCGCCGCTGGGCAGCAACGCGGCGCGACTGGGGACCCTGGTCGCGGCTCCGCTGTCCGCCCTGCTGTGGTGGCGCCGGCGCGTCGCGCTGCTGCTGATCGCCGTGGTCCCGCTGCTGTACCTGGGGTGGCAGGCGCCCGTGCGCGATCTCACGATCGCCAACAACGATCCGTCGGCGACGGTCGGCTACTACCAGCCGCTGCTGGCCTACCTGGAGCGCCGGCCCGGACCGCCGTTTCGGATCGAGATTCCGTTCACGCAGTTCCACGGGGAGGCCTACGCCGTGGCCAGCCGGTTTGCCATCGCCCGCGGCTGGGAGCGCCAGCTCGACATCCAGGACAACGCGATCTTCTACGACGGCCGGCTGTCGGCGACCAGCTATCAGAGCTGGTTGCACCAAGCCGCGGTCCTCTATGTGGCCGTGCCCGATGCGCCGCTGGACTACTCGGGTACGCATGAGGCGAAATTGATCGCGCGGGGGCTGCCCTACCTGCGCAGTGTCTATGACCGTGGTCACTGGCACGTGTACGTCGTGCTGCACCCCACCCCGATCGTGCAGGGCCCCGCGATCCTGGAGGCGATCGGCCCGGACAATTTCAAGCTCACCGCCCAGCGACCCGGCACCCTGCTGCTCCACGCCCACTTCAGCCCCTACTGGGCGCTGGGCCGGGGCTCAGGCTGCGTGGAGGACGCCGGCGGGCTCACGCGGCTGAGCCTTCGCCGTGCCGGCCCGGTGGCACTGGTGATGCGCTTCTCGCTGAGCCGGATCGGGGCCACCTCGCCGCGCTGCACCTGAGACTGCGATCCTTACGGCGACGTTAGGTTCTTAGGCTGACGTTAAACGGACCCGCACGCGGGGTAGGATGAGGCGGGCCATGCGTGGTCGACTCCGTTTGATCGAGGCGCGGGTCCTTCCGCGCGGCTGGCCCGACGTCCTGCGTCAGGTCGGAATCTTCGCGGCCGCGTACGTGCTCTACCAGGTGGTGCGCGGGCTGATCGACGGCGGCAGCGGCTACAAGCCATTCGGAGACGCGACGAAGATCATCAATCTCGAGCGCGTCATGCACGTGTTCATCGAGCCGAGCATCCAGGCCTGGGCCTCCAACAAGCATCTGCTGATGGACATCGCCGACTGGTCATACCTCAATGCGCACTACTTCGTCACGATTGGTGCGCTGATCTTCATTTACCTGCGACGCAACGACTCGTTCTACTTCGTGCGCAACATGTTCATGATCGCGATGGCGATCGCGCTGGTCGGCTACGTCATCTATCCGACGGCGCCGCCGCGGCTGATGCCGGAGTGGGGATTCACCGACTCGATCTCCCAGTTCCTCGGCACGTTCCATTTCGACAACGGACCCAGCAAGGCATTTCTTAACTTGTACGCCGCGGTGCCGTCGATGCACGTCTGCTTCGCCGTCATGATCGGGTGGCCGATGATCAGGTTCGTGAGCCGCTGGTGGGCCAAGCTGATCTGGGCGCTGTATCCGGTGTGGATCACCTTCGTGGTCGTCGCTACGGGCAACCACTACCTGACCGACGTGTTCCTCGGGGCCGCCACGGCGGCCACCTCGGCGCTGATGGCCGGCCAGCTGCTCGCCCGGGCCAGACCCGATGCGTGGGCGTTCGATCAAGCTACGGCCTAATGCCCGAGCAGACCAAACCGCCACCGGCGCGCGACCCATCCGGAGAGGCGCGCCGCGCGCGAGCGCGCCGCGAGCGTCCGATCACCCAGGAGCTGATGCGCGAGCGGCTGATCGAATCGCGCCTGACGCCCAACGCGATCTCGCTGACCGGCTTTGCGCTCAACCTGACGGCCGCCGGGCTCGTCGTGGGGCGGATGTTCTTCCTGGCCGGGGTCGCGTTCATCGTCGGCTCTGTGATGGACACGCTCGACGGTCGCTACTCTCGGATGTCGGGCAAGGGGACTCCGTTCGGGGCGTTCCTGGACTCGACGCTTGACCGGCTGGAGGAGGGGATCGTGCTGACCGCGGTCGCGGCCTACTTCGCCTCCCGCCACAATCAGGTGGCCGTCGCCGCGGTCGTGGCCAGCGTGCTCGCCTCGCTGATGGTCTCCTACACGCGGGCCCGCGCCGAGGCGCTCGGCGTGGCCTGTAAGGTCGGCCTGGCCACGCGGCCGGTACGCGTGGTGATCCTGTCGATCGGGCTCGTGTTCGCCAAGGGCGCCTCGATCGGCCACTTCGAGCTGCTGGCCCCCGCCGTCTACGTGCTGGCCGCGCTCAGCGCAATCACCGTGGTGCAGCGGATAGTCTTCGTGCGCAAGGAGCTCAACGCCGCCGCATGATCGGCGCCGCGCGGGTAGCCACTCGCCGCGGCTGATCGGCGCCGCGCGTGTAACAAACGGCGCCGCCCGGGATACCAATCGTGTCTGCGCGGCGAGTCCGCCGCAGCGCTCAACCTTTTCAGAAGGGAACTTTCTCAGCGTGAATACGACCAACGGTTCCACCAACGGCGCGGCGCGCCACCAGTCAGACAAGGTGCGAGTGGCGATCATCGGCGTCGGCAACTGCGCCAGCTCGTTCGTCCAGGGCGTGCACTACTACCGTAACGCCGACCCCACCGTGCCCGTTCCTGGGCTGATGCACGTCGACCTCGGCGGCTACCACGTGCGCGACATCGAGTTCAGCGCTGCGTTCGACATCGATGTCGAGAAGGTCGGCAAGGATCTGTCAGATGCGATCTTCTCGGGCCAGAACAACACGCTCAAGTTCGACACCGATGTCCCCACGACGGGCGTCGAGGTGATGCGCGGCATGACCCACGACGGATTGGGCAAATATCTCAAGGAGAAGATCACCAAGGCTCCCGGCCCGACCGTCGACATCGTCGAGGTGCTCAAGGCGACCCGTACCGACGTGGTCGTGTCCTATCTGCCGGTCGGTTCCGAGCAGGCCACCAAGTGGTACGTCGAGCAGATCCTGGAGGCCGGCTGCGGGTTCGTCAACTGCATCCCGGTGTTCATCGCGCGCGAGGACTACTGGAACAAACGCTTCAAGAAGGCCGGCCTGCCGATCGTCGGCGACGACATCAAGTCCCAAGTGGGCGCGACGATCGTCCACCGCGCGCTGGCGCGGCTGTTCCACGACCGCGGCGTCAAGCTGCTGCGCACCTCGCAGCTCAACGTCGGCGGCAACATGGACTTCTACAACATGCTCGAGCGCGAGCGGCTGGAGTCCAAGAAGATCTCCAAGACCAACGCGGTCACCTCGATCATGGGCCATGAGCTGCCCTCCGGCGACGTTCACGTCGGCCCGTCGGACTACGTGCCGTGGCTGACCGACCGCAAGTGGGCCCACATCCGCCTGGAGGGCCAGGCCTTCGGCGACGTCCCGCTGATCGCCGAGCTCAAGCTCGAGGTGTGGGACTCGCCCAATTCGGCCGGCATCGTCACCGACGCGGTGCGCTGCTGCAAGCTGGCGCTCAACCACGGCCTCTCCGGCCAGCTCGACGGCCCCAGCTCGTACCTGATGAAGTCGCCGATGCACCAGCGCCCCGACGACGAGGCGCACGCGCTGACCGAGGCGTTCATCGCCAAGTACTCGCGCCACGCGGTGGCCAAGCCGGCCACGGCCAAGCGCAAGTAACGCTCGGTCACCGCAGGCAAAACCAGGCCGCGCCAGCGGCCCCAATAAGATAGTTCTCCGTGGAGCGCCTAGCGATCGCGCAGGTGACGCCGTTCGCCTGGGAGGCCGATAACGAAGTCAACGAGTACGTCGCGCGTGTGTCGGACGAACTCGCCTCCCGCGGGCACTCGGTGCTGATCATCGCGCCGTCGCATTCCAGCGGGCTGGTGCGTGACAGCCGCCGCGCGATCCGCAACCGTGCCGACACGCTGCTGGAGGACGCGGGCGACACCCCGCTGGTGCTCGGGGTCGGCGAGGTGCTCCCGTTCGCCGGCACGCGGCGGCGCGCGGCGTCGCTGCCGGTAGACGTCGCGCGCACGATCGAGGAGGCCCTGGCGGTGCTCGCGCTGGATGTGATCAACGTCCACGAGCCGTTCGCCCCCAGCGCCTCGAGCGTCGCGCTGCGCCATTCGCGCGCGCTGAACGTCGGCAGCTTCCATGCCCCCACCGAACGGATCCTCTCCACGCAGCTGACCGGGCCGCTGTCACGGCTGCTGTTCGCCCGGCTGGATGCCCGCACGGCCAGCTACCGCGCCACCCGCAGTCTGCTGACGCGTTACTTCCCCGGCGAGTACCGGGTGATCGCCCCCGGCGCCGACCCGCAGCCGCAGCGGGAGGCATCGGAGAAGGTCCAGCTCGTGATGATCGCCACCGAGGAGCGGCTGGCGCTGCGCGTCTTCCTGCGCGCGCTGCGGACACTGCCGCCACAGCTAGATTGGCACGCGACGGTCTGGTCGGCCCGCCCGCTGAGCGCCCCGGCCACGCTCGGCCGGCTGCGCGAGCTCGTTTCGTTCGTCGATCTGCGCGAGCAAACCCAGGCGCAAGCGCTGGCCGGCGCCGACGTGGCGGTGCTGGCGTCCGAGGGCGTGCGACCGATGCCCGGCATGCTCGTGCGCGCGCTGGCCGCCGGCGTGGTCCCGGTCGCCTCGCGCCTGCCCGCCTACGAGGAGCTGCTGGCCGACGGCGAGCACGGCTTCGTGTTCGAGCCCGGCGACGTGGAGACACTGGCAGCGCACCTGACGCGGCTGATCGCCGAGCCTGAGGTGCTGGCGCGCTGCCGGGCCGGCGCTGAGCAGCTGCGCGTTCGCTTCGGTTGGCCGCGGGTCGCCGACGAGCTGGAGCAGATCTACGACGAGCTGGCCGCGCGCCGCCACGACCCGGCCGGCAACCCCCGGCTGCGCTCCCGGCTGGCGTCAAGACCATTGATCGACGTCGACCTGCACATGCACACCGACCATTCCTACGATTGCGCGACGCCCGTGGAGGTGCTGCTGGCCGAGGCGCGAGCGCGGGGGCTGGGCGCGATCGCGATCACCGATCACAACGAGATCTCCGGCGCTCTGGAGGCGCGGGCCAAGGCCGACGGGGTCAAGGTGATCGTCGCCGAGGAGGTCAAGACCGGCGAGCAGGGCGAGGTGATCGGGCTGTTCATCGAGGAGAAGATCCCGCGCGGGCTAACGCTGCAGGAGACGATCGCCGAGATCAAGCGCCAGGGTGGGCTGGTCTACGTCCCGCATCCGTTTGACCGCATGCACTCCGTGCCCGACTACGAGCACCTGCTGGAGGTGATCGACGACGTCGACGCAATCGAGATCTTCAATCCGCGGATCGCGATCTCCGAATTCAACGAGGAGGCGGTCCGCTTCGCCGCCAAGTACCGGATCCCCGGAGGCGCGGGCTCGGACGCTCATGTGACCCAGGGGCTGGGCTCGGTGCGGATCCGGATGCGGGACTTCGACGGGCCGGAGGAGTTCCTGCAATCGCTACGCGACGCCGACATCGTGCGCAACCCGGCGAGCCTGCTCTACGTGCAGGCACTGAAGTTCCTGCAGACCAAAGCGATGCCGGGAGCGGCCCGCCGAGCCTCGCGCGAGCGGCGCGTGCGGCGCGCCACCGGCCGCAAGTCCTGATGCACTCGCAAGGACAAGCTCGCCAGCCGTCCAATCGGACTGCAATGCCGGCAACCGACGACGAGATCCGAGAGAAATACCTGGAGCGCGCGATCCGCGAGCTCAACGCATTCGCGCGGCGGCTGCAGTCCTGCCCGGACTGCCCGCGGGGCCAGCTGATGCCGGTACTGGGGTCAGGTCATCCCCAGGCCGACATCGTGATGGTCAAGCATTCCGCTCGGCCGGCCGAGGTCGAGGAGGGGGTCGCGTTCTACGGCCGCACCGGCAATGCGCTGATGAAGTCGCTCAAGCGCCTGGCCATCGACCCGCTGGCCGTCTACGGGACGCTGTGCGTGAAGTGCCCCGTCCCTGACCCGGCCTTGGCCGACCCGGCGTGCGTGGCGCGCCTGGCCGAGGAGCTGGCGATCGTGTCGCCCAAGATCGTGGTCGTGATGGGTGACGACGCGCTGGCGGTCATCAACGAGCTCGACCTCCCGCTCGCCCAAGAGCTCACGGCCTCCCCCGGCGAGCTGCAGCAGTTCACGCCAACGATAGAGGCGCTGTACGTGCCCAACATCGACGACTCGCTTGACGAGGACAAGGCCAAGCGCGAGTTCTGGTCGGCGTTCCGGGTCCTGGGCCAGTGGTGGGAGGATCTGCCGCCCTACTAGTGGAATGGCCCCCTGGGCCATTCCACTGGGGGATTTCCCAGGGGGAAATCCCTCGGCGCGCTAGAGATAACCCTGGCGGGGATCCCGTGGCGCGTTCGAGATAACCCTGGGGAATCCCCTGGGGGTAGACTCGCAGCCATGGGACTCGAGGAACAGTCGATCGAGCATGCTGGCGATCGCTGCGAGGAATGCGGCGCCAAGCTGACGCCCGCCGAGCAGCAGGCAGTGCTCGAATCCGGCGGGCCGGCACTGTGCTCGATCCACGCCGCCGAGGACGAGCCGGGCCTGGCCGCCTACGAGGTGGACGAACCGTAAGGCGGAGACACAGGACAACCCCGGGAGATTTTCCCCAGGGAAAATCCCAACGGAAAATCCCGGAGCAGACTAGCGGTCGTCCATCGTCAACACGATTTTGCCCAGCTTGCCGCCGGCGGCGAACCGGTCGTAGGCCTCCTCGGCGGCGTCGAGCGGGAACTCCTGCGCGATCGGCACATGCACTGCTCCTGAGGCCAGCAACGGCAGTACCGAGCGCTCCAGGGCGCGGGCGGTGAGCGCCTTGGCCTCCAGCGGGCGGGCGCGCAGGGTGGAGGCGTGGATGCAGCCACGCTTGGCCATCAGCGCGCCCAGGTTGAGCTCGCCCTTGGCGCCGGCGCCGATTCCGATCACGGCGATCCGGCCGCCGATCTCCAATGCGCTGACGTTCTCGGCCAGGTTGATCGCGCCGACCAGCTCGAGGATCACGTCGAAGGGGCCGTGCTCGCCAAAACCCTCTGGAGCGATCACCCGCGCGCCCAGCTCGGCCACCTTGGCGCGGTGATCGGGGTTTCGCACGGTCGCGGTCACGCGGGCGCCGGCCGCACGGCCTAGCTGGATCGCCGCGGTCCCGACGCCGCCGGCACCGCCGTGGACCAGCAGGCGCTCGCCGAGCCGCAGCCCGGCCTGGGTGAACACGGCGTCGTGGGCAGTCGTGAACACCTCGGGGGTTCCCCCGGCCTGAACCCACGAGAGGCTCTCGGGCACGGCCATCAGGATCCGCTCGTGGACCACGGCCAGCTCCGCCTGACCGCCGCCGCCGACGATCGCCATCACCCGGTCACCCTCGCCGAAGCGGTTCGCGCCCGGACCCCTGGCCAGCACCTCGCCGGCCAGCTCGAGCCCGGGGATCTCCTGGGGGGCGCCGGGGGGCGCGGGATAGTGCCCGCGACGCTGCATCATGTCGGCGCCGTTGAGCCCGGCGGCGCGGACACGGACCAGTACCTCGCCCGCGCCGGGGGTCGGATCCGGGTGCTCGGAGACCGAGAGCACTCCGTCCTTGATCGTGACCGCCCGCATGCCGGTCCGGACCCTAGGCGCGCTCGAGCACGGCCACGCACTCGATGTGCGGGGTCTGGGGGAACATGTCGACCGGGCGCACGCGAGCGAGCCGGTAACCGGCCTCCACCAGCTGGGCGGCGTTGGGCGCCAGCGTCGTCGGATTGCACGACACGTAGACGATCCGTCGCGGCGAGGCCTCGATGATCCGCCGCACGATCTTCTGGGAGAGCCCGGCGCGGGGCGGATCGACGAACAGCAGATCCGGGCGCCCGGCCCGCGACACCAGCTCGGACAGTGCCAGCCGGACGTCCCCGGCGAAGAACTTGACGTTGTCGACCTCGTTCAGGCGTGCGTTGGCGATCGCGTCGGCGATCGCCTCGGGGACGATCTCCAGCCCCCACACCTCGGCCACGCGCGGGGCGATCAGGGTGGCGATCGTGCCGATCCCGCAGTACAGGTCGAAAACGCGGTCAAAGCCGCCCGGCTGGGCGTACTCCAGTGCCAGCTCATACAGCTGCTCGGCCATCTCGGTGTTGGTCTGAAAGAACGCCTGCGCGGAGACGGCAAAGCGCATCCCGCCGAGCTCCTCGTCCAGCCGATCGACGCCGGCCAGCAGCTCGGTCTCCCCGCCCTGCGTGGTTTCCGCCACGCCGTCCTGCCGCGTCCACAGCAGGCCGTCGAGGCCCGCGCCGGCCTGGGTCAGCGACTCGCGGTCCAGCCGGCCCGCGCTGGTGACCAGGCGCACCTGCAGCTGGCCGGTGCGCCGGCCCTCACGGACCACCAGGTTGCGCAGCAGCCCCTCGCCGCTGCCCCGGTCAAAGGCCGCCAGCCCCTGGGCACGACACCAGGCGACGATCTGCTCACGGGCCTCGTTGCCTGCCGGGGAGGCCAGGCGGCAATCGCTGACCGCCTCGATCTCGTTCCAGCGTCCCGGCGCGTGGAAGCCGCACACGAGCTTCCCCTCGGAGTCGGTGCCGAAGGAGTACTCGAGCTTGTTGCGATAGCGCCACTGCGACACCGCCGGGACGATCGGCTCGAAATCGAAGTCCTGCAGATGCCCGATCCGCCGCAGCGCGTCCTGCGCCTGGAACTGCTTGACCTCCAGCTGGCGCTCGTAGGGCAGCACCTGCCACGGCGCGCCCGGGTGGTCGGCCAGCGGGTCGATCCGGTCGGGGCCGGGTTTGAGGATCTCGATCACGCGGGCCTCCGCGTAGGCTCGCTTGGACTTGCCCACGACGGCCCGCACGCGATCGCCGGGCACCGCGCCGGACACGAACACGACGTAGCCATCGCGTCGCGCCACGCCCGCGCCGCCGAAGGCCAGCGAGTCGATCTCTAGCTCGAGCTCTGACCCGCGCTGGGGCCGGGCGGCCCGGATGGGAACCGTCTCCATGACATCTAGCATGCCAGTCCCATGGATCTGGACGCCTACCGGGGCTCCGCAGAGAGCTTCATCTCCGAGCTCACGGGTGCCTATTACCGCCATTACGCCGGGCTCGAGGCCGAGTATGAGATCGAGCCGATCTACGGGCGCCACGCCTCGCTGTTCACCCCGGACGCGGTGTCCCGGCTGCGCGATCACGCCGACGCGGCGCCCTCCGAGACCGACCAGCAGCGGCGGGCGCGAATGCTGGTCGACTTTCCCATCGAGGGCAACCTGGCGCAGCAGACCGACTTCTTCACGGCGGAGACCGACACGGTCTACGAGCCGATGCTCGAGCCCGAGCTGAGACGCAGTCTGGGGATCGGTGTCGCGCAGCTGCGCCGCGCGGACATCCGGCGCTTCTTCCGCGCCCCCGATCAGGACCGTTGGTTTCCCGCCCAGCGTCTGGTGCCGAGCCTGATCGAGAGCCACCGCTGGCTCGAGCTCCATCTCGGAATCGAGGACACCGCCGAGCTCGTCCTGCACGCTCGCGCACAGCGCTTGATCTACCTGCGCCGCTACGCGGCCAAGCTCCGCTACGAGCTCGAGCTGCACGGCGGACGGCGGCCACTCGACGAACTGCCGCGGCGCTACGCGCAGCTGCTCGGCTCAGCGCTGCGGATCGACTGGCCACAGCAGACCTACCTTGCCGACGTCGATCCCGGCTTCTACAGCGCCTGCTACCTGCGCGCCTGGGCACTCGAGGCCCACCTGCGTAATTACCTCGAACAGCGCTTCGGCCAGGAGTGGTTCACGAAGCCCGAAGCGGGCCACACCCTGAAGCAGCTCTGGAGTCAGGGCCAACGCCTAACCGCCGAAGAGTTACTTCAAGAGCTCACCAACGAACAGTTGGACTTCAGCATCCTCCTGCGCGACCTACAACTCGGAAAGCCAGACCGAACCTAGGACTCAGGAGGACAGTGACTTCTCGATCGGCCCCAGCACTGATTTACGTGCCCCGTGCTTGCTCTCGTAGTCACGCACCTTGCGCAGCTGAGGACGAGTGAGATCCTTCAACCGCTCCTGCACCTGACCGGCGTTCAGATCGTCGTAGCCGAGGATCGGAAAGGACGGGCCAACGCCGGCGGCGCGCCGGGCGCGGTCGGCACCCCGCACCAGCCGGTCGACCGACTCGGCCTTGCGAGCGCGCTTGGTCGCCGACTCCAGCTGCTCGCGGCCGCGCTCCAGCAGCGACTCGACGTCGCCCACCAGCTCATCGGTCTGACTGCGCCCGAGGCGGACGAGCTCGGCGACCAGCTCGTTGGCGTCCTTGCGCGTGACGCGGCCGCGAGCGGCGGCTTCGTCGAGGGTCTCCTGGATGCGCTCGTGGGTGAGCATCACCAGGTCACGCGGCTTGATCGCACGGCCGGCGGCCGCGCCGCCGGCCGCCTTGGCCGTGGAGCGTGCTCCGCCCGGGCTGGCTGAGCGAGCGGTCTTCTTCGCTCCGGCCTGGGCGGGGCGGGTTGGCTTGGTGGCTCCCGACTTGGCCTGGGTGGCGGTCTTGCCGACCGCCTTGCGCGCGCCGGTGGCGGTGGCCTTGGCGCCGCTGCGGGCGGCGGCGGCCGTGCTCTTGGGCTTGGTCGCCGAGCGCTTGGTGGTGGTGCTGGCGGCGGATGAAGACTTGCGGACTGGCGACGATTTGGAACTGGCCGACGGGGTTTTCGGTGCAGGCATGTTGTGCCTCCTCATAGGCGTGACGCTGACGCGAGCCTATCCAAACGGCTGTGTGTCTGCGCATCCAGTGTCGCGATTCGAAATCTTGAGAGCAATTTCTGAACACGGCACCAGCGCACAACGGTCACTCGGCGAGGAGCAGCTCCAGCAGTGCCTTCTGCGCGTGGCGCCGGTTCTCGGCCTGATCCCAGATCCGCTGGCGGTCGCCATACAGGACCTCGGCGGCGATCTCCTCACCCGCGTGCGCCGGCAGGCAGTGCAGCGCGATCGCATGCGGCGCGGCGAGGTTAAGCAGGTACTCGTCGAGACGGTAGGGAGCCAGCGCGCGGCGACGCTCGTCCGCGCTCTGGGAATCGTCGGACATGCTCACCCAGACGTCGGTGTAGATCGCATCGACCCCGTCGACCGCGGCACGTGGATCGTCGGTGGTGATCGCGCCGTCGACCGGCTCCAGCTGATAACCGGGCGGCGACGCGATCCGCACCTCGACGCCGGCCAGCGCGCCGACGACGGCCAGCGAGCGCGCGACGTTGTTGCCGTCGCCGACGTAGGCGAGCTTGAGGCCGCGCACCGTCCCGAACGACTCGCGCAGGGTGAGCAGGTCGGCGAGCGCCTGGCAGGGATGGTGCTCGGCCGTGAGCATGTTGAAGACCGGGACGCTCGCGTGCTCGGCCAGCTCGCGGACGATCGCATCGGGACCGGTGCGGATTCCGACCGCCGCCACGTGACGGGAGAGCACATACGCGGTGTCACGCATCGACTCGCCGCGGCTGAGCTGGAGCTCATCACTGCGCAACACGATCGGGTGGCCGCCGAGCTCCACGATCCCGGCCTCGAACGACAAGCGGGTGCGGGTGGAGGGCGCCTGAAACAGCAGCGCGACCGTGCGGCCGCCCAGCGCGGCGGAGCTGAGCGGGGCCGCCTTGAGCTCCAGAGCCCGCGTCAGCAGCCCATCCAGCTCAGCTTCGCTGAGCTCGGCACCGGTGAGGAAGTGGCGAGGCAAGCGCAGCAGTGTACGTTGGCGTGGATCAGTGCAGCGTTTTCGAAACGTCTAGCTTGCGCGTCCTAACCTGGAATCTGATGCACGGGCGGTCGATGCCCAGCGCCGGCCACGATCTGCTGGACGAGTTCGGCTCCGCGCTGGCGGGCTGGGATTGGGATGTGGCCCTGCTGCAGGAGACGCCGCCGTGGTGGGCGCCGGCGCTCAGCCTGAGACTGGGCGCCGAGTATCGCCAGGTTCTCACCTCACGCAACGCTCTGCTGCCGTTACGTCGCGCGATCGCCACGCGCTGGCCAGACGTGATCAAGTCAAACGGCGGCGGCGCCAACGCGATCCTCGTGCGTCGAGACCGGATCGTCGAGCACCGCATCTGGCGTCTGCGCCAGTTGCCCGAGCGGCGCTGGGTGCACGGCGTGCGCCTGGCCCGCGGGCGGTGGGCGGCCAACCTGCACGCCACCGTGCACAACGCCGCCGCGGCGGTCGAGGAGGGACATGCTGCGGCGGCCACCGCGCTGAGCTGGGCGGCCGGTGAGCCCGTCGCCCTGGGCGGGGACTTCAACGTGCGTGAGCTGTCGCTGCCGCCGCTGCACTACGGCGGCGGCCACGACGTCGATCACGTGTTCGCGGCCGGGTTTGCCAACCACGGTCAGGCCGAGGTCCTCGACGCCGGCCGCCTCTCAGACCATAAGCCGGTGCTGGTCACGCTGACGCCGGAGGGCCCGAATTAGGAACGTCTCAGGTCGGCGAGCTGACGCTAGGAGAACATCTCGGGCCGGCGGCGGACGAGGTCGACGACTCGCGCCGGCGCCGTGTCCGGCGAGCCGCTGGCAAACGGCGGGTGAGGGTCGTACTCGATGCCGAGCTGGATCGCCTGGGCGATCTCCTCGCCGGCGATCTTCGCCGCCAGCGTGAGCGCCATGTCGATCCCGGCCGACACGCCGGCCGCGGTGATCACCTTGCCCTGCACCACGACGCGCCGGGCGACGGCGGTGGGGCCCAGCGAGGCCAGCGTGTCGAGCTCGAGCCAGTGCGTCGTCGCCTCCAGTCCGTCGAGGATCCCCGCCGCAGCGAGCAGCAGCGATCCGGTGCACACCGAGGTCGTCCACTGCGTGCGCTGGTGCGCGACGCGCAGCCACTCGAGCATCCCCCGGTCGTCGATCAGCGCCCGGGTGCCTAGCCCACCCGGCACCACGATCACGTCGGGGTCGGTCAGCTGATCCAGGGCGCGGTCGGCGGTCAAGGCCAGCATCCCGTTCTCGGTGCGCTTGGGTCCCGGCTCGGCGGCCAGGAAATGGACCTCGGCGCCGGGCAGGCGAGAGAGGACCTCGTAGGGACCGACGGCGTCCAGCGCCGTGATCCGGTCGAACAAGGGAATCGCGATCCTCACGCGCCGCCGTTCCCCCGGGCCGCCCGCAATCCGAATCCACGCAGGATCAACAGCGCCTTCTCACCCAGCGATCCCCGGCCGGGCAGGACGCCGAGCTGGGTGGCGGCGTCATAGACGTCGAAGAACCCGCGCACGCGCAGCAGGCGCTCACGCTCGAGCTCGCAGTAGAACAGGCAGTGCACGACGAGGAACTTGTTGGTCGCCGGGAGCCCCTCCAGCGACGCGCGGTGCGTCGCCAGCAGCTTGCACGGCGCCGCCACGAAGCGCTGGTTGGTCAGGCGATCGCCGGTACGCTCCAGCCGGGCGTCGGGGAAGCCGGTCCATAGGCGCTCAGCGTGGCGGCCGATCGCCTCGGGCCCCTCCAGCGGCTCGTCGGTTAGCGGATCCTCGTATTGCACCCCCGCGGCGCAGAGCTCGGCGAACGCGTCCGGGTCCCGGCCCGACCACGTCGCCTCCCAGCCGTCGATCAGCTGATCGACGATCATTCGACGACGCTCGGGAGGTCGAACACGGGCAGCCCGGCCTCGGGGGTGGATGCCTGCGCGTAGTGCCGGTGCGGGATCCTCCCGGCGCCGCGGGCGATGAGGCCCGACTGCACGGCGAGGCGGATCGCCTGGGCCATCGCCACCGGGTCGTGCGCGCGGGAGATCGCACTCGCACACAGCACCGCGTCGCAGCCGAGCTCCATCGCCAGAGCGGCGTCGGACGCGGTGCCCACCCCGGCATCGAGGATTACCGGGACGCCAGCCCGCTCGACGATGATCGCGATGTTGTAGGGGTTGCGGATCCCCATGCCGCTGCCGATCGGCGAGCCGAGCGGCATCACCGCCGCACAGCCGGCGTCCTCGAGCCGGCGGGCCAGGACCGGGTCGTCGGTTGTGTAGGGCAGGACGGTGAAGCCGTCGTCGACGAGCACCTCTGCGGCAGCGAGCAGCTCGACGGCATCGGGCAGCAGCGTCCGATCGTCACCGATCACCTCGAGCTTGATCCAGTCGGTGGCGAACGCCTCGCGCGCCAGTTGGGCGGTGACGACCGCGTCACGCGCGGTAAAGCAGCCGGCGGTGTTGGGGAGCACCTGCACGCCGGCGTCCTGCAGCACGTCAAGGATCGAGCCCCGCGAGGAGGGGTCCAGCCGCCGCAGCGCAACCGTGCACAGCTCCGTTCCGGACGCCTGGAGCGCCCCGGCGAGCAGCTCGTGGTTGGCAAAGCCGCCGGTACCGAGGATCAGCCGGGATCCCAGCTCGAGATCGGCGATGCGCAGCGGCGGCGTCACCGGATTCATCCTCCTCCGATCGCGGCCCGCGTCCCGCGGCGGTGGCGTCCCGCGGTTCATCCCCCTCCGATCGCGGCAACCACTTCGATCCGCGCTCCCTCCGCGAGCTCCGTGTCGGACCAGCGCGAGCGCGTGACGACCTCCCCGTCGAGCGCCACCGCGACCCCGCGGGCGCAGGGCATCATGTACATCGACTCGATCACGCTGGCGACGGTAGCGCTGGCGGCGACCTGACGACGCTCTCCGTTAATCGTGACGATCATCCAGCGCTCCCCAGCGGGGCGCGGTGAAACCGGGCCGGATCGAACGCGTGGGCCAGCTCGGAGGGCGGCTCGCCGGTCAGTGCCGCGGCCACCAGCTGCGCGGTGATCGGCGCCAGCAGGATGCCGTTGCGCCGATGGCCGGCCGCCCAAAGCAGGCCCGGGACTTCGGTGGCACCGATCACGGGCAGATTATCGAGGGTGCCGGGGCGCAGCCCCACGGACAGCTCGTCGATGACCAGCTCGGAGATCCCCGGCACCAACTCGCCGGCATCACGCAACAGCTCATACGCCGCCCCGGCCGTGAAGCTGGTGTCAAAGCCCCGCTCCTCCATCGTGCCGCCGATCACGTAACGGCCGTCCCCGCGCGGGACGATGTAGCCGCCGCTGGGCATCCGCACCACACGCTCCAGCAGTCCCGGACCCGCGGGATCGTGCAAGCGCAGGATCTGACCCTTGACCGGGCGGACCGAAACGCGGGCCGGCGGCGGAATCCCATCGATCTCGTTACACCAGGCGCCGGCGGCGATCACGACCTGCGCGGCCGCCAACCCGGTGCCGTCCTCGAGTTGCACGCCGCAGACGCTCCCGTCGCGCAGCGCCACCGCGCTGGCCCGCGTCCCGGCTCGTACCCGTCCGCCGGCGCCGGTCAACGCGTCGGAGAGGGCAGCGGTCAACCGTCGCGGATCGATCGCGTGGTCGTCGGGTACGTCGAGGGCCAGTCGCAGTGTCGGGGCCAGCGCGGGCTCGCGGCGGCGCGCTTCGCTGGCCAGCAGGCGCTCGACGCGCAATCCCAACCGATGTCGCAGCTCCAGCTCACGGGCCAGCGCCTCGGCGTCGTCGCGGTCCCGCGCCACCAGCAGAGTCCCGCACTCCCGGTAGCCGATGTCCTGCGTCCCCGACGCGCGGTTCAGCTCCGCGACGAACGCGGGATAGGCCCGGGCACTGGCCAGCCCCAGCTCCAGCAGCGGCTCCTCACCGGGGGTGGCCTCGGCAATCGGCCCGAGCATCCCGGCGGCCACGTACGAGGTCGCGTGGCCTGGCTGGTGACGGTCGAGCACGATCACGTCCAGGCCGCGCCGGCACGCGTACCAGCCGACCGCCAGGCCGATCACTCCCGCGCCGATCACCACGACGTCAGCTGCTTGCGAGTTGCTGTTGTGCAAAGGAACCTCCCTGCGCCGGCATTGCCCGGGTCAGGTTCAGACGGTCGGCGGATCCAGGCTCCGCCCTCTCAGCCCAGCGGTGGGGCTCCCGTTGTCAGCAATGCTAGCGCGGCTCTCCTGGCAGACTTGGACTGTGATCGATCGCCGCGAGCGCCTGTCGAGAGCGCGCCTGTACCTGGTCTGCGACGCGCGGCCCGCCGCGTGGCTGCATGCAGCGCTGCGCGGCGGCGTGGACATCGTCCAGCTGCGCGACAAGCGGGCCGCCGACGACCAGCTGATTCTCCTCGGCCGGAGCTTCGCGCAGATGTGCGCCGAGCACGACGCGCTGTTCATCCTCAATGATCGCCCGGACCTGGTGGCCGAGACCGGCGCCGACGGGGTCCACGTCGGACAGGACGACACGCCCGTGGCCGCGGCCCGGTCGATCGTCGGCGCGGAGAGACTGGTCGGGCTGTCCACCCACTCGCCCGCCCAGGTCGATGCGGCGTCCCGCGCCGGCGTCGACTACATCGGCGTCGGACCCGTGTACGAGACCCCCACCAAGCCGGGCCGAGCAGCCGTCGGGCTTGAGCTCGTCCGCCACGCCGCGTCGCGCGCCACAGTCCCGTTCTTCGCGATCGGGGGCCTCGACGCGGACAACCTGCCAACGGTCCGGGCGGCCGGGGCGCGCGGCGTGGCGGTCGTGCGTGCCCTGACCCAAGCCGCAGACCCAGAGCGGGCCGCGCGGGAGCTACGCGCCGAGCTGGGGGGCGCGGCGACCGACGACGCGACGCGAGCCGGCCGGATGCGCGCCGGCGGACTGGATGCCGGCGGGGTGGGCGTTGGCGCGCCATAGCCGCAAGCGCAGAGGCCCCGGCGCCCGACCGAGGCGGACCAGCAAGGACGCGCGGGGCGCGCCGAGGCGCGAGGCGGCGGCCGGCCACCGCGCGGGCGCGGCGGGCGGCGAACCTACGCTCAGCCGTTCCCAGCGCCGTGACGCCGAGGCCCGCGCAGCGTTGGCGCCGCTGGCGCCCGGCGAACGCCCGGGAGCGATCACCGTCGGCGCCGGGCTAGCGGTGATACTGGGGGGCGCCAACCTGATCGCGTTCGCGGCCGGAGCCAAGATCGGCGGCAAGCACCCGGCAGCCTCCGGCGTGATCGTGTTCGCGCTGCTGATGTTCGCCTGTGCGATCGGTCTGTGGAAGCTGTGGTACGGCGCGGTGCTCGCCTTCATGGCGCTGCTGGCGATCATCACGATGCTGTTCGCGCTGCTGCTGATCGAGGCCAGCAACCTGCTCGGGTTCCTCGTGCCGCCGGCGGTGATGGCGGGAGCGGGTTATCTGTTCTACAAGCTGGTCCGGGTCCTGGGCCGGATCCAGATGCCCAGCTACCCCGGCCGCTGAGGGATTTGGATGCGCGCCGGATTGGGGCCTGCGCCGCCAACCTAGGGCGCCACGTGAGATAGGCTCCGATTTGATGGCAGAGCGATCCTATGACTGCGTGATCATCGGTTCTGGCCCGGGCGGCTACGTGGCCGCGATCCGGGCCGCGCAGCTGGGGATGAAGACGGCCGTGATCGAGCAGGACACGGTTGGTGGGCGGTGTTTGAACTACGCCTGCATCCCCGCCAAGGCAGTGCTGCGCGTGGCCGACGTGCTGAGCGAGATCCGCGAGGCGGGCGAGTTCGGGATCAAGGTCGGACCGCCCGAGGTGGACTACGCGGCAGTCAGCGCCCGCCGCCAGAAGGTGGTCTCCACCCTGACCGGTGGAGTCGCCGGGCTGTTCAAGAAGAACCAGATCGAGCTGATCGAAGGCGAGGGCTCGCTCGCCGGCGGCGGCGGGCAGGTCAAGGTCGGCGATCAGCTGCTGGCCGCCAAGACGATCATCCTCGCCACCGGATCGGTCAAGCGACCGATCCCCGGGACCGAGTTCGGCGAACGGGTGATTGGCACCGAGGAGGCCTGGGCCCTGAGCGAGCTGCCGGCGACGATGGCCGTGGTCGGCGCCGGCGCGTCGGGCAGCGAGATCGCCTCCGCCTACGCCCGCCTGGGCGTTGAGGTGGCGCTGTTCGAGGCCTTGGATCGCGCGCTGCCGACCGAGGACGCCGACATCTCCAAGGTCGCCGAGCGCGGGCTGAAGAAGCAGGGGATCAAGGTCCACACCGCGACGCTCGTGCGGAACGTGCAGTCGGCCGGCTCCAGCGTCAGGTTCACCTACAACGACCAATCGGGCGAGGTCGAGTGGCTGGTGATCGCCGCCGGACGCAGCCCCGACGTCGAGGCGCTGGGACTGCAGTCGGCTGGCGTCAAGCTCGCCGACGACGGGCTGATCGAGGTCGACGGAGCGATGCACACCAGTGTCGCCGGCGTGTACGCCATCGGCGACCTGGTCCACGGCCCGGCGCTCGCCCACAAGGCCTCCGACGAGGGCGTGATCGCCGTCGAGGATGCGGCCGGCCTGCCGGTCCATCCGCTCGCCTATGTCGACATCCCCCGCGCAACCTTCTGCAAGCCGAATGTGGCCAGCTTCGGGCTGACCGAGGCGCAGGCGCGCGAGCAGGGCTACGACGTAGTCGTGGGCAAGGTCCAGTACGGCGCCGTCGGGGCGGGCACCGTCTACGGCGACCGGACCGGGCTGGTCAAGATCGTCGGCGAGAAGAAGTACGGCGAGCTGCTCGGTGGGCACATCGTCGGCTCCAAGGCGACCGAGCTGATCCAGGAGCTCGTCAACACGCGCGCGCTGGAAGGTGGCTACACCGAGGTCGCGCACCTTGTGCACGGCCACCCGACGATGTCCGAGGCCGTGATGGAAGCCGCCCGCGCCGCCGACGGCTGGCTGATCCACGGTTAGGGCCCGTAGCGCGCCTGGGGCGAGCATGCCGCCGGAACCCGGGCAGCCGATCTTCTACTACGACCTCGGCAGCCCCGCCTGCTATCTCGCCGCCGAGCGGATCATGGCCGAGCTCCCGGTGGTGCCCGAGTGGGAGCCGGTGTTTGGCCCTGACCTGGGCGTGGCCCAGCCGGCGCCCGATTCACAGCGCTGGGGGCTGGAGGCGGAAGCGCAGGGCCTGCAGCCGCTGCGATGGCCTGCTGATTGGCCGCCCGACACGCGGCTGGCGATGCTCGCCGCCACCTACGCCAAGCGCGTCGGGCGCGCCGTCGCGTTCTCGCTGGCCGCTTTCCGACAGGCTTTCGCGGGCGGCCATGATCTCGGCGATGAGAACACGGTGCTGATCGCTGCAGCCGCCTGCGAGATGCACCCGACGGCCATCCTGAAGGGGATCGGGCTGCGCTCGGTGGCTGGTGCGCTGGAGCTCGCCGGAGCGCGTGCACGGGACGGCGGAGTCGCCTCGCTACCGGCGATCCAGGTCGGAGATCGTGTGTTCGACGGCGACGCCAGCGTGGAGCGCGCCGCCGAGGCACTGACGGCGATCACATGAAGGCCAACCGCGCCTTTCACCTGATCGTCTCACGGGAGGGACTTGAGCCAGCGTTCCTGGCCGATCCACACCGGTTGGACCGGATCGAGATCGTGTCGGTGGAGGACGGCGAGGTCGTCCTGTACTGGGACCTGCCCGCCAAGCCGGCCGCCAAGCTGGTGAAGGCGCTGCGCGCCGATCTGGTCGGATTGGAGGCCGACGAGTTCGTCTCCACCTGGGAGGGCGCCGACGTATCGGCGGAGGGCCTGGGGTGACGGCGCGACGGCGGAGCGGCCGGACTACGCAAGCCCGCGAAACTTATGGTTAGCGGGTAGATTGCGCCGATCGTGGACCCACCGGCACCCCCCACCGAAGCCGCAAGACTGAAAGGCGATACCCGCGTCGAGGAGCCGACTCGGGCGCAGCGGACGATCGCCCGACGCAGCGCGGAGGCCAGGGCGACGATCCCGGACCTGGAGCTGGTTGCCGAGGTCGACATGGGCGCCTGCCTGGCGCTAGGCGATGCGCGCGGGCACTCGATGACGGCGATGCTGGTCAGCGCCTGCGCGCAAGGTCTGCGTCAGGTGCCGCGTGCCAACGCCGCGTATCGCGACGGGCGCTTTGAGCTGTACTCCCGCGTCAACGTCGCCCTGGTCGTGCACAGCGCGGACGCCTACTCGACGCCGACGATCCTCGACGCCGACACCAAGTCGCTGGAGGAGCTAAGCGACGAGTGCGAGGCGCTGATCGAACGGGCGGGGGCGCGGCGCCTGACCCCGCCCGAGCTGGCCGGCGCGACGTTCACGCTGAGTGACATGAGCGGTCACGGTCCGATCCTCTGGAGTCCGCCCGTCAGTCCACCGCAGGCGGCGACGATCGCCTGCGGAGCGATCCGCCCCGCCCCGGTGGTGCGCGACGGCTCGGTCGTCGCCGGCCACACGATGCTGATGACGCTCGCCTGCGATCATCGGATCCTCTACGGTGAAATGGCAGCGCAATTCCTGGATCGAATTGCGGAGTTGCTGAAGGGGGCCAACTTGTGACCGACACGATCGAGGAGACGGCTCGGCAGATCGCTGAGCTCGGACATGGCGCGCTGCTGCGACGCCTGCGACCGGCCTTTGATCATGCGGCCGTTACCTATTCGAGCAGGATCACGATCGGCCGCGACGAGCTGGAGCGGATGCTCGCGCAGGCCACGCAACGCGCCGACGCGGCGCTCTGGCGCCGCGCGCTGGCGAGCGTGGCGATGGACGAGCTGGACATCGGCCTCGGCGAGGCCCTGGAGCACCCCGCGGTGATCCGCGCGCAGGAAATGGTCGGGGCCCCGGTTCTCGATCGGACGGTGTTCGCGGCCGAGCCGGAGTCGCTGGCCGTGCCAGGACCCTCGCCCCCGCCAGAACCCTCGCCCGAGCCAGCGGCGGAGGTCGAAGCGCGGCCCGAGGCGGAGGCCCGGGCGGAGGTCGCAGCGCTGCCCGACGAGCCCGAGCCCGAGGCGGTGCCCGAGCCCCAAGCGGTGCCCGAGCCCCAAGCGGTGCCCGAGCCCCAAGCCGAGGTGCCGCCCGACGAGCCCGAGGCTCTGCCGGAGCCGGAGCCCGGCGGGCCGCTCGAACTAGCGCCCGCGGCCCAGGCCGTGGACCTCACCCCGCAGGCGATCCGCCTGGCGGCCGTGCATCTGGACGGGATCGAGAACCTTCCGCGCGGAGGCAAGAATCTGGAGCTGCGCTTCTCCGAGGCCGGGTTCGATGTGGTCGACGCCGAAGGCGGCGACGTGATCGGGCGGCTGAGCTGGGAGGAGATCGCCGAGCTCGAGCTTCCCCGCCCACAGAACGCGCTCCGGCGGCGCCGCCGGCGCGCGCGAGCCCAGCTGGTCGTTCGCACCGATCGCGGCGATGCCAGCTTCGAGATCCGAGGTCTCACCGACGGGGAGCTCCGCGAGCACCTCGCGCCGATCCTGGCCAAGGTACGTGGCGGTCGCAGCGCCCGTTAGAAACGCCCCGCCCGGGCCAGCCTCGAACTGACCGGGGTGACCGAAGAGCAGGTCGAGCACCTCGCACCCATATTCGAGTGGGCGCGAGGCTCTCAGGACTCTGATTAGCCGGGCGGGTCCCCTCGAAACAATCCAGGGATCACCACTTCAAACCGAGAAACCGAGCTACCGAACGAGTGGCGGCGCTGCGTGCTTTGAGACGGCGGGCGTGAAATTGGGCAGGCGCAGCGTAAAGATCGATCCTCGCGCGGTGCTCGTGACCGTGCATTCCCCGCCGTGGGCCTTGGCGATCGCATCGACGATCGCCAAGCCCAAACCGACGCCGCCTGCCGAACGTGTCCGCGCTGAATCGGCCCGCGCGAAGCGGTCAAAGATTCGCCGCAACGCCTCCTCGGGCACGCCGGAGCCCTCGTCCTCGACCTCGATCAACAACCGCCCCCGGCCGTCGCGGCGCGCGCGCAGCTCGATCGCGGCATGGGTCTGCGTGTACTTCACAGCGTTTTCGAGCAGCACGTCCAGCGCCGCGCGCAGGCGCTCGACGTCGACGAGCAGGCGGCCGGGCGCGATCGGCCCCAGCCGCCAGGCTCGTGGCGCAACCTCCGACCACCGCATGAAGACATCCTCCAAGAGCGGCTCGAGCTCAATCTCGACGGTCAGCACGAAGTCGGGCTGGTCGGCTCTCGCGAGCACCAGCAGGCGCTCGATGATCGCGTCGATGCGAGCCAGCTCATCGAGCGCCACGTCGACCTCGGGCGACTCCCCGCCGTCGCCGCGCAGCAGCTCGAGATGACCGCGAGCGATCGTCACCGGCGTGCGCAGCTCGTGCGAGGCGTCATGGATGAAGCGCTCCTGGCGCTCGAGCATCGAGCGGCGCTCGTCGGCGCGTTCCTCAGCGATCCGCAGCGCCTCCACGCGCCGGCGGGCGTGCCAGACCATCGCCAGGAACATCGCCGCCATCAGCGGCACCTCGAACAGCTCGCCCCACAGCTGGATGCCCTCGAACGCGTCGAGCGCGATCGACACAGCAGTCATCGCAACCACCCCGCCGAGGACGATCAGCGTCCCGCTCATCGGCCAGACGCGGAAGCCATAGAGGAGCGTGAGGCTGATCCACACGAAGTGGAACGGGATCGTCTCCCAGCTCGGCCAGATGATCATCGCCGCGTAGTTCGCGGCCGCGAACGCGAGCCACAGGAGCTCTATGCGGTAGTGCCGCAGCAGCGCGCGCCTGCTCACGCGGCGGCGCGGTAGCCGGCGTTGCGGACGGTCTCGATTGGCGCGTCGGGGCCGAGCTGCCGGCGCAACCGCCGCACGCACACGTCGACCACGTTTGACCGCGGATCGAAGTCAAAGCCCCACACCTCGGACAGGAGGCGCTGGCGGCTGATCACCTCCCCGACGTGCACCATCAGAAAATGCAGTAGGCGGAACTCGCGGTCGGAGAGGTCGGCCACCGTCTCGCCGACGCGCGCCTGTCGGCGGGCAAGGTCGAGTGCGAGACGGCCGGCGCGGAGGATTGTGCCGTCATCCGTCTCGTGCGCGCGGCGCAGCTGGACGCGCGCACGAGCGAGCAGCTCATCGAGCGAGAACGGCTTGGCGAGGTAGTCCACCGCACCGAGCTCAAAGCCTCGCAGCTTGGTCGCAATGTCGCTGCGCGCGGAGAGGATCAGTACCGGCAGGCTGGGTCGCTGGGTTTGCAACTCACGGAGGACATCCAAACCATCGCGTCCGGGAAGCATGAGGTCGAGGATCACGAACTCGTAGCTGCCGGCGAGCGCCCGCGCAAGGCCGCGCTCGCCGTCCTGCACGACGTCGACCTTGTAGCCCTCGGCTTCGAACGCCCGGGCAAGGAATGCGCGGATCCGTTCCTCATCCTCCACCACAAGTATTCGCATCGACCCTCGCTCTGCTTAACGGGGAAGGAACATATCCGTCCGCGGATGACTTGTAAATGACCGCAAGATGACATCGCCGTCATCTGCTTGCCTTTCACGCCGTGCGCGATAGGTTCCGAGGCGACGGAGAGGGAAGGGCAATGAGCGCATACACAAAGAGACTGATCGGAATCGCGCTCGGCGCGGCAATCGTTTGCGGGCTGCTCGGCGTGTACATTGGGCTCTACTTGACAAACGCGTCAGGATCGGCTTCGGCGGCCCAGACTCCTACCGGCGCGCAGCTGTATCTCGGAACTGTTCCGGCCGCCGCGCTGAACGACGCGCATCCGACCTGGGTCTCCTACTACGCGGTCGATGCCAAAGGAGGCAACTGGCGTCACGTGACGACCTACGTGCTTCCCGCGCATACGCTCGTTCGCGTCACGATCTATCAGTTCGACTCGCAGACGGGGTTGCGCAACCCGTTCATCTCACAGGCGACGGGCACCGTCGGCGGCAACTTCGTGCTCGATGGCAAGACGACCCAGTCGGTGCCCCCCGACGCGGCCTCGCACGTGTTCGCGATCCCCGACATCGGCCTCTCGGTTCCGCTCGTGGGGATCACGTCCACCGCCAAGAACCCGTGCAGCAACGCGCCGTGCGCGCTCAGCTACGACCACACCACGACCACGTTCACGTTCCGCACACCTGGAACCGGCCTGTACCGCTGGCAGTGCTTCGTTCCGTGCGCCGCGGGATTCATCCAGGGCTGGGGCGGACCGATGCAGACCGTCGGCTACATGGACGGCTACATCAAGGTCATATGAGGCTCCGCCGCCGATGAGCGAGGTCAATCACTGGCGCCGCGTCGTGCTGTGGTGGGTCGCTGCGACCGTAGTCGCAACGCCGCTGGTCGTGTTCGTGGCGGCGCCGGGACTGCCGCCCGGCAACGGCACGGTGCAGGCATCAGGTCAGGTGGTCGACAACACGGTGCTGCTCGGCGTCTCCACGCCCGTAGCGCTGGCGGTGCTCGTTTACTTCATCTATGCGATGATCGCCTTCCGCGAGCGGGAGCCCCAGACGGTGCTCGACGGCCCGCCGCTGCGTGGCCACGCCCGGATTCAGATGTGGTGGCTGATCACCACTACGGCAATCGTCCTGTTCCTCGCCGGGTACGGCTCGGTCCGGATGCTCGCCGACGGCTCCGGCGGCGGGCAGGGGCCGAACCCGATCGCGGCCCCGGCCAACTCCGGCAACGCGCTGCAGGTGCAGGTGGTTGCCCAACAGTGGAAGTTCGACTACCGCTGGCCCGCTTACGGCGGCGTCGAGACGCCAACGCTCGAGCTGCCCGCCAACCGGACGATCGAGTTCCACGTCACGTCGCTCGACGTGATCCACTCATTCTGGGCCTACCAGCTCGGCGTCAAGGCGGACGCCAATCCCGGGATCGACAACATCGCCTACGTGCAGACCAAGTACCCGCTCACGTTCAACATCCACTGCGCCGAGCTGTGCGGCGTGTGGCACGGCTACATGTTCGAGACCGGCCACGTCGTGCCCCAGAGCCAGTTCGCGAGTTGGATCAAGCAGCAGCAGCTGCAGTACGGCCCGGCGACCAAGTCGCTGCCACCATATGCCAAGCAGTACTTCCCCGCACCCCAGAGGAGAGGTGGATGAGCGCGATCGCGATCTCAGCCGGCCGGCGCCCCGCGTGGCGGGGGCTGATTGGCTTCAACCTGTTGACCGGAATCGTGCTCGCGATCGTGGGCTGGCTGGTCGGGAACTTCATCGGCAATCGGATTCACGCCACCAGCATCACCTACTACACCACCGAGGCCGGCCAGAATGACATCGCCGTGCTGCTCGGCTACCTGTTCGGCGTGATCGGCTTCCTCGTCGGGCTCGGCTTCGCAAATTACCCTGTCCGCAGAATGCTCGGCCACCCGCCGACGCTCGCCGAGCACGAGAGCGAGGGAGAGGGCGTCGGGCGCTACTTCCGCCTGTGCACCGACCACAAGGTCGTCGCGATCCAGTACATCGTCGGGATCGGCGTGTTCTTCCTCGTCGGTGGCATCAACGCGATGCTGATCCGCATCGAGCTGCTGCAGCCGAACGTGCACGTGTTCGGCGCCAACCAGTATCTGACGCTGGTCGGGATGCACGGCGCGATGATGATGGGGATCATGACCTCGGGCATACTCGGCCCGTTCGCCAACTGGCTCGTGCCGCTGATGATCGGCACGCGGCGGATGGCGTTCCCGCGGATCGAGTCGTTCACCTTCTGGCTGCTGATGGCGGCCGGCGTGGTCCTGGTCACGACAGTCTTCTTCGGCGGCTTCCAGACCGGCTGGACCGGCTATCAGCCGCTCGGCGACCAGGGCACGGCCGGCTATGACGCCTATATCGGCTTCTTCGCGCTGATCGGGGTGTCGATGTGCCTGCTGGGCTTCAACCTGCTGGCGACGATCATCACGATGCGCGCCCCCGGGATGACCTGGACCCGACTCCCGATCTTCGTCTGGAGCGTGCTCGCGACCGCTGTGTTGATGATGCTGGCGGCGCCGATGCTGATCGCGGCACTGCTGATGGGGGCGCTCGACCGCACCGTGCAGACCGCGTTTTACGTCGCCGGCAACGGCGGCAGCGGCTACCTGTTCCAGAACCTCTTCTGGGTCTTCGGCCATCCCGAGGTCTACATCGTCGCGCTGCCGGGCTTCGGGATCGTGCTCGAGCTGCTGCCGGTGTTCTCGCGCAAACCGCTGTGGGGTTACCGCCTCGCCGTCGCCGGCATGCTCGGCGTGTCGCTGCTGAGCTTCTTCGTCTGGCAGCACCACCTGTTCGTGAGCGGCATCAACGCCGACCTGCGGCCGTTCTACATGCTCTCGACCGAGCTCATCTCGCTGCCCACCGGGTTCATCTTCGTCTGCGCGATGGGGACGCTCTGGCGAGGGCGAATACGGTTCACCGTGCCGATGCTTTTCTGCCTGGCGTGGGTGTTCAACTTCCTGATCGGCGGTATCTCCGGGGTGTTCCTGTCAGACGTCCCGAGCGACGTGACGACGCACGGCAGCTTCTTCTCGATGGCGCACTTCCACTACACGATCATGGGCGGCCTGGTGTTCACGCTGTTCGCCGCGATCTACTACTGGGGTCCGAAGATGACCGGCTTCCAGTTCAACGAGCGGCTCGCGAAGATCCACTTCTGGTCGATGTTCATAGCGTTCAACTCAACGTTCATGCCGTTGTTCGCGCTCGGCATCCTGGGGCAGCCCCGGCGCGTTGTCACTTATCCCACGAACCTGCAGGGGCTAAACGACTGGGTATCGGTATCAGCGTTCGTGATCGGGCTGTCGATGCTCGTCTTCCTATTCAACCTGATCTGGTCGATGCTGATCAAACGGGAACCGGCGACGGACAACCCGTGGCACTCGAAGTCGGCGGAGTGGCAGTTGCCCACACCCGTGCCCATTCACGACTTCGATCGGTTCCCCGTGTTCGACGATGATCCGTATCCCTACGGAGTCGAGCGAGCCGGAGGGCCTGTGCTGGCGCCGGCGGGGGGGGTGAGCTAGGCGATGGAAGGATCCGCATCCGTCCCCACCCATCCACAAATCGAGCTCGAGCCGCCCGAGTGGCAGCCGCGCGCGATGTGGGTGGGCGCGCGCCAGCTCTGCGGCGCGATCTCCTTCTTCTTCGTGGCATTCGTGTTCGCCTACTTCTACCTGCGTTCGCTCGACACCAACAAAGATTGGAAGATCGGCTCGGTTCACCCATCGATCGGCCTCGGCGTGGTGATCGTCGTGGCGCTGCTCTTGAGCGCGGGGGCCCTACGCGCCGCGGCAACGCGGCCCGAGCTCGCGGTGCGGGCGGGGGCGGCGGCGCTGGCGCTCGCAGTCCTGTCGGTCGTGCTGCAGGTGATCGAGTGGACAACGCTCGGTTTCGGCCCCGCAAGCGGCGGCTACGCGAGCGTGTTCATCGGTTGGACTGCGTTCTACTCCGTGCTCACGCTCGCCTGCGTCTACTGGATCGAGACGCAGGTGGCGACCGCCTGGCGGAGGCGTCGTCACGGTGTGCCGGACACCCCCGCTGAGGTCCTGACCGACACGGCGGTCGTCAGGGCCGGACTGGGGGCGTGCTCGTTCTTCTGGACGTTCTACGTCGCGACCGGCGTGGTGTTGTTCGTTCTCCTCTATCTGCTCTGAGCATGAGCTGGGGCGGCTGGTCGATCGAACCCCCGCTGGCCTACGTGGCGGTCGCGGCGATCCTCTACTGGGTCGGCGGCCGGGGTTACAGCTCCAAACCGAGGCAGCGGCTGCGCACAGCGGCATTCATAGCCGGCCTCGCGACGATCGTGCTCGCGCTCGAATCGCCGCTGGACGGAGCCGCGAACCAGCTGTTTTGGGCTCACATGTTGCAGCACGTGCTGCTGCTCACGGTGGCGCCGCCGCTGATCCTGCTCGGGCGCCCGTGGCCGCGGATGTGGCGCGGGCTGTCGCTGCAGTCGCGGACGACGATCGGGCGCACGCTGGCGCGAGCCCGTTGGACGGCCCCGGTGCGGGCGCTGGCGCGCCCGCTGCCGGCATGGCTGCTGTTCAACGCGACGATCGTCGGATGGCACATACCTGGCGCCTACGAAGCGACCCTGCGCTCGAACGCGATCCACCAGCTCGAGCATGCGATGTTCTTCTTCACGGGCCTGCTGTTCTGGGCGCGTGTGATCGATCCCGGTCCCCTGCGCCCGCGCCTGGTCTGGCCCGCTCGGCTCGCGTACGTGGTCGGCGCGATGGTCGTCGGCTGGATGCTCGCGATCACGCTCGTGCTCGTCCCCGAACCACTCATCGCTCACTATGCGACGCTCGCGCACAGGCCCGGCGGGATCTCGGCGCTGACCGACCAGCAGCTCGCAGGCGGGATGATGTGGGTGCCCGGCTCAGTCGCCTACGGGATCACGGTGCTGATCGGCGTATATCGCTGGCTCGAGCCGGAGAGCGGGCCCCGCCCGCATCGACCGGCGCTCACGACCTGAGGAGGACTGACAGCCACATGCCACCCGTTCCGTTCGCAGACAATTTTCTCGCCGGCTCCCTGCTCACGCTCCTGATGCCGGTCGGCCTGCTGATCGCGATCGCGATCTGGTACGTGCTCGCGGTCAAGCGCGTACCGGAGGACACGCCCACGTCCTCGGCCTCGCTCCCCTCGCCCGAAGCACTCGCAGCAGCGTCCCCACCCCCGATCGAGGGCACACAGACCGAGCCTCCCGCCGGCGAATCCTGATGGAGGCCGGCGCCGGCCTCCACGACACCCGCCGGCGCGAGCGGGTCGGCGCCGCCGGGTTTGCTGCCGTGCTCGTCGGGGCCGTGCTAGTCGGCATCGGAGTCGGCGCCGGATCGCACTTCCTGTTCGCCAAGTCGTCATCGTCGTCGACTGGGATCCGGCCGTCCGCCGCCCTACACGGGGAGGCAACGTGGCCGGCGGGTTCACGGGCCGCCCCCGCGATCTCAACGCTGCGCGACCAGAGCGGCAATCGATTCTCGCTGGCCTCGCTGCAGGGTCGCACCGTCGCGATGGAGTTCTTCGACTCTCACTGCAAGCAGGAGTGCCCGCTCGCCGGCCGAGCGCTGGCCGCCGCCGAGCGTTCGCTGCCGCGAGCGCAGCGGCCGGTGCTGGTGGTGGTCAGCGTCAATCCACTCGATACGCCCGCGAGCACGCGCGCGGCCGTCAAGGCGTGGGGCCTGGCCGGCGTCGCCCCGTGGCACTGGCTGAGGGGGACCCACGCCCAGCTTGCGCGCGTGTGGAAGGCGTACCACATCTTCGTCCAGCCCGAGAGGGGCGATATCAGCCACACCGAGGCGCTGTATCTGATCGACCGCCATGGCGATGAGCGTTCTGGCTACCTGTACCCCTACGTCCCTGGCTCGGTCGCGCACGACATGCGGACGCTCGCGAGCGCGCGAGCGAGCCAGGCGGCCGGCGCGGTGGTTCACTAAGCGCTTATCGATCGGCACACCCGCTCCCCTTTATGAAGGTTGGTCGGGCTGGTCGTGCCCGGCAGGCGACGCGTCCGCAACTCGCCCACTCTCCAGCTAGGGGCGCTCACGCTCGAGCGTCCGGATGTCGTGCGACAAGCCTTCGGGGGTCAGCTGATCAGCGGCGAAGCCGACCCGCTCGAAGCCGCGCTTGTCGATCAGCAGCACGAAGGTGGAGTGATCCATCTTGGGCGTGACCGCCTGTATCGCGTAGGCGTGCCACACCCGCCGCAACTGGGCCACGGGACCGCTGACGAACGCCAGGCGGCCGTTCATGTCATGCTTGGCCAGGAACGCGCGGCGGCGGGCGACGGTGTCTTCGGTGGGCGCGACGCTGACGCCGATCGTCGGCACACCCCGGCCGCCGTCCGGTAGATTGTTCAGCGCGCCCTTGATCTGCTCGACCATGAACGGACACGTGTCATGGCACAGCGAGTGGATGAAGGTCAGGACGACGACCTTGCCCCGATCCCGGGAGAGCGTCACCCGGTGCCCGTGCTGATCGTGCAGCGAGAAATCCGCCGCGCGCAGGCCGGGCGCCATGGTCGGTCCGTCGAACTGTGAGTTGGCCTTGACTAGCCGGACCGTCGGCGAAGAGTGCCCTGTCACCAGGACGACGCCGATCGCGACCAGCAGCCCGGCCAGGACGAGAAGCAGGCCACGCTGAACCGTAGAGCTCGTCACCATCGAGTCGCTGATTGTTGCACGGCGCCAAACTACATCCGGTGAGCGAAGCGCAGCGACTCAGCGCCCTGCTGCGAAGCTCGGTTGCGGACGAGCGCGTGCTGGCAGCGATCGCGCGGCTCCCCCGTGAGCGGTTCGTGCCGGCCTCCCAGCGCGATCGGGCGTATGAGAACGTGGCGCTGCCGATCGCCCGTGACCAGACGATCTCCCAGCCGCTCGTGGTCGCCCGGATGCTGGAGCTGCTGGAGCTGGCGCCGACCGACCGTGTGCTCGACGTCGGCACCGGATCCGGCTATCACGCTGCACTGCTGGCGATGCTCGCCGCCGAGGTATGGACGATCGAACGCCATCCAGAACTCAGCGAGGGGGCGCAGCGGGCGATCGCCGAGCTGGGGATCGACAACGTGCACTTCTCCTGCGGCGACGGTGGAGACGGCCTGCCCGACCACGCCCCGTTCGATGCCATCAACGTCGCCGCCGCGGTTGCAGAACGCGTGCCCGCCGCGCTGCAGGGCCAGCTGGCGCCCGGCGGGCGCCTCGTCGCCCCCGTGGGCGATGGCGATCAGCGCCTGGTGAGGGTGCTCAGGACCCCGGTCGGATACGCGCTACAGCGGCTGGAGCCGGTCAGATTCGTCCCGCTGGTCCGCGGAGTGGCCGGCGCCTAGAGCCGGCGGCTGCGGCCGGCCCCTAGACGCCGGCGATCCTCAGCGGCGGCCGCTGGGGATCTTCACCCAGTCGCCGGCGCATCACGTCCACGGCTACCGGGCTCTCGTCGATCAGCACGAATCGCCGTCCCAGCTGCCGGCAGACCGCGCCGAGCGTGCCCGAGCCGGCGAACGGATCCAGGCACCAGCCACCCTCACGCGAGGAAGCCGCTACCAGCCGTCGCAAGACGCCCTCGGGCTTCTGCGTCGGATAACCGGTCTTCTCACGCCCATTGGTCGGCACGATCGTATGAAACCAGACATCAGTCGGGCGCTTGCCGCGCGCCGCTTTCTCGGCGCCGACGAGTCCCGGCGCCATGTAGGGCTCCCGCTCCACCGCGTCGGCATCGAAGTGGTGCGCGCCGGGGGTCTTGACGTAGGCGAGGATCGTGTCGTGCTTGGCGGGCCAGCGCCGGCGCGGCTTGGCTCCGTAGTCGTAGGCCCAGATGATCTCGTTGAGGAACGCATCACGGCCAAACAGCTCGTCCAGCAGCAGCTTGCAGTAGTGAGCCTCGCGGTAATCGATGTGGAAGTAAAGCGTGCCGTGCGGGGCCAGCAGCTCCCGCGCCCGGGTCAGGCGCGGCTCCAGGAAGCCCAGGTAGTCCGCGAACGCGTCGTCGTAGCTGAGTGACTGCAACAGGCGCGACGCGTAGCGGCGACCGCCGAAGCCGACCCGCTGGCCATCCGCGTCGGCCCTCACCGACAGCGTACGGCGCGATTGGGCTCGCCCCGTGTTGAACGGGGGGTCCATGTAGATCAGATCGAAGCTCTGCGCTGGCAGCCGGCCGAGCACCAGCGAGTTGTCGCCGGCGAGCACCAGATCGTCGTCGAGCACCAGCTCGTCGGTGACGGCAGCGACCCGCACGTCGTCAACTTATCGCTGACACTAACTCAACGCCAACAACCGCTCGGAGGGCATCCCCGCCGACCATGGCATCCGCGTGATCCTGGTCACCGGCGCATATGTGGCGGTGCAGGCGATCCTGTTCGTCGCCAAGTGCATCGTCCATAAGAGCTGGGTCTTCTAAGGTCGCAGCCGGTTGCGCGCCGCGGTGCGGTCGCGCCGCCTGGCAAAGGGCTCCCTGGGGGCCACGGTCATCGCGACCCTCCGGCGGCGCCCGCGGGCAGGGAGACGTCCGCCTTGGACCACTCGTCCCAGACGCCGATCAACCCGTCGGCGAGGTCCGGAAAGCGCGGTGACCAGCCGGCCGCATGGGCGCGGCTCGGATCAACGATCACGGCAGGCATCTCACCCGGCTCGGCGGGCCCATGGGTCACGGTCAGCGCCGCGCCACTGACTTCGCGGACGGCGTCGACGACCTCCAACACCGACAGCGAGGTCCCGGAGCCGATCACCGTCGGGCCGGTCCACTCCTCGCTGCGCAGTGCGAGACGCATTGCCGCGACCACGTCGGTCACGTGAACATAGTCACGGACCTGGTGCCCATCGCCATAGATCTCAAACGTCGTGCCCAGCCGGATCGCCCGCATCAGCCGCGCGACGATGCTGTCCTTGGCCTGCATACCAGGTCCGTAGACGTTGGTCAGCCGGATGCACGCGCAGCGCAGCCCGTAGGAAGCAGTGTAGGCCGCCATCAGCATCTCGCCCGCGGCCTTCGTGGAGCCGTAGGGGGTGAGGGGTTCAAGCGTCGCGGCCTCGGATATCTTGGGCGCCTTCATCAGGCCGGTGACGGCGTTAGTCGAGGCAAACGCCAGCGAGGTCACGCCCGCGGCGGCACCTGCGGCGAGCAGTGCGTTCGTGCCGACGACGTTGGTGGCAAACGTGAGCTCGGGCTGCTCGAGCGAGCGCAGCACCGACGTGACCGCCGCCAGGTGCACGATCGACTCAAAGCCGCCATCAAACGCCCGCTCCAGCACCTCGGCGTCGGCGATGTCGCCGATCACGACGTCGACATCCGGGTTGGGATGGGGCTGCAGATCGACAACGCGGATCTTCGCACCTTCGGCCAACAGCTCGGAGACGACCTGGCGGCCGATGAATCCCGACCCGCCGGTGACGAGGATCCGGCGGCCCTCCAGGCCGGCGGCGGGCGCAGCGCTCACTGCGCCTGGGCCAGTTCCTTGCCGGTCTTGGGCAGCTCGCTGGTCGTCTCGGACCACTTGACCGTCGCCCGGATCGCCGCAGCGTCGACGCGCTCCCTGTAGCGCTCGACCACATCGAACAGGTGATCGATCAGCGCCATCGAGAGCAGGGTCGGCTTGAGCCCGAGGCTCTCCAGTGCGGTGTGGACGACGTTGTAATAGTGGTCGTAGATCTCCACGCGGGGGTTCTCGAGATGCTCGATCGTGGCCTCGCCGGGAAACTCGTTGGCGATCGTCTCGGCGATCTGGTTGATCGACATGGTCTCGGTCATCTGGTTGAAGACGCGGAACTCGCCCCGGTCGGCGGGGTTCTCCGACGCCAGCCGGATGCACTCGACCGTGTCAACGAGGTTGATCAGGCCGCGGGTCTGCGATCCATTGCCATACACCGTCAGCGGATGTCCCAGCACCGCCTGGATCACCAACCGGTTGAGCACCGTGCCGAATACGCCGTCGTAGTCAAAGCGCGTGGCCAGCCGGTCGTCGAGCTTGGTCTGCTCGGTATCGGCGCCGTATACGACGCCCTGGTTGAGGTCGGTGGCCCGCAGCCCCCAGATCCGGCAGCCGAACTCGATGTTGTGGCTGTCGTGGACCTTGGAGCAGTGGTAGAACGAGCCAGGCTTCTTGGGATAGATCATCCGGTCCTTGCGGCCCTTGTGCTCGATCTCGATCCAGCCCTCTTCGATATCGATATTGGGCTGACCGTACTCGCCCATCGTTCCGAGCTTGACCAGGTGGATGTCGCGATCGATGTCGGCGATCGCATACATCACGTTGAGGTTGCCAACGACGTTGTTGGTCTGCGTGTAGACCGCGTGGGCCTGGGAGATCATCGAGTACGGAGCGGCGCGCTGCTCGGCGAAGTGGGCGATCGTCTCAGGACGGAAGTCGCGCACCATTTGATGCACGAAGCCGGCCTCGCGCAGATCGCCCACGTAGCTCTTGATCTGCTTGCCGGAGATCTCGCCCCAGGTCGCGAGGCGGTTCTCGAGCGACGCGATCGGGATCAGGCTCTCGAC
>ODAK010000423.1_pt1 | contig 48664 bp, 46 predicted proteins | sample 1539591 | NCBI WGS metagenome assembly ODAK01 (sample SAMEA3539303, study PRJEB22396) | soil metagenome | biome: tundra; feature: field; material: soil | place: USA | collected 2010-05 | depth 0.15 m
GTCCTCGTACATCACCGGTCAGACGCTCAGCGTCAACGGCGGGATGGACATGTGACCTCCGCGGCAAACCTCGTCTTGCCTGAAATGTGTAATCGAAGGAGTCCGTGATGGATGACGCCGTGATCGTCAGCGCTGTACGTACGCCAGTTGGGAGCTTCGGGGGACAGTTCAAGGATGTATCGGCTACCGAGCTGGGGGCCGTGGCCGTGCGGGCGGCGCTGGAACGTGCCGGATTGGCTGGTGGGGATGTGGACGAGGTCATCCTCGGGTGCGTGCTGCAGGCGGGCCTGGGTCAGAATCCCGCCCGCCAGGTCGCGATCGCGGCCGGTATCCCCAAGGAGGTTCCCGCGACCTCGATCAACATGCTTTGCGGCTCGGGGCTCAAGGCGGTCGCGATCGCCGCGCAGATGATCAGGGCCGGCGATGTTGACGTGGTCGTCGCCGGAGGCATGGAGAACATGACCCGAGCGCCGTATCTGATACCGACGGCGCGATTCGGCGCCAGGATGGGGTCGGCCGAGCTGATCGATTCGATGGTCCACGACGGTCTCATCGACGCGTTCGACGGCATTCATATGGGCATCACCGCAGAGAACATCGCCGACCAGTACGGGATCACCCGCGAGGCACAGGACGAGTTCGCGACAGAAAGCCAACTCAGAGCCGAGAAGGCGATCCACGAGGGTGTGTTTAGGGATGAGATCGTGCCCGTGGAGGTAACCGACAAGCGCGGCAGTCGGCTGGTCGAGGTCGACGAGCATCCCCGGGCGGGGACGACGACCGAGAAGCTCGGGCAGTTGCGTCCGGCGTTTCGGCGTGAGAACGGGACCGTGACGGCCGGCAATGCGTCGGGCGTCAACGACGGCGCGGCGGCGATCGTCGTCATGTCAGCGCGCGGCGCACAGGAACGCGGATTGGACTCGATGGGGGTCGTCGAGAGCTACGCGTCGGTGGGCGTCGAACCCAGCATCATGGGCATCGGCCCGGTCCCCGCAGTGCGCAAGGCGCTCGCCAGGGCGGGGCTGGAGCTGGCCGACATCGACCTCTTCGAGCTCAATGAGGCGTTCGCGGCGCAATCGCTCGCCGTCGTCCAGGAGCTCGGTATCTCAGCTCAGCGCATCAACCCCCATGGCGGCGCGATCGCACTCGGTCATCCGATCGGAGCAAGCGGCGGCCGGATCCTCGTGACCCTGCTGCACGAGATGAAACGCACCAACACCCACCGCGGCGTGGCAACGCTCTGCGTCGGCGGCGGCCAAGGACAGGCCGCGATCATCCGAAACGGCGCCGGCGCGTGAGCTGGCAGAACAGGCGTAAGTAAGCCGACGCGCCCTGGGACCGCTTGGTGACCGCGTCGCGATGCCGTGGCTCGCGAGCGATCGCCGAGCGGGAAGATGTGGTTCGTGAGCGACGCTTCGTCAAAGGCCGCCCTGGAGGTGCTCGGGGCGCTTTTGCGCGCGCAGCGCGTGTCTGCGGCCATGTCGCTGCGCGAGCTTGCGGCGCGCACCAGTGTTTCCAACGCTTATCTCAGCGAGTTGGAGCGTGGCCTGCATGAGCCCTCGTTGCGTGTGCTGCGAGCCATTGCGTCCGCGTTGGGTACGCCATTGGGACCGATGCTTGCGAGCGCGGGAGTCCTTGGGGACAGCGGGCCGGACGACCGCCGAGCCGGCGTCAGCGAGGCGGAAGCCGCGATCTTGCGAGATCCAGCGCTCAGCGAGCCGCAGCGCGTCGCGCTCTTGAGCGTGTACCGGAGCTTTGTCGGAATCAATCCGCTCCGATGATCTATATATAGAGCAATGATCGGTATGCTGATCGAATGAGGAGAATCGACTGGCGAGAGCTCTATGCCGCCAACCAGGAAACGATTCAAGCCGCTCTGGGCACGAGCAATACCACGGCAGTTGCATCGCCGACTGCGCTTGCCGGCGGGTCCCCGACAGTGCGGCCGCGAGCCGGACGTCCATTTACGCTTCCCTCGGGCAGCCACCGTCCGCTGATCCACGTGCCGCCTCGGCTGGACCCCGGCAGCCCAGCACCTCTGGTCTGCATGCTGCACGGCTGCACCCAGGATCCCGCCACGTTCGCCGCGGCCACGCTGATGAACGACGCCGCCGAACGCCACGGATTCGTGGTCGTCTATCCCGGTCAGGATCGTGGCAGCAATCCGCAGGGATGCTGGAACTGGTTTCTGCCGGGACACCAGCAGCGCGGCGCTGGCGAGCCCGCCGCGATCGCCAGGATCGTCTGCGATCTGATCGACGCCGGCCCCCAATGCCCGATCGATCCTGGACGCGTGTTCGTGGCCGGACTGTCTTCAGGCGGCGCCATGGCCGCGACTCTGGCAGCGTGCTACCCGGACCTGTTCGCGGCCGTGGCGGTGCATTCCGGGCTTCCCTATCGATCGGCGACGGATGTCGCTTCCGCGTTCGACGCGATGGCAGGCAGGAGCCGAGGCGGGGAGGCCCATGGGCGTGAAGCTCACGCCGCGATGGGCCACTACCGCCGCCCGGTTCCGAGCATCGTGATCCACGGCAGCGCCGACCGGACCGTCGCTCCCGCCAACGCGGCCCAGGTTCTGCGTCAATCGATGACGGCAAACCATCTCGCCGCACCCCAGAGCTGCCACCACGATGTCGCCCGCCCCACCGGCTCGTGGCGCTCCCACGTCGACGGCGGCCATGCATACACGCGCTCACAATGGATCAACGAACGCGGAACGTTGATGCACGAGCTACTCGAAATCGACGGCCTCGGACACGCATGGTCCGGCGGTGCGCCCGGCGGCTCCTACACCGACCCACGCGGACCGTCCGCCACCGAGGCGATCTGCACCTTCTTCTCGTTGACGACGGCGAAAGCGAACCCCGACTGACCGCCCCACAGCGGGGTTGGAGGTGCATGCATATCCTCAGCTAGTGCATGATCTGCGGCGTGCTCCGTGATGACGTCTCGGCGGCCTGTGCTGTTGCTCTTGGCGTCGATCCTCGTGTGCCTGGCGCTTGCGATGACGCCGGTGATGAAAGAGATCGCGAGCGCTTCGCCGCAGCGCGGTGATCCTGCCGCCGCCGACCCCGGAACGGGCGGGGTTGGGCTGCCCGGTCGAGCATCTGGCTCGCCCGGGGCCTCGATGCTCGCCGCCGTCCCGTACATGGGCTGGAACACTTACTACGGGGTGGGCGGGATCTTCGACGAGCGGACGATCACCTCCGTGGCCCACGTCCTGATCGAGCGGGGCTTGGCGCAGGTCGGTTACCGGATCGTGTGGCTCGACTTCGGTTGGGCCAGCGGCAAGCGAGACAGTCGCGGCGAGCTGATCGTCGATCGTCAGCAGTGGCCGCACGGGTTGAAGTGGTTGACCGCCTGGCTGCACCGGCGGGGTCTGCTCGCGGGGATCTACACCGATGCGGGCGCCAGCGGCTGCTACGGGCGGGGCGTGGGCTCGCTCGGTCACTACCAGCAGGATGCCAACACGTTCGCCGAGTGGGGGTTTGACGCTGTCAAGGTCGACTTCTGCGGGGCCGGGCAAGCGGGCCTAGCCCCAATGCCGGCCTACAGACGATTTGCCGAGGCGCTGGCTCGCAACGCCGGTCACAGGCAGATGCTGCTCAACGCTTGCAACTTCTGGGTGCCAGGACAGATAGACGGAAGCCGCCCATCGTTCGCTGACTCGGCGTACGCCAACTACCGGTGGGCGCCGCGGATCGCGCAAAGCTGGCGTACGGACACCGACATCGGGTTCACCGGGAGCATCCAGTTCAAGAACGCTCTCAGGAATCTCGACCGAGACGCTGCCCATCCGAAGGCGGCGCATCGCGGGCACTGGAACGATCCCGACTACCTTGGTCCCGGGCTCGGGATGACCGCGTCGGAAGCACAAGCGCAGTTCTCAATGTGGGCGATCGTCGCGGCTCCGCTGATCCTGGGGAGCGACCCCCGGGTGCTCTCCTCCGAAGCCGTCAAGATGCTTGAGAACCGTCAGGTGATCGCGATCGACCAGGATCCGCTCGGGATTCAAGGGGCCGTCGTCCAGCAAGATGGGTCCGGGCAGGTCTGGACCAAGCCGCTCGCCGGCGGTGACATCGCCGTTGCGCTGCTCAACCGCGGCGCGGGACTGCTCCGGATCACTGCCAGCGCCAGGAGGGTCGGGCTCCCGCTGGCCACGGCCTATAGGCTGCAGGATCTCTGGATGCACAGATCCCACACGACAACCGGTGTGATCAGCGCGCTGATCCCCGCGCATAGCGTGGTCCTCTACCGCGCCACACCCTTGTGAGCCTCGCCACGTGATTCTGCCGAGCGAGCCGAGCTTCCCTCACCCACTCGGGGTGAGCATCGTGAATAGCGGGGTCAACGTGGCCCTGTATTCAAGCGTTGCGGAGGGGGTCTGCTTCTCTACCTTCGATGCCAGCGGCGCCGAGAGCCGCCATCCGCTGACGTTGGTAGACAGCGACATCTGGCATGGATTCATGCCGGGTATCGAATCGGGCCAGGAGTACGGATTCCGGGTCTTCGGTCCCTATTCGCCGTCCACGGGTGCGCGCTGTAACCCGGCCAAGTTGCTTCTCGATCCATACGGGTGCTCGGTGACTGGCAACCTGGCCTGGAAGCCATCGTGGAACGGTGCTGTTGCTGCGGGACCGGAGGCGCCCGACCCGACCGACTCGGCGCGCGACGTGCCCCGGTCGGTCGTTGTGCAGAGCACCTTCGACTGGGGTGGTGACGCGCAGTTGGGGCGTGCTTTGGCCGACAGCGTCATCTACGAGCTGCACGTGAAGGGCTTCACGGCCGGGCATCCTGACGTCCCCGTTGGCGATCAGGGGACCTACGCCGGATTGGCTCACCAGAAGGTCATCGCCTACCTGCAAGGCCTCGGGGTGACCGCGGTGGAGCTGCTCCCAGTCCACCAGTCGCTGACCAACGGGATGCTCGCGGGCGGCGGGCTCACCAACTACTGGGGTTACGACACGATCGGCTTCTTCGCGCTGCATAGCGAGTACTCATCCGCCCGGCGCGGCGGCGGCCCACCCGGCAGCGAGATCGACGAGTTCAAGGCCATGGTCAAGGCGCTGCACGGCGCCGGGATCGAGGTCCTCCTGGACGTAGTGTTCAATCACACCGCCGAGGGAAACGAGCAAGGACCGACGCTGTGCTTCCGGGGCATCGACAATGCCTCCTACTACCAGCTCGTCCCCGGCCAGCTCCAATCCTATGACGGCCTCACCGGATGCGGCAACACCGTCAGCGCCGCCAGCTCGACGGTGAGACGCCTGATCCTGGACTCGCTGCGTTACTGGGTAAGCGAGATGCACGTTGACGGCTTCCGCTTCGACCTCGGCGCGGTGCTGGGCAGCGACGAGCCGGGGACCGCTGCCGACGCCGATCCCGGCTGGGATCCGAACGCCGCCTTCTTCGACGCCGTGCTTCAGGATCCGACCCTGGCAGCCTCCAAGCTGATCGCCGAGCCGTGGACCGCGGCCGGCAACGAACAGGGACAGTTCCCGCCCCGCTGGTCTGAGTGGAACGGCCAGTACCGCGACACCATGCGGGACTTCTGGCGAGAGCACGTGTCGGCCCCCCGTTGGGTCGGCGCCCGCTTGGCCGGGAGCCCCGACATGTACGCCTCCCACGCTCCCCGCTACAGCCTTCGTCGACAGCCCACCGCCACCATCAACCTCATCACCTGCCACGACGGGTTCACGCTCAACGACCTAGTGTCCTACGACTCGAAACGCAACGCCGCCAACCAGCAGAACAACCAGGACGGTACCGATGACAACCGCTCCTGGAACTGCGCCTCCGGGCCGGCTGACGACGGTCCGAGCGCCGATCCCGACGTCGCTACCCTGCGTCGCCGCCAGCAGCGCAATTTCCTGGCCACGCTGCTCGTATCTCGCGGCGTGCCGACGCTTCTGGCCGGTGATGAGCGCAATCGCACCCAGCAGGGCAACAACAACGCCTACTGCCAGGACAATCCGATCAGCTGGGTGGACTGGACTGCCGACGAGTCCGCGGACAACCTGACGACTGTGGTCCGCAAAATGATCTCGCTGCGAGCCGGTTTGAAGTCGCTCCGGGCGCCCCGTTTCCCCGAACCCGGTCCGGCCGACCCGAGCGAACCCGTCCCCGACACGGGTCTGGAATGGTGCGACCCTAATGGCTCGCCCGTCGCGAGCCAGGATTGGGATAACGCCGAGGGCCACAGTTTTGCCGCCCTGTTCGCCGACACCCCGCCGGCGGTGTCTGCTCTGGTCATGCTCAATGCCTACTGGGAGCCCGTTGCGTTCACCCTGCCGAGCCCACCCTCGGGGACATGGAGCGTAAGTGTCGACACCATGCAGGAAGACGGCACACCGCGGTCTGCAGACCCGCTCGCGGCGGGCGCATCGATAATGGTCGGCCCCCGGTCGATCGTCATTGCAACCAGCTGATAGCAGCCGGAGCCTCGAGCCCGTGATTCGCTCGGTCACCACCGCCGCGGCCGCGAGCGACACGAGCGGCTCGTAGTTGTCGTAGACCATCCGGCCAAGGACCCCGAGCGTCGAGAAACCGCGTTCCTCCGAACGCCGTGCCCAGTCGACGATCATCTGGCCCGTTACACCCGGAATCGTTGCCGGCAACCCGATACCTAAGTCCATCTCGTCTCCCGTTCTGAGGTGTAACGCAAGGCTAACCCCGCCGGCTTGGGATTGCCGCCGCCCAGAGGGTTGGGTGGCGGATCGCTGTCCCGATCAGCGGCAGGGGTCTGATTAGGAGTGGCGGTTGGTCTGAACCCGGTCGTGGGCGAGGGTTAGCTGCCAGGAGACGCCGTAGCTGTCGGTGACCCAGCCGAATCGGGCGCTGAAAGGGTAGGCGTCGAGGGGTACGAGGATCGTGCCGCCGTCGGACAGGCGGGCGAACAGCCTGTCGAGCGAGGCCTCGGTTTCGAATTCGACGACGAGCGAGACGGCTGGCGTGAAGGTGAATGGCTGCTTGACCGGACTGTCGATGCACATCAGCGCTTGGTCTGCGAGGCGGAAGGTCGCGTGCTTGACGGTTCCCTCGGTGCCTGGCTCACCGGCTTGGTAGCGGTCGATCCGTTCGATCTCACCGTTGTCAAACAGCGAGGTGTAGAAGCGCATCGCGTTCTCGGCCTGGCCGTCGAACATCAGCAAGGTGGTGATCTTGGGTTGCATCGCCAGAAACTAGTTCTGGCGGGCGATCCACGCAAGAATGGCGCGCGAGTGGGTGATGACCGTCCCGTCGGGCAGCTTGAGCGCCGGCAGCTTCTCGGCCCCGGTCGCCTGCCGCAGCTCGTCACGCGAGCCCTTGCGCAAGAACGGGAACGGACTGCCGTGGCCGGCGATCACCTTGTCGTACTCGATACCTGCGATTCCAAGCGCCTTCTGCACGCGGCGACATGGATGAATACGTGGGCCGCCGTCATCGCCGTGGCAGACGAACAGCGTCGGCGTCTCGGCCATCTTCATCCTCCCGTTGGACGTCCCCGGATCTCGCCGGCGGATCGAGCGTGGTGCGGCTTCGAACTATCGGGTAGCGTAGCTTCGCCGATGGCGAACCCGCGGGCTCCGAACTCAGAATTGTCCGATGCGGAGTTCATCAGGCGCTACGAGGCGCGTTCGCTTCAAGAGTTCTCGCATCACGACCACCTTCGGATGGCATTCATCTACGCCCGGGGAGGTGGCGTAGCCGATGCCATTCAGGGTGCGCGCGGGATCCGCGGATTCGCACAGGCGCTCGGGGAGTAGCCTGGTCGTGCGGCGAGCTGGGATGGCGTGCGCCGGATTGCGCTAGTGCGGTGTCTCAGTTTTGTGTTGCTAGTTGGTTGAGGGCGACGCGTCCGCGGCGTACTTGGTCAGGATGTCGTCGGCGGTTGCGGTCCAGACGAACGGTTCGGGGTTCTCGTTGTTGGCGTTGAGGTAGGCCTCGATCGCGGCGATCAGGTCTGGCGCGCTGTGGAACACACCACGACGAATCGCTTTGTCGGTCAGCTTCCCGAAGAACCGCTCGACGAGGTTCAGCCATGAGCTCGATGTGGGCGTGAAGTGCAGGTGGAACCGTGGGTGCTTGGCGAGCCACGTCTTGACGTTTTCGTGCTTGTGGGTTGAGTAGTTGTCGAGGATCAGGTGGATCTCAAGGCCCTTGGGAACCTCGCGGTCGATCGTGCGGAGGAATTTCAGGAACTCGATGTGGCGCTGGCGCGGGAGACACTGGCTGATCACGCTGCCGCTGAGTACGTCGAGCGCGGCGAACAGAGTCGTCGCGCCGTTCCGCTTGTAGTCGTGGGTCATCGTGCCCGCCCGGCCGGGTGTCATCGGCAGCGACGGCTGCGTGCGATCCAGCGCCTGGATCTGGCTCTTCTCGTCCATCGACAAGACGATCGCGTTCTCCGGCGGGTTCAGATACAGGCCGACGACATCGACGAGCTTCTCCTCAAAGCGCTTGTCGTTCGAGAGCTTGAACGTCTTCACACGATGGGGCTTCAGGCCCCTGGCGGACCAGATCCGCTGCACCGTCGCCGCCGACACTCCCTGCGCCTTGGCCATCGTGCGGCAGCTCCAATGCGTCTCACCCGGAGGCTTCTCACGCAGCGTCGCGTGCACGATCGCCTCGACCGTCGCCTGAGGGATCGACGGCTTACGACCACGTCCCGCCCGCACCACCCCGAGGTCTGCCAGTCCCGCCTGCTCAAACCGTGCACGCCATGCGCGCACGGTCACCACCGTCACACCTACCCGCTGTGCGATCCGGGTGTTCGCCTCGCCGGTCGCGGCCAACAGCAGCACCTGCGCGCGCTGTACCTGCTGATGCGGCGCACTCGTTGACCTTGCCAACACTTGCAACGTATCCCGCTGAGCACCGGACAACTTCAACGCAGCCGCGGGATGGTTCACACCACCATCATACCACAACTAGATAGCTAAATGGGAGACACTACACTAGCTGCCTGAGACCAGCGAACAGGTGTCGCATGGCAGGCCGTCCTGGCGGGTCAGGGACAAGAGCTTTGTCTGGGACCGGCCGCTGGGTCCGAGCGGGCGCTGGGCGACAAGGCGCCCGAGGGCCCGATCCTCGGCGTGCGGGTTGGGCGTGGTTAAGTTCGCGCATCGTGGCGCTGGAGATAACCCTGTTCACCGATCCGGCCTGTCCGTTCGCGTTCTCAGCCGAGCCGGTACGGTTGCGCTTGGACTGGCACTACGGCGAGCAGCTCCGATGGCGGACGCGGATGATCGTCCTCACCCTGGAGCCCGGGGAGGCGGAGAAGCTCGCTGGGGGTGCCCCGACCCTGCAGCGCCGCTACGGCATGCCGATCGATCCGCTGCCCTACGCGCGCCCCGCTTCCTCAGAGCCCGCCTGTCGCGCTGTCGTCGCCACCAGGCTGCACGCGCCGGCGCTGCAAGCGCCGCTGCTGCGCCGTCTGCGGGTGCGGACGATGCTCGGCGGGCTGCTCGACGATCGCGAACTGCTGGCGTCAGCTGCGCGCGATGTCGGATTGGAGCCGGCCGAACTGGACGCATGGTGCGCCGGCGCGGACGTCCACGCAGCCTTGCAGGCGGATATCGACGCGGCGCGCAGCCCATCGCCAGCGGCACGCGCGCTCGACCACAAGCTGGGCGGGCCCCCCGAACGGCGGCGTTACACCGCGCCGAGCTACTTGATCACCCGCGCCGATGACGGAGTGACCATTGCGCTGGCAGGCTATAACCCGGTCGAGGCCTACGAGGTGGCAATCGCAAATCTCGCCCCTCAGCTCGTGCGCCGACCCAAGCCTGGGACCGTCGCCGACGTGCTCGCCTGGGCCACCGAGCCGCTCGCCACAGCCGAGGTCGCTGCCATCGCGCAACTCGACTTGACGCAGACCCGCGCGGCTCTGAGTCACGTCGCCCGGCCGATCGCGGCTGGAGCCGACTTCTACTGGAGCCTGAACCGGGATTAAGTAGTTGCGGGCAACCCGTATCGCGGTCCTGCCCGGATGATTCTCCGGGACATCCGCGACAGACTTTGACGTCGAACGCTGTCGCGGCGCGCCATGCGCGCCGGCGGCGATGTGAAGCTCGGCCAGTTGAAGAGGTGAGCGCCGTATGCAGGTCACATTTCCAACCGCGGCGAATCCCCACCCCGTCCACGTCGAAGGCCACCTGGAATCGCCATCGCGATGGCTGTGGCTGTTCAAGTGGCTGCTGGCGTTTCCGCATTACGTCGTGCTCGCTGTACTCTGGCCGGCGTTCTTCGTCTGCTCGGTCGGGGCGTTCATCGTCGTCCTGTTCACCGGCCGCTACCCGCGGGGGTTGTTCGATTTCAACGTCGGCGTGCTGCGTTGGTCCTGGCGGGTGGGCTTCTATGCCTATGGCGCAAACGGGACCGACTGCTACCCGCCGTTCACCCTTGGCGAGGTGCCGGGTTATCCCGCCCGAATCCGGGTCGCCTACCCCGCGCATCAGCGCAGGGGGCTGGTGCTGATCGGCTGGTGGCTGGCGGGAATCCCCCAGTACCTGATCGCCGGGATCCTCATCGGCGGTGGCGGGACGTTCGATTGGACGGCCGCCACCAGCTCGTGGGGCGCAGCGACGGGGGTGGGACTGATCGGCCTGCTCGTGCTCGCCGGGGCAGTGGTGCTGTTGTTCCGCGGCTCCTATCCCCGCTCGGTCTTCGATCTGGTGCTCGGCCTCGACCGTTGGGTGCTGCGAGTCTGCGCGTATGCGGCGGTGATGACCTCGGAGTACCCGCCGTTTCGGCTTGACGCGGGCGAGGACGAACCATTCGGCGCGATGACCTTCGGGCGTGGCGCCTGAGCCATTCGAAACCGCGCTAAGCCGTCGTGCCGCTGGACACGCGCACACCGGGTATTGGGAGCCGATCGCTCAACCTCCCCCACCGGGGCCCGCTGGTCTACGGGAACACGCACGGCGGAGCATCAGGTCACTCACCGATCGGATCTGCGCCCTACTGCCTACCGTTCAGGGCATCCTCGAGGGCCGTTCGCATCACGGTGGGCTCAGCGGCAATCCCGGTCCAGTGTTCGATCCCCAGGAGCGCCTGATTGACCAGCATTCCGAGCCCGTCAAGCGTCACGCAACCCTTGGCTTGCGCGTCGCGCAGGAGCGCGGTATGCGGTGGATTGGGTATCACGTCAGCCACGACCATCTGGGGCGCCAGACTGTCGAGCTCGATCTGTAGCCGTGCATCGACGTTGGGCGCCAGCCCGATCGACGTTGCGTTCACGACGACGCTCGCCGACTCCGGCAGCCGGTAGGGCCGATCCCAGACCACGAGCTCGGCCGAGGCCGGAGTGTGCCTACGCAGCAACTGGACGAGCTCCGCTCCGCGGTCGTGATCACGGTTCACGACGGTGACGGAAGCAACCCCGGCCAGGGCTGACTCAACCGCGATCGCGCGCGCCGCGCCGCCGGCACCGAACAGCACGAGCTGCAGACCGGAGGGGTCGATCAGCGTCCTCAGTGAGGCCAGGAAGCCCTGGCCGTCGGTGTTCTCGCCGATCAGCTCGCCGTCCTGGACCACGACGCAGTTCACGGCGCCGATCAGCTCGGCGGAAGGGGCGAGGCCGTCGAGGTGCGCCAGCACCGCCACCTTGTGGGGGATGGAGCAATTGAAGCCGGCCCAGCCCATCGCCAGCGCTCCACGCACGGCGTCGCCGAGCGCCTCCGCCGCGACGTCGCAGTTGATATAGCGCGCATCCAGGCCATGATGTCGGTAGGCCGCCTCCACCATCGCCACCGTCGGGTTCCCGGCGGCCGGAGTTGAGAAAGAGCCGGTAATCAGGCTCAGGAACGATCGCGACACCGGCTACATCAAAGCGCAACCCGTGGGCCCGGCGCCCCCTCGGCGTCGCCGTCGCACCCGGCCAGACCGACTCGGCCGCGACGCGCACGAGGCCTTCATCCGGCCAGACCGGACTCGGCCACCACGCGCAGCGCTTGCGCAGCGATCGTGAGCGCCGGGTTCATCGCCGCCGACGAGGGGAAGAAGCCGCCGTCGATGACCCAGAGGTTCTCCAGGTCGTGGGCTTTGCACCATGGGTCCAGGACACTCGTCGCGGGGTCGGTCCCGGCGACGACGGTCCCGCATTGGTGGCTGTTCATCCCGATGTCGAAGTGCTGGGTGAGGATGGCGTCATAGCCCGCGGCGCGCAGAAGACGCTTGGCCCGCTTGAGAAGCCGGCGGTGGGTGCGCTCGCCGCGGGCGACGCGCGCGGTCGTGATCTGACCGTCGACGTCGACGGTCACCCGGTTGTCTGCAGACGGCAGGTCCTCGCTCATGATCAGCCATTCGACGCTGCGCGCCGCGATCGCGTCAAGGACCCGCAGCGGCACGCCACGGGGCGCGGTCGCCTTCATCATCAGACCCTGCACCTTTCCGATCAGCTGCATCGCGCCCAGCGGGAACCCGTCGCCGCCGTCGAGGTACCAATCGTTGACTGACAGCGTCTTCTGGAACGTCACGTCGTTGGGGCGGTTGAGATCGATCGCCAGGATGTGGGCGTTGTTGTGCATCATGAAGTTGCGTCCGACCTGATCGGAGGAGTTGGCGAGGCCGCGCTGATGCTCGTCGGCGGCCGACGCCAGCAGCAGCGCGGCGGAGTTGACCGCCCCGGCAGCCAGGACGAATCTGGCGCCTGTGACCTGCACCCGCCCGTCTCGGTTCTCGGCAACGAGGTGCTCGACCCGCCGGCCAGACCGGTCGGTCACGATCTGTCGTACGCGCATCCCGGTCAGCAGCCGGGCGTTCCCGGTGGCGATCGCGGGGTCGATCCCGCACGTCTGCGCATCGCTCTTGGCGTCAAGCTGGCAGGGGAAGCCATCGCACGTGGCGCACCTCACGCAGCGCCCCCCAGCGCGGCGATCGACCCCCATCGAGTTTGCGCATGGGTTGACTCCCTGCTCACGCAGGCGCTCGGCGAGGTGGACGATGTACGGCTCGTGCTCCAACGCCGGATACGGGAACGGCGTGCTGTGCCACGGCTCGGTCGGATCCTCGCCGGTGCTGCCGTGAACCCGATACATCTGCTCCGCCTCACCGTAGTAGGGCTCGAGGTCCTCATAGCGCAACGGCCATGCCGGCGAGGTCCCCTCCAAGTGCTCGACTTGGGTGAAGTCCGCTTCGCGGAACCGAGGCAGGCTCGCGCCGTAGACCTTCGTGTTGCCACCGACGACGTAGTGCACGCCGGGCGCGAAGCTGGCACCGGAACCGTCGAGCCATTGCTCAGCCGGCTTGTAGCGACGCTCGGTGAACACCGCCCGCGGGGACCAGTTCTCAGGTTCCGCCGGCAGGCGCTCTCCACGCTCCAGCACGAGAACGTCGATGCCTCGGCGGGCCAGGGCGTGAGCGGTGCTACCCCCACCCATGCCCGCCCCGATGATCACCACCTCGGCTTCGAGCCGCATCGGGGCATCCAAGCAGATGCCCACAGGGGGAAGCGATCCTCACACGGCGAAACTCGCAACCAGCTGCTGCCGGGAGCGGGCCAGAGCCGGCCATCACAGCGCCCGCGTCGGCGGGTCGCGTTCGTTCTAAGGTCTGTCGATGCTCACGGAGCGCTCAGGCCCGGGTGGTGAAGACCGCTACGAGGCGCAAGCCCGCCAGCGCTCGGAGGAGAGGCTCAGGCGGCAGCGGAGCCTGATGGCGCCGGGCGGCTGGGCGGTGATGGTGATCGTTGCCGTCACCAGCGCCGACGGACATCCTGCGCCTGCACTGCACGGAGCGGGCGCCGGTGTGACCGTGGCGGTGTGCGTTTACGTCCTCGGGCTGGCGGTGTTGATTACCGAGCATTTCGCCGGACGCGGGCTTGCCGCCCAGTTCGCGCTGACCGCGACGATCGGCGCCGCCGGGGTCGCGCTGTCGGCCTTGCAGCCGCAGGGCGCCAGCGAGCTGGGCGCCAGCGCCGCGGTCTGGATGGCGATCACCCGTCTACCCCTGCGCCCGGGCCTGGTGATCGCGGCGGGGGTGACGATCGGTCTAGGCCTCGCCAGCGCGCTGAGCGGGAGCACGTCTGAGGTGGTTCTCGCGGAACTGCTCCTGTGCGGGTTGCTGGGAATGACGGCGCACCTGCTCAAGCAGTCCCGGGAGAGCCAGGACCGTACGGAGCTGCTGCTGGCCGAGTTGCAGTCCGCGCGCGATGCCCAGGCCGAGGCGGCGGCGACCCAGGAGCGGGCGCGGATCGCCGGCGAGTTGCACGACGTCCTGGCCCATTCCCTGTCGGGCGCAGCGATCCAGCTCCAGGGTGCCCGGGTGCTGGCCGAGCGCCGGGGTGCCCAGCCGGACGTGCGGGCAGCGATCGAGCGTGCCAGCGAGCTGGTCAAGGACGGGCTCGCCGATGCCCGGCGAGCGGTCAGCACGCTGCGTGGTGACCTGTTGCCCGCGCTGGGGGAAGTGGGTGGCCTGGTCGACAGCTTCCGTAAGGATCTCGGCGTGGGCGCAACGCTGCGGATCGAGGGACAGGCTCGGGCGCTGTCAGCCGAGGCGAGCCTGGCGCTGTATCGCGGTGCCCAGGAGGCGCTGACCAACATCGCGCGCTACGCGCCGCGCGCCGCCGTGTTGATCGTGCTGCGCTACGGGCCAGATGCCACGACGCTGAGTGTCGAGGACCGGATCGTGAGGGCGCCGGCCGAGACCCGTGGCGCGCTGGGCGCCTGCGGGCCGGCGGATACCGGTGGCGGTCTGCCGAGCGTCGGCGGGGGTCTGCCTGGCCTTGACGCAGGTCTGCCGCGCGTCGGCGGGGGACGTGGGCTGGAGGGCATGCGGGAGCGCGTGCAACGCGCCGGCGGCCGCATGGACGCGGGTCCCACCGGTGAGGGGTGGCGGGTGGAGCTGCAGGTACCGGCATGACCGGCGAGACGATCCGAGTGCTGATCGTCGATGACCAGCGCGTCGTGCGCGAGGGGCTGACGATGTTGATTGGCCTGATCGACGGCGTGGAGGTGATCGGAACCGCCGGCGACGGCCTGGAGGCGCTGGAGCGCGCCTGCGAGCAGCGCCCCGACGTGGTCCTGATGGACCTGCGCATGCCGCGCATGGAGGGCGCGCAGGCTACCCGGGAGTTGCTCGCCTCACTGCCTGGCACGCAGGTGCTGGTGCTGACGACCTACGCCGATGACGAGTCGTTGTTCCCCGCTCTGCAGGCCGGCGCTCGCGGCTACCTGACCAAGGACGCCAGCGCGGAGGAGATCGAGCAGGCGATCAGGGCTCTGGTGGCGGGAAACACGCATCTTGACCCGGCCGTGCAGGCGCGCCTGGTGGAGGCCGTCGTGCACCCCGGGCCGGCGACCGCGCCTGCGCCTGCGCCTGCCGAGCTTCCCGACGAGCTCACCGCTCGGGAGGCCGAGGTGCTCAAGCTGATCGCCTCCGGCCTGTCCAACGCCGAGATCGCCGCGCAACTGGTGGTCAGCAGCGCGACTGTGAAGACCCACGTCAACCGGATCTTCCACAAGGTCGGCGCGCGCGACCGGGCCCAGGCCGTGCGTTACGCCTACGAGCACGGGATCGCCTGAGTATCAGCTGGACGGACGGGGCGTCAACCACGAACGTTGGCGTTTTGCGACCACCCCTCGGTCACGGAACGCCAAAGTTCGATGAGCACGGGCGCCGCAGGTCTCAGGCGCGCGCGCTGGCCTCGACGGGACCCGCGGTCGGGGGCGCCACCTGCTCCAGGCGATCGACGGTGGCCAGGGCGGGAAAGATCCTGCTCCAGCCGGCGGCGATCAGCATCGTGATCACGCCGCCGCCGACCACGGCGGGGATCGTGCCCACCAGGAAGGCGGCGAGCCCTGACTCAAAGGCGCCGAGCTGGTTGGAGGCGCTGATGAACACCATCTCCACCGCCAGCACGCGTCCCCGCAGCCGATCGGGGGTGGCGAGCGCCACCGTGGTCGAGCGGATGTTCATGCTGTAGAGGTCGACGAACCCGCCGACGGCCAGCGCGACGAACGAGAGCAGGTAGACGCGGGAGAGCCCGAACACGACGATGCTGGCGCCGTACAGTCCGACGACTCTCAGCAGAGTACGGCCGGCGCGGCCGCCGATCGGCCTCCGGGTGACGATCGCGGCGCCCAGCAGCGCGCCGATCGCCGGCGCCGCCCGCAGGATCCCCAGTCCGGTGGGCCCGACGTGCAGGATCGAGCGCGCAAAAACGGGCAGCAGCGCCACGGCGCCTCCGAACAGCACCGCCAGCAGGTCGAGCAGGATCGCCCCCAGCAGGATCTGCGTGCGCCCTACGAACCGCAGCCCCTCCAGCACGCTCTCCAGCCCGGGCGCGGTCGGGGACGGCGCACTCGTCGCCTCGGCCGCGGGACCCGGGTGCATCGCCGTCACGCAGATCGCGGCGAGCACGCACGCGGTTGCGGCCAGCGAGTAGACCAGCACGGGTGAGGTTCCGTACAGCAGCCCGCCGAGGGCGGGCCCCACCACCTGTGCCGACGTGGCGGCGATCGAGCGCAGCGTCATCGCGCTGGGCAGCAGTTCGGGCCCGACCAGCGTCGGCGGCATCGCTCGCGCGGCCGGCGTTCCGAGCGCCATCGCGGTGCCGGCGCCGGCCGCCAGGGCCAGATACGGCCCGACCGAGGTGTCCCCGGAGCCGCTCAGCACCGCCAGGCCAGCGCCCACGCCGGCCCCGAGCAACAGCGATGCGGCGAACACGAGCCGACGTGGCAGCCGATCGGCGAGCTGTCCGGCGGGGAGGGCAAGCACGAACATCGGGATGAATTCGGCCAGTCCGATCCAACCCAGATCAAGCGTGCTGCGATGCTGCGAGTACACCTCCCAGCCGATGGCCACCTCGAGCATCTGCAGGCTGATGCCCATCCCCAGCAACGCCAGCCACAGCAGCCGGAAGTCGCGCTCTTCCAGGGCGGGCCCGAGCCGTCTCACGGGGACGGCCGGCGCGTGGTCTCGTAGGTGTGCTCGGCGAGCCCTTTGAGGTTGAGCAGTTGCCGGCGCATCATCACCAGGTCCCCGGGCGCCAGCAGCAGGCGCAGCAATGGGCCGTGCAGCGCGCGGGCCGGGTATGCGACGATCAGCTTGACGACGATGCGCGAGCGCCGATCGGTGACTGGGGCGGCCCGGTAGGTGCATGCGATCCGCCCGAACAGGCGACTGGCGGTTCCCATGGTCAACGACTCACGGCTCGAACTCGATCAGCCGGAAGATCGTCTGCATGCGCTGGCCCGGAGCCAGCTGATCCAGGCCGGCGGTGACTGTCTGCGGGCTGCGGCGTCCCCGATTGTCAAGCTTGTCGTAGCTGTAGGGCGCCGCCCGCAGCTGGCACAGCCAGCGGAAGGTCATGGCGGCCGGCGCATCGACGTCGAGCGCCCTGAACATCATCTGGTCGGCATCGGTCACCAGGCGGTCGCACGGGTAGTCCCGCGCGCGGTCGCTGGCGGTCGATCCCCAGTCCGACACGACTGACGGCCAGTTCATCGCTTCGTCCTGCCAGCCTTTCCGCTCGGGCGCGGCTAGACGCTTCTGGTCGCGCCGCCGTCCACCAGCAGCGTGGTGCCGGTGATGTAAGCGGCCGGGTCCGAGCATAGAAATGCGGCCGCCGCGGCGAACTCTCCCACCGTGCCAAGGCGCCCGGCAGGCACGTCTCTCAGGCGGTCGGGACGGTCGGCTCCCAGCTCTCGGGCGCGATCGGTGGCGATCACCCCCGGCAGCAGCGAGTTGACGGTCACCCCGTCGCCGGCCACCTGACGCGCGATCGTCTTGAGTGCCGCCAGCAGCCCGGCGCGATGAGCGGCGCTGAGCACCAGCACCGGGCTGGGCTCGCGCACCACGCTGGAGGACAGCGACAGGATGCGCCCCCAGCCGCGCGCGCGCATGCCGGGCATCACCGCCTCCACCAGCGCCAGGGCACCCAGCAGCAACAGCTCATACGCCGCTCGCCACTGCTCGTGGCCGAAGGACAGGGCGTCGGGCGAGGCGGGGGGGCCGCCGCTGTTGGTGACGAGGATCTCGATCGGTCCCAGCAGCTGCTCGACGCCGGCGATCAGCTTCGCTGCCCCATCGGCGTCGGCGGTGTCGTGTACGAACCCCTGCGCGCCGATCCGCGCCGCCGTCGCCTCGATCCGCTCACGCGAACGCGAGCTGATCGCCACCGTGGCTCCCTCCCGGGCGAGCGCATCGGCGACACCGAGGCCGAGTCCTTTGGAGGCGCCGGTGACCAGCGTGACCTTGCCGCTTATCCCGAGATCCATCCGGGGCGATCCTAGTGCACCGCAGCGGCGGTCTCGGTAAGGGCTCGCACCGGCCCGGGCACTGCTACGTTGACCGCCGATGCCGCAACCTGAACTGCGGATCGCCCACGTTGAGCTCCAGGTGCCGGGCACTGCGATGGACGCGCTGGCCCGGTTCTACGGCGAAGAGTTGGGCTTGCCTGGCGAGCATCGCCGTCACGCGCTGAGCGTCGCCGTCGGCGGCGCCGAGCTCGTGTTCACCCCAGCCGCCGGTGACGCGCGGCCCTTCTATCACTTTGCCCTGCTGGTGCCCGGCGACCGCTTCGACGCCGCACGTTCGTGGATCGCCCGCCACACCCAGCTGCTCGCCGGCGAGGACGGCGCTGCGGTGTTCGACTTCGCCGACTGGAACGCCGAGGCGTGCTACTTCCACGACCCGGCCGCGAACATCGTCGAGCTGATCGCCCACCACGGAGTCGGCGATCGTCCGCAGGAAACCGGCGGGTTCTGCGCTACCGAGCTGATTGGCATCTCCGAGCTGGGCATCGTGGTCGCCAACCCGGCTAGCGCGGCCGAGGTGCTGCACCGCGAGCTCGGCCTGGCGCTGTGGTCCGGTGCGGTGGATGACACCGGCGGTCTGGGGTTCGTCGGCCGCCAAGCGCACACGCTGATCCTCACCGGCGCGGGCCGAGGGTGGCTTCCCACCGGACGTCCCGCCGAGCGCCACCCCGTCGCGGTGACGATCACCGGTGGGTGGGAGCAGGCGACCGAGCCAGTGCAGCTAGCCGCTGCGCCGAACCCGATCCTTGTCCGCTGTGCCCGCGGGTGAGCCCGGGGGCCATTGCACCAACGGCTCGCCGATCTCCCAGTTGTGCCCGAACGGGTCCTTGATCCGCCCGATCAGCCAGCCGTGCTCCTCGTGCACCGCTGAGACCAGTTCGGCTCCCAGCGTCACCGACCGCTCCACCACGGCCTGCGGATCGGCGACGATTAGCAGCAGGCGCACCGTGCACCCCCCAGCGACTCGGGACTGAAGTTGCCGTTCTCCGGTGACTCGTCGGCGACCCAGAACGATGCGTCGCCGACTGCCAGCTGGGCGACGACGGTCTCGTGCTCGTCGGTCCCGCCGACGCGATAGAGCTCCACCGCGGCGAAGGCGGCCTGATAGAAGGCGATCGCTTCGCGGCCCCGCCTCACCGACAGCTCTGGTGCGATGCTGCGCTGCGCAGTTGTGCTCGGATCGGTCAAGTCCTCAGCTCACTCTCTCGGCTCCGGCCGACAGTCTAGGTCGCCCTCACCGGTTCGCTCCGACACTGAGTGGGGAGCGCTAAGCCCCGGCGTCGAGTGAGTCCAAGAACCGGCCGATGATCGGGCCGTCGGTCGGGCCGCCGTTGGTGGCTCCGGTGTTCTGGATCCCGATCGCGAAGGCGATGTCCCGGTCATAGCCCGTCAGCCATGCGTCGGTGCGCAGCGTGCCGCCTGAGCTGTACTGGGCGGTGCCCACCTTGGCGTGGGTCCCGGCCGGCAGTCCGGTGCCTACGGCGGTCCCGGCGGCCACGACCTGGCCAATTGCCGTGGCGGCCGGCGAGGTCCGGCTGGTCGGCGGCGGGACCTCGGCCGCGAACGCGGGCAGCCCCTGGCTGCGGCGTCCGGTCCAGGCCGTAGCGGTCGGCTGCCGCGGTGAAGTCGGCCGCGTTGAGGTGAGCCGTGGCCAGCGAGATGAAGGTCGTGTTGCAGGACTCGATGAAACCCTGGCCAACGGTCTGCACGGGGCCGTCGCCCTCGGCGTTGCGGAACACCTCACCGTCGATGGTGAGGCTCGGCGCGCAGCGGGCGGGCGAGTCAGGTGACAGCCCTGCGCGATCAGCGCGGTGGTCGTGATCACCTTAAAGGTGGTGCCCGGCGGATACTCGCCCTCCAGCGCCTGGTCGTAGGCGTAGCCAGGCGGATCACTGACCGCGGCCAGGATCTGACCGGTGGAGGCCCTGGTCGCCACGAGCGCGGCGGGGTGGGTCTCCCCGCCCAACGCGGCCTCGGCAGCGCGCTGGACGACTGGGTCGAGGCTGGTGCTCAAGGGCCGCCCCGGGATGATCGGGAAAGCTGGCTAGCCTGGCGACCGTCGCGCCGTGCGGATCGAGCACCGTGATGCTGGTCCCCGGACTGCCGGCCAGGCGGCACTCGTAGGCCTGCTCCAGGCCAGCCTGCCCCACGACGCTGGCGGCGTCATAGGGTGCTCCCAGATGCTGCAGCTGCTCGGCGGTGATCGGCCCCACGGAGCCCACCACGTGCGCCGCCAACTGTTGCGTCAGCGCGCTGCGGACGCTGGTCAGCTCGAACTGGGTTCCGGGAACGCTGTAGACGTTGGCCGACCCCGGCTGGGCCTTGAGCTGCTCGTAGCGGGCCTTGGAGACCGCAAAGACCGGGTCGAAGTAGTCCGGATGGGCCTTGGCCTGGGCCAGCGCCTGGCTAACCTCGGCTGCGCTGGCGCTGGCGCTGGCGCTGGCGCCGGCGGCCAGCAGGTCGCTGGTAACCGCTTGGCGCTCCTTGATCCGGCTGGCGACGAGCCCCACGGTGACCTGCTGACGCTGGATCGTCAGCAGTTCACCGCCGCCGCCGGTGATCGCCGCACGTGGTGCCCAGACGCTGCTCCGAACCAGGCGGTCGCCGGCGTGCGGGGAGGGGTTGATCGTTGCCGGCGACCAGCTCACCAGCCAATCTCCGCCGTCATCGACCAGCCTGACCGTCGTCGTCGGGCTCCAGGTCCCGACTCCCGACAGTCACAGCTGCTCGGTAACGGCCGCTGCGGAGCTGGACCCCGACCGCGCCACGCGGCCGGCGGCGAAGCGGGGATCCGGCACGCCCAGGCGTTCAGTGCGCCCGCGTTGGCCGCGGCGAAGTCTGCGGGCGGGTCGTGCACGAGCTTGGCCATCGCCGCCCAGTTGCGGTCCGACCACGCCACGGGAACGCATGCAGAGTTCTCTGCGGTGTCGACGATGACCCGCCGCATGAGGCCGGTCCGAGACACGCGAGCGCCAGCAGTGCCACGGCGGTCGACCGCAATCGCCGTGGCTGCTTCAGCTTGCCTGGCTCCTTGTGCCGCAGACCCGCACGAACGCGAGGTCAGATCACCGCATAAGCTCGCCGCATGCCTGCCCTTCGATCAGCAGCCCAGGCCGGCTAGGAAGAGCCCGTGCACACCACGAGCACGCTGCGCAGCGCCGACTTTGAGATCACGGCCGACGGCCGGCCGGGCGACATCGAGACGCTGCTTCCCGGATTCACCGAGCAGGACCGGCTGGCGATCGTGGTTGCCAGCGACCACGGCGCCGCCGGCGCGAGCACCCTGATTCTCGCTGCGGTGACCGCGTTCTATGACCGCCTGCGAATTGGCGGCGCGCCGTTCTTCGCCTATGCCGACTACTTCACCTTTGCGCTCGCCCGCCCGCGCGGATGCCACCGCAAGCTCGAGATCTATCCAAGCCATAAGGAGGTGGTGGTCGCCGATGATCCGGAGCAGATCCTGCGTGCGATCAACGACCGCGCAATCACGCGGCTGCTGGTGCCAGACGGCCTCGTGGGCGCGCCCGCGTACGCACGTGAGACGCTGGACAGCGCCCGGCGCCGCATCCGCACGGCGCTGCTGTACTCGGCCACGGGACGCGTTCCGGGGGCGGACGTGAGCATCATGGGCACCCAGGTGACCGAGTCCTACGTGTCGGCGTTGCTCGACAGCACTGAAGCCACGGCGTCCGAGGTTGGGGTCAGTGTGCGAGCGGGCCGCCAGTGTCTGCTTGAGGACGGGCGTCCGGTGGAGACCTTCAGGCGAATCGGGCTCGAGGATGCTCTGCGTCGACTGGCCGCCCACCGCTAGGACGTCAGGACCGTCGCCTGACACGGGCCTCGAGGTCGCGATGATCGAGTCCGGAAGTCCGAACGCAGCGCGCTCGCGCCACACTTCCTGGTGATGGCCGAAGCGATCGCATCGTCCGGGCCGCTCTCCGGGCGGACCGCGTGGGCGCGCAACCTGGAGGCGCCGCTGCGTGACTTCCTGCGCACGCAGACCGGCAGCGCCGCGATCCTGCTGGCCGCCACCCTTGCCGCGCTGGTCTGGGTAAACGTGGATCCGGCGTCCTACGCGCACGTTTGGAGGACCGCGCTGTCGGTCCGGATTGGCGGTTCCGGAGTCGATCAGAGCCTCAAGCAGTGGGTCAATGACGGCCTGATGACGTTCTTCTTCTTCGTGGTCGGCCTCGAGGCCAGGCGCGAGTTCGACCTCGGCGAGCTGCGTGACCGCCGACGACTGATGCTCCCGCTGTTGGCGGGGCTGGGCGGGATGGTGGTCCCCGTCGCGATCTATCTGGCGATCAACGCCGGGCGTTCCTCGGCTCACGGTTGGGGTGCGGCCATGTCGACCGATACTGCGTTCGCGCTCGGCATGCTGCTGCTGGTCGGGCGGCGGTTTCCCAACAGTCTCCGCGCCTTCATCCTGACGGTCGCCGTCGTCGACGACATCGTCGCCCTGATCGTGATCGCGACCGCCTACACGCGGGCGGTCGCTCTGGGGCCGCTGCTGACCGGAATCGCCATGCTCGGCGTGATGCTGGTCGCACGCTCGCGCCGCGTCCACAACGGCTTTGTCTACGGCGTGCTCGGTCTGTGCGCGTGGGTTGCGCTGCTGAAGTCCGGAGTGGACCCGCTCGTGGTCGGGCTGGCGATGGGCCTGTTGACGCTCGCCTATCCGGCCGCGCGAGCGGACCTGGAGCGCGCCACCGACCTCTTCCGGCTGTTCCGTGAGCAGCCGACCTCCGAGCTGGCGCAATCGGCTCGCGCCGGCCTGAGGTCCGCGGTCTCTCCCAACGAGCGCTACCAGCAGCTCTATCACCCGTTCACCAGCTATGTGATCGTGCCGCTGTTCGCGCTCGCCAACGCGGGAATCGAGCTCAACGGGGGCTTTCTCGCCCATGCCTACACATCACCGGTCACGCTGGGGATCCTGGCGGCATACGTGCTCGGCAAGCCGATCGGGATCGGCGCCTCGGTTGCGCTCGTGACGCGAATGAGTCGCGGCCGGATCCGCCCGCCGGTCGGCTGGGCTTCGGTCCTGGGCGGAGGGACGATCGCCGGTATCGGCTTCACCGTGTCGCTGCTGATCGCGACGCTTGCGCTTACCGGTCCCCAGCTGCAGGAGGCGAAGCTCGGCGTGCTCAGCACCGCCGTGTTGGCGCCGCTGGCCACGTGGCTCGTTTACCGCCTCACGACGCTGCTGCCGCGCGACGCCCGTCTGCGCGCGCTGGTGGGCACGGCGGAGACGATCGACGACCTGGCGGTCGTGGTGGACCCCGAACGCGACCACATCCGCGGTCCAAACGAGGCGCCTGTGACGCTGCTGGAGTACGGCGATCTGGAGTGTCCGTACTGCGGCCAGGCGGAGCCGGTGATCCGCGAGCTGCTGTCGGACTTCGGCGAGTTGCGCTACGTCTGGCGCCATCTGCCGCTCAACGACGTCCACCCTGACGCCCAGCTGGCGGCCGAGGCCGCCGAGGCAGCCGCGGCGCAAGGTCGCTTCTGGGAGATGCACGACATGCTGCTCAGCCATCAGGGGGCGCTGAAGCTGCGCGACCTGCTGCGATACGCGGAGGACTTGGGCCTCGACGTCGATCGGTTCCGCGAGCACCTGCGAAAGCGAAAGGACGTGGGGCGAATCGCCGAGGATGTCGAATCGGCCGACCTGAGCGGTGTCACCGGCACGCCTTCGTTCTTCATCAACGGACATCGCCACTACGGCGCCTACGACATCCAGACCCTGTCCGAGGCCGTGCGAGGAGCCAAGGCGCGCGCCGCCGTCACCTCCTGAACGACGCTCCCGGCCAGTCGGGAAGCCCGTCTGCGCCGGGCCGTCGCGCGATCAGCCGCGCGCACTCCGGCTGACCACGCTCACACGAAGCTCTTCACAACTCCATATCGCCCTCTTCCTCGCGGCCGACTGATCACTTAGCGCCCAGGTGCACAGTGTGGGCACCTTTTCTCTCGACACGACGGTGAACCGACTATGACCATCAGACCCGCGCGGCTCCTCTGGGCCCTCACGGTCGCCGCCGCAGTCGCGGCGACCGCCGCGCCGGCCGCCTCCGCGGCCGCCGGTGACACGCAGCTGGCGGCGAGCGAGAACTGGGCCGGCTACGTCGCCGGCGAGTCCTCGACCGGAACCGCCAATCCGTTCTCAAGCGTGTCAGGGAGCTGGGTCGCACCAACCGTGAAATGCACCAACGGGCAGGGGTACTCGGCCTTCTGGGTCGGCTTGGGCGGCGCCGGGCAGCAATCGCAGGCGCTGGAGCAGGTCGGCACGAGGCCGACTGCAGCAGCAGCGGCGTGGCCGACTACTTCGCCTGGTATGAGCTCGTGCTCTCCGCCCCCGTGAAGTTGGGCCTGAACGTGATCCCCGGCGACCACGTGTCCGGCAAGGTGACGGTCAACGGCAGCCAGGTGACGGTCAGTCTCTCAGACCAGACGAGCGGTGCCGCGATGACCAGGACGCTGTCGATGAGCAATCCTGACACGTCAACCGCCGAATGGATTGCCGAGGCGCCGTCGTCGTGCGATCAGACCAGCGAGTGCCAGCCGCTGCCCTTGGCCGATTTCGGCAACGTCAGCTTCACCGGTGCATCGGCGACGGCCGGCGGGCATACCGGATCGATTTCGGACTCGCAGTGGACGTCGTCTCAGGTCGCGCTGAACGGCGGCGCGGACGAGGGCCCAGGCTTCGTGGTGGCGCAAACGTCGGCCGCCGCGCAGCCGAGCTCGCTGTCGACTGACGGCTCTGCCTTCTCCGTCGCTTGCTCCTCCGACGCCAATGCGTCCTCGGGCGAGGGGGCAACGACGAACGCCGCGGGTGGCGCCGGGTACGGGTACGGTGGCTCCGGTTACGGCGGTTACGGCTATGGCGGCTCGGGCTACGGCGCCTATGGCTACGGCGCCTATGGCTACGGCGGCTACGGGTACGGCGCCTACGGCTACGGCGGCTACGGGTACGGCGGCGACGGGTACGGTGGTTACGGCTACCCGTTGGGCGTCGGCGGTTACCCCGTGGGCGGGTACGGGAGCTAAGGCACGTGAAGCAGGCCCACGAGCCTCTGCTTGGTTATACCCGCAGGGGCGCAGAGCGAGCGCCCGGCCGGTTCTCAGCGGATGTCGCTCACCGTTGCGGCTCCTCCTCAGGGTAGATCTCAGGCTGGGCCTCACGTTCGGCAAAGCTTTCTCTGGGCTGCTCGGGCCCGGCCAGCGGCGACGATTTGGGAGTCGGATGGGTGGACATGCGGTCCTTTCTGTGTCGTGTGGTCGGAGCAACGCCAGGCCGCTCGGATTCAGGATTTACCCGTTATGTGCGGTCTGTAACGCATGTCACGCACCGGGGTATCTCGGACGGTGCTGCCGTTCCGACGCAAGCGCTCCTGGAAGCGCCGAGTAACTGATGCAGCGCGCAGCGCGCCCAAGCGCGGCCGCGAGCTTCGTGACGCCGCGGCCCAACTGGATCTGCCCTGGGCGCGTTCTTGGCTGGCGGGGGTGGCGCGGGAGAACTTCATGCGTTTCGTCCTCAATCCGACAATGGATTTCTACATGCGCCGGCGCGCCACCGGCCGGGAGAAGCTGGCGGCGGTCAAGGGCCCGGTGATCCTGGTCGCCAACCACGCCAGCCACGTCGACACGCCGGTGATCCTCTCCGCTCTCCCTCGGCGGCTGCGCAAACGGACCGCGGTGGCGGCAGCGGCCGACTACTTCTACCGCAACCGCGTGGTGGCCTCGGCCGTCTCGCTGATCTTCAACACGGTGCCGATCGAACGCCGGGGCGGCGGCGGCCTGGCGAAGAACGGGAGCCATCTCGACACCCTGCTTGACCAGGGGTGGAATCTCCTGCTGTACCCGGAGGGCACGCGGTCACGCGGCGGCGTTCCCGGTCGCGTGCGCCGCGGCGCTGCCGTGCTGGCCTCGGCCCACAACCTCTGGATCGTCCCGATCCGCGTCACCGGAACGGCGGCCGCGATGCCGCCCGGGCGGATCTGGCCTAAGCGCCTGCACGGCAAGCTCCTCTCCAAGCGCCACCGGATCGAGGTCTCCTTCGGGGAGCCGATCCGTCCCTCCGAGGACGCCGCGGCCCTGATCGAGCGGGTGCAGAGCTTCTTTGAGAACGGTGACGGTGGTCCGTCGATCTCGCCCTACCGGCGGGGCCGCCTGACCGCACGCCAGGACTGACGGCAGCAGCACTACTCGTGCTCGAGCGCGTCGAGGACTGCCCGGCCTGGGGCAGGGTATCTCCGGCGCCGACGGTGATTCGTGGCTCGGGGCGGGAAAGACGGCGCAATGAAGGGAGCGCGGGGTCCGGGTGCCGACGAGCACCAACTCTCATGAGCCGCCCTTGTCGCTATTCATACGGTCAACTTCTCACTCGCGCGCGCCCAGACCACGATTGCGAAGTTGGCCTTGATGATCATCGTCAACTTCGCAATCGCCGTTGCGCCGCGCACCAGTGCGAAGTTGACCGGAGTTCCACGCTCGCCACCCGCCGGGGTCACACACGGCACGCCGGCCGCCCCAGACCAGCACGCTCTCACCAGCGCTGCGTCTCATCCCGCGCCCCGCGGTTGGCGCATTTCCTGGCGTGGCCTCTCATCAGCGCCGTTTCTCGCTCGCGCCTCACAGCCGACCAGCAGGCGGCGCAATCCCTTCCCAGGCCTCTCACCATCGCCGTTTCTCGCCCCGCGCTCCGAAGAACGCCGAGGCGACGGGCGCCTCCCATCGGCGACGATCGGTCCGGCGATCCAGGCCCTCGCGCCCGCCCAGGGGCACGACCACCGCGTTGCGAGTGGGCTGACCTCGCGAGAGCGGCGGCAGCAGGAGTAACGGTCGCCGGGATTAAACGTCGCCAGGAGTAAACCGTCGCCGGACCAGCGCAGGGCCAACACCCAGCAGGGCCAAACGCAGCAGGACTGACATCGCGGGAGGGGCGGCGTCGCGGGCCGCCCCGTCCTCAGTCGTCGTCCTCGTCGACCCAGTCCATGGTCCGGGCTACGGCCTTGCGCCACTTGCGGTAGCCACGCGCGCGCCGGTCAGGGTCCATCTGCGGGCGCCACTCGGCGGCCTTGCGCCAATTGTCTCTCAGCGCCACCTTGTCGGGCCAGAAACCGACCGCCAGGCCGGCTGCGTAAGCGGCTCCCAGCGAGACCGTCTCGGCCACGAACGGGCGGACCACCGGAACGTCGAGGACATCGGCCAGGAACTGCATCAGCAGGTTGTTGGCGGTCATCCCGCCGTCGACACGGAGTGTGGCGAGCGCCATGTTCGCGTCCCGGTTGATCGCCTCCACGACCTCAAGCGTCTGCCAAGCGGTCGCTTCCAGCACGGCTCGGGCCAGGTGACCTTTGGTGATGTAGCTGGTCAGTCCGGCGATTACGCCCCTCGCGTCGCCGCGCCAATGGGGTGCGAACAACCCTGAGAACGCGGGCACGAAATAGCAGCCGCCGTTGTCTTCCACAGTCCGCGCCAGCGTCTCGATCTCCGGCGCCGAGGCGATCAGCGTGAGGTTGTCCCTGAACCACTGCACCAGCGCGCCCGTGACCGCGATCGAGCCCTCCAGTGCATACGTGGGTGGCTCGGCGCCGATCCGGCAGCCGACCGTGGTCAGCAGGCCGCTGCCAGACAGGACCGGGACCTCGCCGGTGTTGAACAGCAGGAAGCTGCCGGTTCCGTAGGTGCACTTGGCCTCTCCCGGCGAGAAGCATGTCTGTCCGAACAGGGCAGCCTGCTGATCGCCCAGCGCGGCGGCGACCGGAACCCCGGCCAGCACGCCGTGCGCCTCGCCGTAGACCTCTGAGGAGGGCCGGAGCTCGGGCAGCATCGCGCCGGGGACGCCGAACGCCTGCAGCAGAGACTGATCCCATTCGAGCGTGTCCAGGTTCATCAGCATCGTGCGGCTGGCGTTGGTTACGTCGGTCAGATGGCGTCCGGTCAGGCGCCAGATCAGCCACGAATCCATCGTGCCGAACAACACGTCGCCGGCCTCGGCGCGCCGGCGCAGCCCGGGGACCGTTTCGAGCAGCCACAGGAGCTTGGGGCCGGAGAAGTAGCTGGCTAGCGGAAGTCCGCAGCGCTCACGGAAGCGCTCTGCACCGAGCTCGCCGCCGAGCTCGCGGACCACGTGGTCGGTGCGGGTGTCCTGCCAGTTGATGGCGTTGTGCACCGGCGCGCCGGTGTGGCGGTCCCAGACCAGCGTCGATTCACGCTGATTGGCGATTCCCACGGCGACCAGGTCGGCGGGCTTCAGCTGCGCGTCGTGCAGCGCGCGAGCAACGACCTGCTCGACGTTTCGCCAGATCTCCTCCGGGTCGTGCTCGACCCAGCCCGGCCTGGGGTAGATCTGCTCATGCTCCTTCTGGGCCACCGACACTATTCGCGCCGACTGGTCGAACACCAGGCAGCGTGAGGAGGCTGTCCCCTGGTCGATCGCCGCCACATAGTGCTTGCTCATTGCCACCGTGTTGTTTACCAGGGGATCGCCCCGAGCTCACGTGACACCGCGCGCGCCGCCTCGCGCACGTGCGCGAGCAGGTCGCCGCGGGGCTGGCGAGCGGCCAGCAGCCGCTCAGGCGGGCCGAAGATCCCCACCGCTCCGACGGTCGCGCCCCGACGATCGAGGATCGGCGCGGCGTAGGAGACCTGACCGGGGTGCAGCTCGCCGATGTCGGCGCCCCAGCCTTGACTTCGCACCCGGGTCAGCTCGCGCTCCAGCCGCTCTGCGTCGGTGATTGTGGAATCGGTGTAGGCCACCATCTCGCTCTTGGTCAGCTCGGCGGCGATGTAGGGATGATGAGCGAGCAGAACCTTCCCCAGGGCGGTCGCGTGAGCGGGCAGCAGCGAGCCGACATCCAGCGACTGCAGGCTGTTGTCGGGCCGAAACACGTGATGGACGACCAGCACCTGGAGCTCGTGCAGGGTGCCGATCCGCACCGCCTCCTGAGTTCTCGACGCCAGCGAGTCAGACCAGTTCAACGCACGTGTCCGCAGCTCGTTGCCGTCCAGATAGCTCGAGCCCATGTGCAGCAGCGCCGCCCCCAACTGGTACTTGCCGCTCTCGGCGTCCTGCTCGATGAAGCCGACGACCTGGAGTGTGCGTAGCAGGCCGTGCACGGTTCCCTTCGGCAGCCCCAGCTCGCCGGCGATGTCCACCACACCCAAGCGCCGGGTGCGTCCCGACAGCAGCCGCAGGATCGCCGCGGCGCGCTCGATCGACTGAATGTTGCCAGGCATCCCTGCCCCTAAGCCGGAACCGATCCCGGGTCAGTAGTCACCACGAGGTAGCGGAATGCGGGGACTACGGAACCTGATACGGAGGCGGGCACGAACATCCTTGGTCGGCATTAGCGAACTAAGTACTGGTCTTTTGAACCTCGGTTGACATTGTCGAACGGGCGTGCATAGTATCGCGGCAATTCGCACAATGGCGTCCTAGGAGGGAGAACAGCGTGGGTATCATCGGAGCGGAAATCATCGGCACGGGGCTGCTGATCGTGCTCGGCGACGGCGTGGTGGCAGGGGTGTTGCTGTCCAAGTCGAAGGCCGAGAACTCAGGATGGATCGTCATCACCTTCGGGTGGGGCATGGCGGTCATGGTCGCCGTCTTCGCAGTGCAGCGGTTCGACGGCGCGCATCTGAACGCGGCGGTCACCCTGGGGATATGGATCAACGGTGGCATCGACGGCACGCAGGCGATCAAGTACTTCGTCGGAGAGATGATCGGCGCGATGGCCGGCTCCACCCTGGTGTACCTGGCCTACTACCTGCACTGGTCCGAGACAGACGACCCGGGCCTGAAGCTGGCGGTGTTCTGCACCGGCCCGGCGATCCGCAACTATGCGTGGAACCTGGTCACCGAGATCATCGGCACGTTCGTGCTGGTGTTCGGGATCCTGGCGATAGCCGACGCGCACAACACTGCTACGTTTCTGACGCCGGGCCTATTCCCGCTGATAGTCGGGCTCCTGGTCCTCGCCATCGGCCTCTCTCTCGGTGGGCCGACGGGGTACGCGATCAATCCGAACCGTGACCTCGGTCCGCGGATCATGCACGCGCTGCTGCCGATCCCCGGCAAGGGCTCATCGGACTGGTCATACGCATGGGTGCCCGTGCTGGGGCCGCTGATCGGCGGCGCCGTGGCCTCGCTGGCATTCCAGGTCTTCTTCCCCACGATCGCGGGCGTGCGATGAAGAAGCTGATCAACGCGCCGGACGGGGTAGTGGCAGACGCGCTGCGCGGGGTGGAGGCCGCACACGGCGACCGTGTGCGCGTCGTCTATGACCCTGCCCTGATCGTCCGCAAGGACGCCCCGGTTCAGGGCAAGGTGGGGCTGATCTCTGGCGGCGGCTCAGGCCACGAGCCGATGCACGGCGGTTTTGTCGGGCCGGGAATGCTCGACGCCGCCTGCCCGGGCGAGGTGTTCACGTCACCCACGCCAGATCAGATGCTGGCGGCGACCAAGGCCGTCAGCGGCGGTGCCGGGGTGATTCACATCGTCAAGAACTACACCGGCGACGTGATGAACTTCGACATGGCGGCCGAACTCGGCAAGGGCGAGGACATCGAAGTCGAGACGGTGCTCACCAACGACGACGTGGCGGTGGAGGATTCGCTCTATACCGCCGGCCGTCGCGGCGTGGGGGTGACGGTGCTGGTCGAGAAGATCTGCGGCGGAGCGGCAGATGGCCGTCGCTCCCTGCAGGAGGTCGCCGAACTGGGGCGGCGGGTCAACGCCAACGGCCGGTCGATGGGAATGGCGCTGACCCCCTGCATCACGCCGGCATCCGGCGAGCCGAGCTTTGAACTCGCCGAGGATGAGGTCGAGATCGGGATCGGGATCCACGGGGAGCCGGGACGCTTCCGGGAGAAGATCGGTCCGGCGTCCCAGGTCGCTGAGCGGCTGATGACGCCGATCGTCGAGGATCTGCCGTTCTCCTCAGGCGACCGCGTGCTGGCGTTTGTGAACGGGATGGGCGGCACGCCGCTGCTGGAGCTCTACGTGGTCTACGCCGAGGTGGCCAAGATCGCCAAGGAGCATGGGCTGCAGATCGAGCGCAACCTGATCGGCAACTACATCACGTCGCTGGAGATGCAGGGCTGCTCGATCACCCTGCTCAAGCTCGACGACGAGATGTTGCGCTACTGGGATGCGCCAGTGAACACGCCCGGCCTACGCTGGGGCGTCTAGATAGTGGCGATCACACGGGAAGGCGCGCTCGACTGGATGAGCCGCTTTGCGGGCGAGATGAACGAGCACCGTCAGGAGCTCGTTCGTCTCGACACCGCGATCGGCGACGGTGATCACGGGACCAACATGGACCGGGGCATGCGCAAGGCGATGGAGAAGCTCGGAGCGTCTGAGCCGGCTGATCCGGGTGCGGTGCTGAAGACCGCCGCGATGGCGCTGGTGTCCAGCGTCGGCGGGGCGGCGGGTCCGTTGTACGGCACGCTCCTGCTCCAGATCGGAACGGCGATGGGCTCAGAGTCCGTGGTCGATCTGCCGGGTTTCGCCGCCGCGTGGCGCAAGGGCCTGGAGGGCGTGCAGGCTCGCGGTAAGGCGCAGCCGGGCGACAAGACGATGGTCGATGCGCTGATCCCGGCGATCGAGGCCATGGAGCAGGCCTCCGACCTGGACGATGGTCTGCGGGCCGCAGTGCAGGGCGCGCAGGACGGCATGAACGCGACGACCCCGATGGTCGCTCGCAAGGGCCGCGCCAGCTACCTGGGCGAGCGCAGCAAGGATCACCAGGACCCTGGAGCAACCTCCACCTACTACCTCTTCAAGAGCGCCGCTGAGGCGCTGGCGGGCTAAAAAGGAGCAGAGGCATGGCGAAGTATGCAGCAGCACTAGATCAGGGAACCACCAGCAGCCGCGCGATGGTTTTCGACCACGGCGGACGCGTCGTTTCGGTGGTCCAGAAGGAGCACGAGCAGATCTACCCCAAGCCGGGGTGGGTGGAGCACGACGCCAAGGAGATCTGGGCGCGCTCGCAGGAGGTGCTTGACGAGGCTCTGTCCGCGGCGGGGGCCAGCGCCGACGACATCGCCGGCCTGGGGATCACCAACCAGCGTGAGACCTCGCTGGTCTGGGATCGCAACACGGGTGAGCCGGTGCACAACGCGCTCGTCTGGCAGGACACCCGCACCGACAAGATCGTCGACCAGCTGTCGGCCGACGGTGGCCAGGATCGCTTCAGGGAGAAGGTCGGCCTGCCGCTGGCCACGTATTTCTCCGGCCCCAAGGTGCGCTGGATCCTGGACAACGTCGACGGCGCCCGGGAGAAGGCGGCGGCCGGTGACCTGATCTTCGGCAACATGGACACCTGGCTGATCTGGAATCTGACCGGCGGCACCAACGGCGGTCTGCACATCACGGATGTGACCAACGCCAGCCGCACGATGCTGATGGATCTCAAGACGTTGTCCTGGGACGAGGAGATCGCTTCGATCATCGGCGTGCCGATGTCGATGCTGCCGGAGATCCACGGCTCCAGCGAGGTCTACGGCGAGGTCAAGTCCGGCGCCTTCACCGGCGTGAAGATCGCCGGGGATCTCGGCGACCAGCAGGCGGCGACCTTCGGTCAGACCTGCTTCTCACCGGGCGAGGCCAAGAACACCTACGGGACGGGCAACTTCATGTTGCTAAACACCGGCACCGAGGCGGTGCAGTCCAAGTCGGGCCTGCTCACCACCGTCGGCTACAAGATCGGCAGCAACGACGCCGTCTACTGCCTGGAGGGATCGATCGCGATCACCGGCGCGCTCGTGCAGTGGTTGCGCGACAACCTGAAGATGATCAAGTCGGCGCCCGAGGTGGAGGAGCTCGCCGCTTCGGTCGAGGACAACGGCGGCCTGTACATCGTGCCCGCGTTCTCCGGCCTGTTCGCGCCGTACTGGAAGTCCAACGCCCGCGGCGTGTTCGCCGGCCTGACGCGTTACGTCACCGCCGGTCACATCGCCCGCGCAACGCTGGAGGCCACCGCCTTCCAGACTCGCGAGGTCGTCGACGCCATGGCCACCGACTCGGGCGTCAAACTGGAGTCGCTCAAGGTCGACGGCGGGATGGTCGCCAACGACCTGCTGATGCAGTTCCAGGCCGACCTGCTCGGCGTTCCGGTGTACCGCCCGGAGGTGGCCGAGACGACCGCCCTCGGTGCCGCCTACGCCGCCGGCCTGGCGACCGGGTTCTGGAACAGCGAGGAGGACCTGCGCGAGAACTGGGCCGAGGACAAGCGCTGGGAGCCCAAGATGGACGCCGCCAAGCGCGATGAGTACTACAAGTACTGGAAGAAGGCCGTCACGCGGACCTTCGACTGGTTCGACTCAGCAGCCTGAATCGGTCGCGGTGCGGGGCGGCCCCAGGGGTCGCCCCGCCCGTGTTTTCCTCACTGCGCTGGCCCTGACAGATAGGCTGCGGTGATGGTCACCCTCAGTACCGACGTGCTCGTCATTGGCGGGGGTGCCACCGGCGCCGGCGTGGCCTGGGATGCCGCCTTGCGTGGTTTTGACGTCGTGCTGGTCGATCGCAGCGACCTCGCTCAGGGTACGAGCGGTCGCTTTCACGGCCTGCTGCACTCGGGCGGACGCTACGTGGTCAAGGATCCGCGCGCCGGGGAGGAGTGCATCGGGGAGAACCGGATCCTCCGTCACGTCGCCGCCGACTGCATCGAGGACACCGGCGGTCTGTTCGTCACTACGCCCTGGGACGACCCGGACTATGCCGACCGCTTCGCGGCGGGCTGTGCGCAGACCGACGTTGACTGCGAGGAGATCAGCATCGCGCAGGCGCTGAGTGACGAGCCGCGCCTGAACCCCCGGATCTCACGGGCCTTCCGGGTGCCGGACGCCAACATCGATGTCTGGAAGACGGTCTGGGCGATGGGTCATGGCGCCCAGCAGAGGGGCGCGCGGATCCTGCCCTACCACGCAGCGGTCGCGGTCAACCGGCAGGGCGACGAGGTCACGGGCGCGCGCGTGCGAGACGCGCGCACCGGCGAGGAGCTGGAGGTCCAGGCACGCGTGACCGTCAACGCCACCGGCGCGTGGGCCGGGCAGATCGCCGACATGGCGGGGATCGAGGGCGTGCGCGTGCTGCCCGGGCGCGGGATCATGATCGCCATGAATCACCGCCTGGTCAACACGGTCGTCAACCGCTGCCAGATGCCGACGGACGGCGACATCATCGTTCCGATCCGCACCGTCAGCGTGATCGGCACGACCGACCAGCACACCGACGATCCCGATGACCACACGGTGCTGCAGTCCGAGGTCGACGCGATGCTCGACGACGGCGAGAAGCTCGTGCCGGGCTTTCGTGGCGCCCGGGCGCTGAGGGTGTGGACGGGCGTTCGTCCGCTGTTCGAGGACGCCAAGGAATCCGACACCGAGACTCGCGACGTGACTCGCGCCCATGCGCTGCTCGACCACTCAGAGCGCGACGGCGTCGGGCGCTTCGTCACTATCACCGGGGGCAAGCTGACCACCTTCCGCCTGATGGCGCAGGACACCATGGACACCGTCTGCCGCCAGCTGGGCGAGCATCGGCCGTGCACCACGCACACCGAGCCGCTGCCCGGTTCCGAGCGGCGCGAGCACTATCTGCTCGGCGAGCGATTGGAACGCAAGGAGGCGAACCTCGCCGACGAGCAGCTGATCTGCGAGTGCGAGATGATCCCTCGCGTCAAGCTGGAGGAGGCGATGACGCGGACTCAGAGCACGAACCTCGACGACATCCGCCGCCAGCTGCGCCTCGGCATGGGGCCGTGTCAGGGCGGCTTCTGCATCTACCGCGCGACCGGGATCATGCATGGACTGGACGGGTTGACCGCCGAGCAGGCCGATGTGGCGCTGCTGGACTTCCTCCAGGAGCGCTGGAAGGGCGTGTGGCCGATCCTCTACGGCGACCAGCTGCGCCAGGCGCGGCTGGACGACTGGATCTTCCAGGGCGTGCTCGACGTGGAGCATCTGCCCTCGTGAGGGGCGAGCTGCACTACGACGCGGTCGTGATCGGTGCCGGTACCGCGGGGCTCGTGGCCGGCACCCGGCTGGCGCAGAGCGGCGCCCGAGTCTGCGTAGTGGCCAAGGGTGTGGGGTCGACCCACCTGGCGCCGGGAACGATCGACGTGCTGGGGTACGCGCCTGATCGCGTCCAGGAGCCGGGCAGTGCGCTTGAGCGGTTGATCGCATCGCGTCCCGACCATCCCTACGCGCTGATCGGCACCGACGCGGTGGCGCCGGCCCTGGAGTGGTTCCAGGCCCGTGTCGCCGAGGGACCGCTCCCCGGCTATCGGTACGTCGGTTCGCTCCAGCGCAACCAGATGTTGCCCACGGCGGTGGGCGCGTTGCGACCGTCGGCGCTGGTGCCCGAGACGATGGCTGGCGGCGATACGGCCCGACTGACTCGCGTGTGCGTCGTGGGCACGCGCGCGCTGCGCGACTTCCATCCGAGCCTGTGCGCCGCCAATCTTGCGCAGGCAGGGATTCAATCGCGCGCGGTCAGCGTGGAGCTGGCGCTGGAGCGGGCCGACATGAGCGCACTGGGCCTGGCCCGCCGCTTCGACGACGCAGCCTGGCGAGCGCGCTTCTGCGCCGAGCTGTCGCTGACGCTGGGGCCCGAGGAGCACGTCGGACTCCCCGCCATGCTCGGCATTCGAGATCCCCACGGCGCGTGGTCGGACATGGAGCACCGCCTCGGCCGCCGAGTGTTCGAGATTCCGACCCTGCCTCCGTCGGTCCCCGGGATGCGCCTGTTCGAGGTGCTGCGCAGTGCCCTGCGCAGTGCGGGCGGGCGCCTGGTGCTCGGACCTGAGGTCGTGGCGGCCGAGCGTGACGGAGCGCGGCTGACGGTGGTGCGGGCTCGGGCAGCGGGACGCGACACGCGCTATGTCGCGCGCTGGGTCATCCTGGCCTCCGGCGGCTTTGCCTCCGGGGGGATCGAGCTCGACTCCAGCTGGATCACGCGCGAGCGCGTGCTCGGACTTGCGCTGCGGGGGGTCCCGGCGACCGGCGAGCCCCGCTTCTCCAGCACCTACCTGGCCGAGCAGCCGATCGCCCGCGCCGGCGTCGCGGTCGATTCCAAGCTGCGCGCCGAGGGGATGGACAACGTGCTCGTTGCCGGCGCGGCGCTGCCGGGTGCCGTGCCCTGGCGCGAGGGGTCGGGCGAGGGGATCGCGCTGGCCAGCGGCTACCGCGTGGCCCAGCTGGTGCTGAGCAGCGAGGGCGCTCGGGAAACGGTTAAGGCAGCCGGATGAATCAAGTGAGCGATGGAGTCCTGCACGAGCTCTTGCGCGGGTCGCTTGACCACTGCGTCAAGTGCACCATCTGCGAGACGGCCTGCCCGGTGTCCAACGTCACGCCCCTGTTCCCTGGACCCAAGTACGCCGGCCCGCAGTCCGAGCGCTACCGGGTGGCCGACGAGCCCTCCGTGGATCGGTCGGTTGACTACTGCTCCGGTTGCGGGATCTGCTCGCAGGTCTGCCCGCAGGGAGTCAAGATCGCCGAGATCAACGCCCAGGCGCGCAACAAGCTCAAGCGCCAGAAGGGCCTGCCGCTGCGCGATCGGATCATCACTCGCCCCACGGTGCTCGGGAAGCTGGGCACGCCGGTTGCGCCGCTGGCCAACTTCACGCTGCGCTTCCGCCCGGCGCGGATCCTGGGCGAGAAGCTGCTCCAGGTCCATCGCGACGCCCCGGCGCCGAGGTTCGCCGGGCGGCGATTCTCACGCTGGGCGCGCAACCACTCCAGCGAGAAGACGGGTCGGCGGGTCGTCTACTTCCACGGTTGTGGCACCGAGTACTACGAGCCGTGGGAGGGCGAGAAGCTGGTGGCGATCCTGGAGCACAACGGCTTTGAGGTCGTCGTGCCCAAGCAGGACTGCTGCGGCCTGCCGCTGCAGTCCAGCGGTCTGTTTGATGACGCCCGCAAGGTCGTGTTGCGGCTGGCCCGGGCGCTCGCGCCCTACGTCGCCGACGAGGACACGATCATCGTCGGCAACGCGACCAGCTGCACGTTGATGCTCAAGCGCGAGGCTCGGGAGATCCTGGGTCTGGAGGCCGACCGTGACCTGGAGCGCGTTTCGCAGCGCACCTATGACATCTGTGAGCTGCTGCTGGAGCTACACGACCGCGGCGAGCTGCGGACCGACTTCGGGCCGGTCAACGAGACGGTCGCCTACCACGCCCCCTGCCAGCAGCAGGGCCACTGGATCGGCAAGCCCGCCCTGGACCTGCTGGCGCTGATCCCTGGACTCAAGGTCACCGAGATGAACGCGCGCTGCTGCGGGATCGCCGGTACCTACGGGCTCAAGGCTGAGAAATACGCGATCGCGATGGATGTGGGGCGCGACCTGTTCGACCAGGTTCGCGCCTCGGGCGCTGCGACGGTCGCGTGTGACAGCGAGACGTGCCGCTGGCAGATAGCCCATGGCACTCATCGGCCCTCGGTCCACCCGATCGAGTTCCTGCATCGCGCCTACGGACTCGACCGCGCTTCCTGAAGTGGTCGGCATCGTCGTCGTCTCCCACAGTGAGGCGCTGGCCGAGGGGGTGGTCGCGCTCGCGCGGGAGATGGGCGGCGATGAGCTCTCGCTGCAGGCCGCCGGGGGGATGGACGAGCCCGGCGTGCTCGGAACCGACGCCGAACGCGTGCGCGCCGCGATCGAGCGCGCGATGTCCGACGACGGGGTGCTCGTGCTGATGGATCTCGGCAGCGCGCTGATGAGCGCCGAGTTCGCGCTCGAGATGGTGGGTGAAAGCGCCGGCCCGGTGCGGCTCAGCGACGCGCCGCTGGTGGAGGGCGCCGTCGCCGCCGCGGTCGCGGCCCGCGGCGGGGCGACGCTGGACGAGGTCGCGGCCGAGGCGCGCGGCGCGCTGGCGATGAAGTCCTCACAGCTCGGCGACGACGGACCGGTGCCTGGCGGAGCCGTGCCTGACGCAGCCGCGCCTGACGGAGCCGTGCCTGACGGAGCCGTGCCTGACGGAGCCGTGCCTGACGCAGCCGCGCCCGGCCGACCGGCGCCGGCCGAGGCGGGTCCCTCGCGCGCGCCAGGGTCGTCGGCCGCGACCCCTGACGTGCTCGCCGAGCTACCGGTGCGGAACGCGATCGGCCTGCACGCGCGCCCCGCTGCGCGCTTCATCGAGTTGGTCCGGAGCTTCGATGCCGATGTTCGCGTGGCCAAGGCCGGCGGCGGTGAGCCGGTCCGGGCGACGAGCCTGACCAACGTCGTGGCGCTGGGCGCGCGCCGCGGCGACACGCTCGTGGTGAGCGCCACCGGCCCCCAGGCTCGCGAGGCGCTGGACGCGCTCCGCGAGCTCGCCGATCATGGATTCGGTGACGGGTTAGCGCCCGACGGCGTCCAGTCCGTCGCTCCGCCGCCCGCGCGCGACCGGACGGCGAACGCGCCCGACGGGTCGGTCGTCGCTGACGTCGCTGACGCCGCACCTACCTCCGCCACGTCAGCTCAGATCATGCCGCCCCAGCCCGCAGACGTGCTCACCGGGGTCCCCGCTTCGGCGGGGATCGCGCTGGCGCCCGCACGTCACCTGCACGGCTCACGCGCCTTCGTCGCGCCGCCGGAGCGGGAGTGTAAGTCTCACGCGCGCGAGCGCGCGCTTCTGGACGAGGCGATCGGCACCGCCCGCGCCGCGATCGGGCGCGACCGCGACGTGATTGCCAAGCGCGCCGGGCGTGCCGAGGCGGAGATCTTCGACGCACACTTGGCCCTGCTCGACGACGAGGCGCTGCTCGATCCCGCCCGTGAGGCGATCGACGCCGGCGCGATCGCGGAGCGTGCCTGGCACGACGCCGCCGAGTCTGTGGCGCAACGCTACCGGTCGTTGTCCGAGCCGCTGCTGCGCGAGCGCGCCACCGACGTGCTCGACGTCGGCCGTCGGGTGCTCGACGCGATCACGGGAGAGGATTCGCCCGGCGTCAACCACGCGGGAATCATGATCGCCGGCGAGCTGACCCCGGCTGACGCGGCCGGTCTTGATCCGGCCCTGGTCGAGGGGATCGCCACCGCGCACGGCGCGGCCACCGCCCACGCTGCGATCCTGGCGCGCGCGCTCGGGCTGCCGGCTGTGGTGGGCCTCGGCGAGGCGGTGCTGGCGATCGCCGAGGGCACCCCGCTGCTGCTCGACGGCGACGCCGGCACGCTGACGGTGCAGCCGGCCGCCGAGGTCGTGCGCGAGGCCCAGGCCCGCCGGGAGAGGGCGCAGGAGCGACGTGCCGCAGCGCGCGAACGGACGCGCGAACCGGGCGTCACGCGCGACGGCACCCGCGTCGAGGTGTTCGCGAACCTGGGCAACGCCGGCGAGGCGGCCGGCGCCGTGCAGCTCGGAGCCGAGGGCGTCGGCCTGCTGCGGACGGAGTTCCTGTTCCTGGGCCGGGCCGAGCTGCCTGACGAGGAGGAGCAGATCGAGACGCTGCGTGAGATCGCCCGGGCGCTGGACGGCCGTCCGCTGGTGGTTCGCACGCTCGACGCGGGCGCCGACAAGCCGCTGGCGGCGCTACCGATGCCCGCCGAGGCCAATCCGTTTCTCGGCGTCCGCGGGATCCGTGTCGGCCTGGAGCGACCGGAGCTGCTGGAGACGCAGTTCCGGGCGATCCTGCGGGTGGCGGCGGAGTACCCGGTCAAGGCGATGCTGCCGATGGTCGCCACCGCGGGGGAGGTGCTGCGCGCGCGTGAGGTGCTGGAGCGGGCCCGCGCGGTCACCCGGTTGCCGGCCCCGCTTGAGCTCGGGATCATGGTCGAGGTGCCCGCCGCCGCGCTGACCGCCTCCCATCTGGCGCCGCTCGTCGATTTCTTCTCGGTGGGAACCAACGACCTCACCCAGTACACGATGGCCGCCGAGCGTGGCAACGAGCGGTTGTCGTCGTTGCTGGCCGGGCCGCAGCCGGCCGTGCTGGCACTCGTGCGCGCGACCGTGCAGGCCGCCGCCGAGCACGGACGCTGGGTGGGAGTGTGCGGCGAGCTGGCCGGCGATCCCGCCGCCGCGGTACTGCTCGTCGGGCTGGGGGTCACGGAGCTGAGCATGGCACCGGCGCTGATCCCTGAGGTCAAGGCGGCCCTGCGATCGGTCGATCTGCCGGAGGCTCAGGCGATCGCCACGGCGGCACTGGACGCCGAGGACGCGGACGCGGCGCGCGCCCTCGCGGCCGGATTGCTGTGAGGTAGTCTCAGCCCTTGTGGAGGCGGGTACTCGGAGCGCGTTGCGTTCATCTCGCATGATCGCGGTCGGCACCGGCGTCAGGATCGTGCTGGCTCCGGCGGTGATGGCGCTGCTGCTATCACGCTCGTTCACCGCTGCTGCGGTCCTATTCCTGCTTGCCGCCGCCACCGACTACTTTGACGGGCGCCTGGCCCGGCGCTGGGGCGTGACCACGCGCCTGGGCTCGTTCCTGGACACGACCGCTGACAAGCTGCTGGTCACCACCGCGCTGATCGGGCTGGTGGCGGTCGGTCGCGCCTCGCCCTGGATAGCGCTGATCATCGTCGGCCGTGAGTTCACGATCCTCGGCCTGCGCGCCGCGGTCGCCTCGGGAGGTCGCCTCCTTGAAACCTCGATGCTGGGGAAATGGAAGGCGACGGTGCAGTTCGTGGCGATCGCGCTGGCGATGCTGCGTCCCGACGCCGTGATCGCCGGCGTCTTCCTTGACCAGTGGGCGATGGTCATCGCGGCGATCGCCACGGGATGGTCGGGGATCGACTATCTGCTGCGCTACTCCTCCGCACTGCGGTCATGAGCCGCGTCTTCGTCACTGGTGCCACCGGCTTGCTGGGCAGCGCACTGACCCAACGTCTGGCCGAGCGCGGCGACGACGTAGTCGCTCTGGCCCGATCTGACGCCGCGGCCCAGACGCTGGAGGCCCGGGGCATCAGGGTCGTGCGCGGCGAGAGCTACGACGAGGACGCGCTGGCGGAAGGGATGCAGGGCTGCGAGCTGGCCTTCCATCTGGCCGGCGTCAACTCGCTGTGTGTGGACGACCCCCTTCCGATGCAGCGCGCCAACGCCGAGGGTCCGGTCGCGGCAGTGCGCGCGGCCGCCCGCGTGGGCCTGGCGCGGCTCGTGCACACCTCCTCGGCGGCGACGATCGGCGAGGCTCCCGGCACGATCGGCGATGAGCACTCGCCCCACCGCGGTTGGTATCTGTCGACGTATGAGCGCACCAAGACCGAGGGCGAGCGCGGGGCGCTCGCCGCTGCGCGCGAGCTTGGCCAGAACCTCGTCTGCGTCAATCCATCCTCGGTCCAGGGTCCCGGACGCGCCGGCGGGACCGGGCGATTCCTGCTCGCCTTCCTCGATGGGCGCCTGAAGGTGTTCGTTGCCACCAACGTCAGCCTGGTGGATATCGCCGACTGCGTGGAGGGACACCTACTGGCGGCCGAGCGGGGCGTCTCCGGTGAGCGCTATCTGCTGAGCGGCATCACGCTGACGATCACGCAGGCGCTCAAGCTGGCCGCCGACGTTGCCGGCGTGCAGCGCCGCCCGCGGCTCTTGCCCCGGCCGCTGGCCACGGCGGCGGCCACGATTGTCGAACGAGGTTTCCGAATCGCCGGGCGTCACCCGCCGGTCTGCCGGGAGATGGTCAGGACTCTGCTCCACGGCCATCGCTACGACGGCTCGCGCGCGGTCCGCGAACTGGGCCTGAACTACACCGATCCGGCCGAGACGATCCGGCGCACGGTGCAGTGGGCGAGATCTGAGGGGCTGTTGCGAAACGTCTGACGGTGGTGGCCGCCACTCGGTGCACAGACGCCATCGGCGCCACAGATCGCATACTGTGATGAAGACGTGAGGAGGACACGATCGTAGACGCCGACCTCAGGACGATCGTCACCGGCGGGCGCAAGCTCGCCGAGCGATTCGGAGACGAGGCGTATTTCGCCGCGCTGTGCGTGCGAAGTGGCCTCGCCCGCCCCGAGCTGCCACACCGGGTGGCGCAGATGCTGCGGGCCATTGAGCGCCACGGCCTGCTCGCCGGGGCGGTGACCGTCGGCGCGATCCGCCACGGCGATCGCGTTGCGCTGGCTGACGAGCGGGGCGAGCTGACCTACAAGCAGCTCGACGAGCGCTCCAATGCGCTGGCCAATGCCTGGCGCGAACACGGCCTCCGCGCGGGCGACGGGGTCGCGATCCTGGCGCGCAACCACCGCGGGTTCATCGATGCGGTGTTCGCGGCGGCCAAATGCGGCGCGCGGATCGTGCTGCTCAACACCTCCTTCGCCGGACCGCAGATCCGTGAGGTGGCCGGACGAGAGGGGACCGACCTGCTCGTCTATGACGATGAGTACGCCGATATGCTCAAGGGCGTCGATCCGCCCCACGGCCGATGGCGCGCCTGGACCGATGAGGATGAGGCCAAGGGCAGCGGCGCGAAGGGGGGCCACGCCAAGGGCGGCAAGGCGAAGCGTGGTGTCGCCAAGGGCGTCGACGCCAAGGGTGCTGACCGGACGGGCGGCGACGCGCAGGGTGGCGTCGTCCCAGACACGCTGGCCGCACTGATCGCGGTCGCCTCGACCGATGCCCCGCCCAAGGCGGATACCCCACCGCGGATCGTGATCCTGACCAGCGGCACCACCGGAACCCCCAAGGGCGCCCCGCACGCCGAGCCGCGGTCGCTGGCGCTGGTCGGAGGCTTGCTCAGCAAGGTGCCGTTCCGCGCCCGCGAGGTGACCGAGCTGTGCGTGCCGATGTTCCACGCGCTGGGCCTTGCGCACATGGCGCTGGCACTGGCGCTCGGCTCCAAGCTCGTCGTCCGCCGCCATTTCGATCCGGAGCAGACCCTGGACAGCCTGGCCGAGCAGCAGGCCACGGCGCTGATCGTCGTCCCGGTGATGCTGGCGAGGTTGCTCGATCTCGGCGATCAGGCCCTCGCCGATCATGACCTGGATCACCTGAAGATCATCTTCGCCGGCGGCTCGCAACTGGGCGGCGAGCTGTGCCGGCGCGCGATGAGCGCATTTGGTCCGATCGTCTACAACCTCTATGGCTCGACCGAGGTCGCCTACGCGACGATCGCCACGCCCGAGGACCTGGAGGCCGAGCCCGACACCGTCGGCGGGGTGATCCGGGGAACGATCGTCAAGATCCTTGACGAGGACGGCGCGGAGCTCCCCACGGGCCAGACGGGACGCATCTTCGTTGGCAACAGCTCGCAGTTCGAAGGCTATACGGGCGGTGAGACCAAGGAACAGGTCAGAGGGTTGATGTCCTCAGGCGACGTCGGGCACTTCGACCAGAAGGGGCGCCTGTTCATCGACGGCCGCGACGACGAGATGATCGTATCCGGCGGCGAGAACGTGTTCCCTCACGAGGTGGAGGAGCTGCTCTCCGGTCACGAGGCGATCTCCGAGGTGGCGGCGATCGGCGTCGAGGACGAGAAGTTCGGCCAGCGACTGCGCGCGTTCGTGGTGCTGCGCGACAGCGCCCGCCTGAGCGAGGACGAGGTCAAGGACTACGTGCGCCAGCACCTCGCTCGTTACAAGGCGCCGCGCGACGTGATCTTCGTCGACGAGCTGCCGCGCAACCCGACCGGCAAGGTGCTCAAGCGCGAGCTGGCCGAGATGGAGGGCGAGTAACCGCGTCGCCCGCATACGGTCCGCCTTATGCGTCCTATCAGGCGGAGATCTTCCTGCGCGGGATAGGCGGGGAGACCCCCGCGCACCCCATCTCGCTCGCCGAGCTGGCGCGGGAGGTGGAGCGCCAGTCCGATCCGAAGATCGCCGCCTACGTTTTCGGGGCGGCTGGGTCTGAGGACACGATGCACGCCAACCAGCGGGCCTTCCGACGCTGGCGGATCGTGCCCCGAATGCTGCGTGACGTCTCACAGCGCGACCTGTCGGTGACGGTGCTGGGTACCGCGCTGCCGGCGCCGCTGGCGCTGGCCCCGATCGGCGTGCCCACGATCGTTCACCCCCAAGGCGAGCTGGCGGTCGCCCGGGCGGCCGCCGCGTTGGGCTTGGCGATGGCCGTCAGCACGATCACCAGCAGCCCGCTGGAGGAGGTCGCCGCCGCGGCCCCGGGTCCGAAGTGGTTTCAGCTCTACTGGCCCAATGACCGTGAGCTGGCGGCGAGCCTGCTGGCGCGCGCCGAGCGGGCCGGTTACGAGGCTCTGATCGTGACCCTTGACACGTTCCTGCCGGGCTGGAAGCCGCGTGACCTGCAGGGTGCCTGGCAGCCCTTCCTGCAGGGCGAGGGGATCGCCAACTACACCTCGGATCCGGTCTTCCGGGCCCGTCTGGCCCGTCCGCCGGAGGAAGATCCCCAGGCCGCGATCGGCGAGTTCGTGGTCCAGTTCTCCAACCCCCGGTTGACGTGGGACGACCTGGAGTTCCTGCGCTCGCGCACAACGCTGCCGATCGCCCTGAAGGGGATCCTGCACCCCGACGACGCGCGGCTGGCCCGCGACCACGGGATCGAAGCGGTGGTCGTCTCCAATCACGGCGGGCGCCAGGTCGACGGCGCCGTCGCGTCGCTGGACGCGCTACCCGCCATCGTCGACGTGGTCGGCGACGAGCTGGACGTGCTGCTCGACAGCGGCGTTCGGGGCGGCGCCGACATCGTCAAGGCGCTGGCCCTCGGTGCCGACGCCGTGCTGCTCGGGCGTCCCTACCTGTGGGGTCTGGCGATCGACGGCGAAGCGGGCGTCCTGGCCGTGCTGCGCGGGATCCTCGCCGAGCTGGATCTCACGCTCGGTCTCAGCGGCCACACGCGTCCCAGCCAGCTCGACGCCACAGCCCTAACGCGCGACCCAGCCCACTGAGCGAGCACGGGACGCTTCACGAACGCGACCAGCGTCGACGCCCGGCGACAGGGCAACAAGTGCGGCGCGAGCATCCGCGCCGCACCAAAGGGCGGCACCAAGCGGGGCGGATCTCGACGCCGCACCAGCGCCGGAGCGGATGTCGCGCCGCGCCCTACACTCGCCGCATGTTGATTCTTCCCCCGGGACATGCTCAGGCCGTCAGGAGCCGGCGCGCCTACAGCAGTCGCGAGCGGTGGATGATCGGCGCCGTCCTGGGCGTCCTGGCGGTCGTGACCGTCGGGCTCGTGATCTCGCTCGCGACCGCCGGGAATCACACGAGCAAGGGATGCATCGACTACACGCTGGCCTACGCCACCGGCGGCGAGAACTTCTATCGGTGCGGCTCCTCGGCGCGATCGACGTGCGCAGAGGCCGGGGCGCCCGGCGGGCTGACCGGCGGGGCCGCGCGGGCCGTCGCCACGGAATGCCGCAAGGCCGGGCTACCGGTCGGCTGAGACCCACGAGGGACCGCGACGATCAAGCAACCAGTGCGGCGCGGGCATCCGCCCCGGTGTGCTCGCGTCGCTAGCGCGTCAGCCACCGCGCCGCAAAGCCGGCGGCACCAAGCGGGGCAGATCTCGACGCCGCACCACGCACCAAGCGGGGCGGATGTCACCCCGGCCCCCGGCATAAGATGGCGAGCACGATGACCGATGCCGCGCAGTTCAGAGCGCAGTTTCCCGTGTTCCAGCGCACGGCGTATCTGAACGCGGGCACCGAGGGTCCGCTGCCGCGGGCTGCGGCCCGCGTGGTTCACGAGCGGATCGAGGCTGAACTGGCCGGCGGACGCTGCGGGCGCCCCTACTTCAACGCCCTGATGGATCTCGCCGCCCGGCTGCGGGCGGCATATGCCGGTGTGCTCGGCTGCGAGGAGTCCGAGGTGGCGCTCACCGGCTCGACAACCGACGGTGTCAACACCGTCCTGTCGGGGCTTGACCTGCGGCCCGGCGATGAGATCCTGACCAGCGACGAGGAGCACCCGGGGCTGCTGGCTCCGCTGGGGCGCGCCCGCCGGCTGCACGGGGTCAGCATTCGAGTGGTCCCGTTCGCCGAGATCGTGGGCGAGGTGTCGCCGGCTACGCGGTTGGTCGCCTGCTCGCACGTCTCGTGGGTCAGCGGACAGGTCGTCGACGCCCGAGGGCTGGCGGCGACGGGTGCCTCGGTTCTGCTTGACGCCGCTCAGGCGCTGGGTGCGATACCGGTCGACGTTCGCGCCCTGGGCTGTGACTTCTACGCCGGCTCGGGTCAGAAATGGCTCTGCGGGCCGGAGGGCAGCGGCGCGCTGTTCGTGCGCGGCGAGCGTCTCGGTGAGCTCACCGTGCCATGGCCCGGATACGGCTCGCTGGCGCAGGACACCTCGCCGCTGGACCTGATCCCCAAGCCGGGCGCGGCGCGTCTTGACCATGGCTTTCCCCCCGGTCTGCGCAGCGCCTGGGCGCTGGCCTCGATCGAGGTGCTGGCCCAGGCCGGCTGGGACTGGATCCACGAGCGCGGGGCCGACCTGGCGGCTGGACTGGCCGGCGAGCTCTCGCAGCGCGGACTGGAGGTCGGGCCGCGCGGGCGCTCGACGCTCGTCTCCTGGAAGGCCGACGACCCCGAGGCTGAGGTGGCGCGCCTGACGCAGGCCGGCTTCGTCGTCCGCAGCATCCCGTCGCACGACTACGTGCGGGCCTCGGTCGGTGCATGGTCCTCCGAGTCGGAGCTGGCCGACTTGGCCGGTATCGTCGCCCCCGCCTGAGCCACGACCGCTCTCAGCCCCCCGCCCTCCTTGGGGAAAACGCGGAATTGTTGCTGCAAATCCCCCAAGCCAGGACGCTCAGCGGCCGGGGACACGGGTGCGCGCAAGCGCGCCGAGCGCCGGCGCAACGATCAAAGCAACAAGTGCGGCGTGGGCATCCGCCCCCGCTGTGCTCGCGTCGTTAGCCTGGATTGTCGGCGGGGGGTTAACGAACCGACAATCGAGGTTAGCGCCTCAGCCACCGTGCCGCAAAGCCGGCCGCACCGAGCGGGGCGGATCTCGACGCCGCACCCCGCACGAGGCGGCGGCGGATGTCACGCCGCACCGATGATCCGCTCGGGTCGGGTGTAGACGTTGACCCGCTTTCCCCTCGCAAAGCCGCACAGGGTAAGGCCCCGGTCGTCGGCCAGCGCGATCGCCAGCGAGCTGGGCGCTCCGACGCCGACCAGGATCGGCGCGCCCGCGACGGCCGCCTTCTGGACCAGCTCAAACGACAGCCGACCGCTCACGCACAGGATCCGCTCCCCGAGCGGGATCAGCCCGTCGAGCAGCGCACGCCCCACCACCTTGTCCATCGCGTTGTGGCGTCCGACGTCCTCTCGAGTCCACAGCAGCCGTCCCTCGGCGTCGAACAGGCCGGTGGCGTGCAGACCCCCGGTGTGCTCGAACGACGGTTGCTCCAGCCGCGAGGGCAGCTGCGCGGCCAGCTCACGGGGGATCCGCGGGCCTTCGGGCAACGGCCCGCTGTTGACGGCCACCTCCTCCAGTGCACCCTTGCCGCACACCCCGCAGGAGGAGGTGGTGTAAAAGCGCCGGGTGCCGGGCTGGCGCGTCAGCGGTCCGCTGACCTCGATCGTGTTGGCGGCGAGATCGTCGGTCAGGCCGGCCTGGCGGGGACCGTCGATCAGGCCCTCGCCGTAGAGGAACCCCAGCGCGAGCTCCTCGTCGTGGCCCGGCGTGCGCATCGTCACGGCCAGCGGCTCGCCGTCGACGCGGATCTCCAGCGGCTCCTCGATTGCCACCTCGTCGAACCCGCCGTCGTAGGAGACCCTGGTGTACATCCCCCGGGTACGTTAGAGCGCCGACGCGCGCAGGCCCGCGTGCACGGCGGCCACCAGCCGGTCGAAGGTCTCGTCGAGCGAGAGCGGCAACCCGAAGCCTCCGTTGCGCTCGAGTGTGACGAACCCGTGCAGCGCCGCGCGCACGATGCGGATCGCGTGCAATGCGTCGTCGCCTTCCAGCGCATATCCGCGCAGCACGCGCCGGAGCAGATCGACGGGCTGCTTTGCGGCTGCGCCCGTGGCGTCTCGCGGGTCTGGCGCGCGCTGGGCGGCCTCATAGCTCCCGGGGTTAGCCTGTGCGTAGGCTCGGTAAGCATCGGCGATCGCGCGCAGGGCGTCGAACTCGGCGCGGCCCGCCGCCGCGTTGGCCAGCGTGGCGGCGAGCTCCGCCGAGCCCCTGGCGCCCAGCCGTCGGCGCAGATCCTCCAAGCCGTCCACGTGGGCGTAGAGCGAGGGTGGCCGGATGCCCAGCATGGCGGCCAGCCGGGTCAGGGTCACCGCTTCCAGACCCTCGGAGTCGGCCAGCGCCGCCGCAGCGCTGACCACCGACTCCGAGTTGAGCCCGCCCCGCGGCATCAGCTGCCGGCGCGCACGATCGCGGCATCCATGGCGGTGGCGGGTGAACGGACCTCGGGCCCGTGACCGACCACGAGCAGCGATGGATCCAGCGCGCGTAGCGCCCGGGCTGACACCAGGTCCTTGTCCTTGTCCCAGGTGGCCATCGCCGTGAAGGGGAACTTCAGTTGGAAGTGGTTGGTGACCGCGAGGCCGCCCACCGAGGTGACCACGTCGCCACCGATCAGCGCCCGACTACGCAC
>ODAK010000424.1_pt1 | contig 48626 bp, 44 predicted proteins | sample 1539591 | NCBI WGS metagenome assembly ODAK01 (sample SAMEA3539303, study PRJEB22396) | soil metagenome | biome: tundra; feature: field; material: soil | place: USA | collected 2010-05 | depth 0.15 m
TATTTTAAAAATACTAATTTATTTTTATGCCTTTGAAAAGAGCTGTAAGCACACCATCAAACCCAACCCATTTAAGCAATTTAATTTTACAAACATGAAAAAGTATTCCTTCGCTCTAATATTGGTGCTGGCCCTTTACTCGGAGCTTTTCAATCCTGTTAAACTTTCGGCCCAAACCAGGGCTGCAGATACTTTGGCTCGCCTAAAGCCCTTTGTTGGAAAGTTCCAGTTTAAAGACAATGCGATGGCTTTCCTGCAGATCATGCTACAGGACGGTCACCTGGTGCTCAAACAGCTTTGGGATCAAAAGGAGATCCCTTTCAAACAAACCGCCGACCTTGAGTTTTATAATGACGAAGACCACTTCCCGCTTAAATTCACTAAAAGCAGCACAGGGGACATAACGCAGGTTTTGGCATTTAACCGTGACATTTGGAACCGTGTTGCCGGCGATTATACTCCTCCTTTGAAAAAGATCATAAAGCTTACTGATGAGCAGCTAAAGACTTTTGAAGGGAAATATGAACTGAAGGATGGAGACGGTGATGCAGACGACATCGCACAGGTTACCTCTGCCGATGGTCATTTAGTCATAAAACATGTCCAGGATGTGAGCAACCTTTTGGCGGTGTCAGAGCTGGATTTTGTAACTGAAGACCAAACATTTACAGTTAAATTCTCTAAAGCCGCGGATGGATCTGTTACCCAGGCCGTGGTAAATAACAAAGATGTGTGGCTGAAGGCTAAATAGCAAGAGTTTTCCTACTCGTCAAGGTATTGGTTTTCAGTCAAAGATTTCTTTGCATCTCTTTCGTTTCGGATGTAAAAAATAAATTCTTTCATCGCTCTTAATTTTAAATTGAAATATTTGGCACTATAGCTTTCATTGGAAAATATTCGTATTTATTTATTTATCCTGCAGGGTCGTTTGCTATAAAATCCTTTAATTCCTGCTCGTTGCCAATTGCAACTACACCCAGTCCATAAATACCTCTAGGATCAATTGCAGGACCAAATGCATAAACTTTTCCTTGTTTTAGTTTTTCTTTCCAGTAAGTGAACTAAGGGAAGCAGGAAATAAGAGCTATGAGTAAAACAAACCACAGGGAAAGGCTATCAACTTTGCTGCGTCTCCGCAATGCGTTAGGCGTTATAAGCGGAAAAGAAAACTGATGATGCTGTCGGATTTTTACTGCTGTGGTTGCTTAATAATATTGAACATCCAGCGGATGCCAAAACGGTCTTTGCAAGTACCCAGTATCCCCAGAATTCCTCATGTGGCGCCACTCCATCTGTTCCTTCTTCCGATAGTTCGTTGTACAATCTGTCGGCCTCTTCTTTGGTATCGGGGTTCAAACTGATGGTAAAATTATTGCCTTCTATCAGTTTCTGTCCAATGCTCTCCAGCATATCGGTTGCCATTATTTGTATGCCGCCAAGTATGGGTAATGCCACATGCATCACTTTGTCTTTGTCGGCTTCCGTTAGTGGCAGTGCCCCCTCCCTCGGAGGCATGTCTTTCATTCGCAAAGGTGGAGCAGAAAATTCTGATCTGAAAACATTTTTGTAATGGTTAAATGCTTCTTCAGCATTGCCCATAAAATTTAAATAGATTGATACGCTTGCCATTGTTATAGTTTGTTTTTTATGATTATTCAATTGTTCAAATAATGGTGAGTCCTGAAAAGAATAACGACTGCTCCTAAATAAAACATTTGGTTATGAAAATTATTGAATTATGAATAATATTACATAATCAAAGCTAGAAATGCGTATTTATATCTTTTGGAATGAGAAATTATTTCATTAAATTTTTCCTTGTGGGTTAAAAGAACAGCTTTGCCAAAATATATCCTGCTAACGTTGACGGCTTGCTACTGTGCTGGACTTCCCCGTTCCGTCCAACTCATAACTGATGCCGATTGAAAAACAGGTGATGAAGAATTGTCCGAAAGCCCAATTAATGAAAGTCTGCCGGGATCAGCTAATAGTAATGTGCGGCCGATTGGTGCTATGATCGCCAGCATAGGGACCGAGTGATTTGGATTCGTTATTTTTTGCCAATCGCTGTTATTTTATTTTTTTTTCCTTTGATTAAAAGCCACATCATTATTGGAATTTCTCCAGCCCATCCAGTCTTCGTCACAATTTCTGAAACAAGCGGCCTATCTGTCGGAAAAAGCAATGACGTAACACTGTCAATTACCCAACATATACCACCATAGAACAGCAAAAAGCCAAATATTCTGGGAATAAATCCAGATTTATAAACCAATTGTCCAAAAGGTAAAAGCCATAGACCCCAGAATATTTCTGCTGTAACTAATCCATAGCTGTGAATTTCTCATAACAGCATCACCAAAGCCTGTTTCTGTTCGGTTGGAACTGCTTGCGATATTTCACCCTTTGCAATCATCAGAGAAGCATAGTTGAGCGTCTCGAAAATAAAAGTCATGGGTACCTGTAGAAGTACAAATGCAAATAATAATTTCGCTTGAAAATCATTCACCTGGTTAAACAAGCGATGTAGAACAAGTGCAAGAAACATAAATATAATTATGCTGGTAAGTTGGCTGACGATGCTCAGAGGAAATAAAAGTTCATGGCAAGGATATTATTTATGGTAGCGGTAGGATCCCCGTCAACTATAATATGTGATGGTACGTAGAGTAGTGCAATGGGGGCTTGTAGGCTCATGAGAATATACAATAGTTCAGCAAGTCTTGCTGTTCTTTTGAGAGAGTATCCGTTATTTTCCATAAAAGTGTTATGATTTTTAGAGCGGTTTTATAACGCATAACGATATGGTAGTTGCTGTGCTGGAATTTTTTATGACTGTCTGTCATGCCACAGCTGTTGAGTAAAGATATAGAAGTTGATGATAAATGCTAATGCCTATCCTAATTCGCCTGATGGAACCAATGCAGAGTGAATGCACGGCCTACGAATTGCCAGCAACATCCGGAAGGGCTTTATGAATCAAGAGGTTCACGTACGGTTCTGTGAGAAGCCAAGAGTGAAAGCGCCATTGCTTACCCGCTTTCAGTTTCAGTCATGTCGGTTTTGTTGTTCGGTCATTGCGAATGAGTAAGAATCCGTTAACCGCCAAAAGCCATATTACTGTAATGTACGATATTTCTTCAATCGTCGTTCCATGAACATTTGTTGAATAAAAAAGGGTACCGCTTAGATACCCTTCTTAGAAAAACGTCATAAAATGAAAAATACTCAAAGTAAGTTAATACTTTATCACGCAATTATCAAAAAATCTTTCAGTCAAACAATTAAACAAATATTAAAGTGAATTAGATTAAAAATATAGCGGAAAATATATGGTATTGGATTGACAACAATTTTGTGAGTGCTGATTATTGGGAAAGAGCTGCCGGATATCCGCACAGTCTGTGGTATAAAGTTCTCGGGAGTTGCAGATCATACGATTTGCGTTTCCAATAAATCTTTCCAGATAATAAACCCTTTCTTCTTGTCTGAATAGTCATGTAATATTCTTGAAAAACTTTCAGGATTTGTTTCCAAAAATGCTAGTCTGCCTTTGTTACGAATTATGTTTAGCTGCTTGTCAATTTCTTTTACTTTACTAATAAGGGCTTGTTTGCTTTTGTCAGTATGCCACAAATAAGTTGCTTCTTCCGTGTCAAGTGTTTCTAAAACGATATGAAACTGTTGGTCGCCTGATAATAGAAATACGAATGATAAGGGGCTTAACACAAATCTGATTTTTAAATGCGTTCCTTCATGTCTGTTTGCTAAATGTCGTAATTGTTGTGAATGTTTAAAATCCTTGTTCATTAGGATGTCATCCAAAAGTTGTTGTCCATCTGAATAAAGTTCTGACTTACCATTTTGCAATTCGGTTACGTTTAAAAAATTTTCTTCAGCTATCTGTTTCTGTCCGAAAAAATTCTTTGCGATAAATTTGAATTTCACCCCTTCTATTACTTCCCGGTTTATTTTTTCAATATCAGCAGAAGTTGCCAACTGAGAAACCAGTTTACTGTTTTCAAACTCAGTATGGATGCCTTGCAACCTCCACGAACTTTATACAGCAAGGTGTACAGATATCCGACATAAAGGATTACTAGAAATAAATATTACGGATCAACGGTTATAAAACGACCCTTTACCTTCTTCGCTGTTTTAAAATTATAAGTTTCACTTCCTTTGTGAAAGTAGCAATATACTCATCCACATTCGATGGAGCTATTTTAGGCTGAATCGTTTGTAATGATTGAGGTAAACTTTCTTTTTTAATTGAGGCTACACGATTGCCTAGGGCCCTGTTACACCATGGAGTTTAGATTCAAACTATTTAAAATCCGAAGTTTTGGAAACTAATTTATGAAAGTACCGGCAGGCTGAAATAGAATACAGAACCTTTACCTATTTCACTTTCCACCCATATCTTCCCTTTTTGTGCCAAAATAAATTCTTTCGATATGGCCAACCCTAATCCGGTACCTTTTTCTTTTGAGCCTGGCACTTTATAATACCTGTCAAATACCTTAGTTAAAAATTCTCCAGGTATACCGGGCCCGGCATCTTTCACTGAAAAAAGGATTTCATTTTTAACCTGCAAAGCCTTTACTTCTATTATGCCTCCGGGTTTTGAGTATTTAATTGCATTAGTCAAAAGGTTATTTAAGACCCAGATAGTTTTATCGGCATCTGCAAGTATCGATGGAAGGCCGCTAGAAGTAATATCCGTAATGATAATATCTTTTTCTTTTGCGCTGAGGGCAACCGTATCAATGCCACTTGTAATTATCGTGGATGGACTGACCTCTCTCACTTCCAGTTGAATGCGGCCGGTTTCAATCTGGGACATATTTAATAATTCGCTAAGAATTTTAAGCATTCGCTGGTTATCCTGCTGCAAATGTTCTATGAGCTCTTTTTGTTCAGGAGAAAGTTTACTGATCCTTTCATCTTTTAAAAGCTTCAAACTAAAATCTGATGAAGCTAAAGGTGTTTTTAGTTCATGAGATACGGTAGAAATGAAATTTGTTTTGGCTACATCCAACTCTTTAAAAGAGGTAATATTCTTTAAAACAATTACCCTGCTTCTTTCTTCATCCTGTGTAACTTCGACTACTTCTTTTACAAAATAATTTTCCCTGTTTTCTATTGCTATTTTGAAAGGGGCTGCAGTATTCGTATCAATCAAAAACCGGAACAAGTCATTCTTATTTTTTAGTTCATTTGCATTTCTACCTAAAACTTCCTCTGAATGTAAGCCCAGTAACTGTAAGGCCTGGAAATTTGCAAACAGAATTACATTATTTTTATCTATACCAATACTTGCATCTTTCATACTGTTGATCACGGCTTCTGCCCGTCTCTTTTCAAACATTAGTTTGTTCAGGTTACCGCTTTCAAAATATTCAAGACGCTCAGCCATATCATTAAAGGAATCGGCCAATTTGCCAAACTCGTCCTTACTTTCAATATGAATCCGGTGCTTATAGTTTTTGTTTGAAATCTCTTTTATTGCTTCTGTCAGGTGGCTAATTGGATTAGTGACAATTGAAGGAAAATTAACCATGAATGATAGAGCAATTAAAAACACCAGAGAACCAAGTGAAATAATAATTGTAAGCGCATTTTCCGCAATCTTTTGTGATATTTGACCTTTCTTTTCAATAGCCTGCATATTTAAAAACAGGATAGATTGTATTTGTATTTGAATTGCTTTTATATTCTGATGTGTAGTATCTCCTGATTTCAGAAGGTTGAAGTGAACCCTAAGATTATTAGTAGCTTCTTTTTCACCCGGTTCTGTAATATTGCCTTCCTGTTGTTTTAAAGCGCTTTCAAATGTATTAGCTGCCTGAATATAGTCCGAATCAATGGTGTTCATTTGTTGTTGCATCGTATGGCAATAAGCCAGGCTCTCATAATTAGCCTGCAAAATATTCTTACTTTCTGCCTTCAATTTGGCCACAAAATGAATTCCTACCCCACCAATTATCAGTAACAAAAGGAAAAAAAACGAAGTACCCAGCCATATTTTCTTTTTTACCGTCAATGCCATCAGGAAAGTATAACAAGATCAATATTATTTTTTGAAAGGGTATGAAGTAATTGGTTAAATATACTGGTTCTTAAAATAATCTGGAACAAGTTTAAATGGGGCTTACCCAGGCAGAGGGTAGTAATGTCCTTTTCACTTACTGTTTCGGTAATTATTTTGGCAATATTTTCTCCTTTCTTGCGGATTACTTCTGCGCCTAATTCGGTCGCATTTTTAAAATTATTAATTAAATGCCTTTGCGCCGCTAAAGGAATTTAATCTGCTGATTCTTTGGAAAATTGCACATAAAGCACGTACCATTTGCTATTGTAATAGGATGCAAGCCGTGCAGTTTTTCGAATAATTTTTTGAGCTATTTCATGATTGGAAGAAATGCATACTAAAAAACGTTCATGACGAAAATTTTTTTGTTTGGCTGTAATCTGGTAAACCACTTTTCTTTCCACCTGCCCGGCCACTTCATTCAACGCCAGTTCACGAAGCTGTAAAATTTTGTCAGGCTGAAAAAAGTTTTGTAATGCCTGTTGAACTTTAGCATGATCATATATCTTTCCCTCTTTTAACGTGGTTATTACTTCATCTGCAGTTAAATAAATATTTACAACTTCATCTGCAATCTGCAACATTTTATCAGGGATCCGTTCTTTTACTTCTACCCCAGTAATTTCCTTTACATCTTCATTAATGCTTTCAATATGCTGAATGTTTATGGCCGATATAACATCAATACGCACTTCCGTACATAACTGATGTAGCAGAACATTATAGCTGAAAGAATAAACAGAGCTATCATATATTTAGATTTTATCAAAGAAGTTTATTGCCTTAAAAAAGCCCATAAAGCAAATAAGCACTGCAAGAATTAATATAATGGTCATCATATTTTTCAATTGTGATTAATGAAATAAAATTTTTATCTTCAAAAAAATAATATAAACAAGGGAAGCAATAATGAGCCAGAATATTACGATCCTTATTACGTCCTTAGCCTTATCGTTCCAATGGAAATGCATCAAATAAATAATTAGTATTTCTTTCCCTGCCATTTTCTATTGCCAAAAGAAGTGCCTGAAGAATAGGAACCAGGAATAATTTCGGAAACCCCTTACCCAGAAAGGCTTTTAGAATTAATTTAAAATTTTGATTAGCTGGCAATGAATCATAAACCCTTCCAAAATGAAAAGCTCTTTTTTCAAAACGGAATGGAGTTGAATTATTTAGAAAGGTTATATTCTTCGATTTTCCTGTAAAGGGTCGTTAATCCAATGTTCAGAAGCCTGGCAGCTTCTGTTTTATTACCCTTTGTATAAATAAGTACCCTTTCAATATGCTGTTTTTCAACCATAGCTAAATCAAAAGAGTAATGACCCATTTTTGGATTGAAATTGGAAACCTGCAGATCCAGCGGGAGATTTTCAAGAGTGAGTTCAGGGCCATTGGCCAATATCACAGCCCTTTCCATTACATTTTTTAATTCCCGAATATTGCCCCTCCATTCATGTTGTTGCAAATGTTCTAAGAACTCTTTGCTCATAGTGTGAGCTACCGATTTTGTTTTGCCAGAAAATATTTTAAGGAAGTACTGCGCTAATTCAGGAATATCATCTTTTCTTTCGCGGAGCGGTGGAAGGGAAATGGTAAAAACATTAAGGCGGTAGAAGAGGTCTTCCCTGAATTTTGATGCCTCCACCTCCTTTTGTAAATCCCTGTTGGTTGCCGCTATAATTCTTACATCCACCCGGGTAGTAGTTGTATCTCCCACCTTTATGAATTCGCCGGTTTCTAATACCCGAAGTAATTTTGACTGCAATTCAAAGGGCATTTCCCCAATTTCATCCAAAAAAATGGTGCCTGAATCGGCTTCTTCAATTAAGCCCTTCTTATCTTTCAAAGCACCTGTGAATGCGCCCGCTTTATAACCAAATATTTCACTTTCCAAAAGGTCTTTGGTAAATGCACTGCAATTTATAGCCAGAAATGGTTTACCCGACCTTGCACTTACAGCATGAATCGCCTGGGCGAATACTTCCTTACCGGTGCCGGTTTCGCCTAACAGCAGCACATTTGCATTTGTTGGGGCTACTTTTTGCGCAAGTGCCATTACCTCAAGGAGGGCTTTTGATTTTCCGATAATACTTTCAAAATTATATTTTTGGGCTACCTGTTTTTCCAAATCCTGAATGCGGGTCCGGAATTTCACTTTCTCGATCGCTTTGGCCAACAAGGGTATTATTCTTCCATTATCATCTCCTTTAGTTATATAATCGAATGCACCATTCTTCATGGCCAACACCCCATCGGGAATATTGCCATAAGCGGTAATCAATATTATTTCAACAAGCGGATATTGGGCTTTTACTTCTTTGATGAGATCCACACCGTTGCCATCAGGTAATTTGACATCGCAAAGGATTACCTCAACAAGATTATGTTCAAGAATTTTTAAACCGCCTTTTATATTTCCTGCTTCAAACACGTTATATCCTTCCAGCTTAATAATACGGCTTAGCAAACTTCTGAGTTTTTCCTCATCATCAATTATCAGGATTTTATTCATGGTTCAAATTGGGTATTCTACGAGTAATCCAAAATATAAATTTACGATGCTGCTAGGTCAAGAAAATGAATTAAAAGTAAATGAAAAAAAATCAATATTGAGCTCAATAAGGTATATGAGATAAATGACAATAGTAAAAATTTAAGAGTAAGATTATCCCTTTCGGACACATTAAAATTAGAGACAGATAAGTTTAGTTTACTTTTTTAAAAGATATTCAACCTACCAAGACTTTAATTGATTCAATAGTGGAGCAATATGTATTAATCACCGCAGAAGATAGCGGAGAACTTGTTCAGTATTATAAAACAATGAATCCAGAAAGTTTAAATGAGACAATGTTAAGGGAAATATCAAAGAAGGATATTGACTATGGCTATAAAGTTGTTAAAGAGACCTCAGTCTGTAGTAAATAAATAAAGGGACTTCTTTATCCAAAAATCTTAACCTTTTTTTTGTCCCAAGTTAAAATAGGGGTTCCATATTAAATAATATAGCAATAGATAGGTCCAAAAAGGGGTGTATAATCCCACTTATGAAAAGAAGAGAAGAAAAAGAAGGGCTATCTATTTAATATTCGATGCTCTCCTGTAATTAATTGAAAATTGTGTGATTTTTTCATAAATATAGCATTAACAATAGTGTATAATTTCATTAAGTTACCAATCTCTCGCCAGCGTCACTTTCTAAAAACCTGAGAGGAAGATGGAAGATACGCGCCAATATGGGGGCTTGCGAAAGAGAGATAGCACCCACGCCGGCTGAAAAATATTTCCTGCTTCGTATATTGCGGTATGTTCCAAAACCTGCGATTGCTGCCGCTGTGTATACTACCCCTGCAACTACTTGCACAGAACAACGAAATTTTTAAACCCGATTCAGTAAGAAAAGAAATAGACGCAGTACAAATTCATTCATCATTACACGTCGACGGTGTATTGAACGAACCGGAATGGAAGCTCGCAAAACCTTCTCCCCGCTTTACTGAAATAGAACCTGTACAAGGTGATTCAGCACAGTTTGAAACCTATGTAAGGGTTTTGTACAACAAACAATATTTATATTTCGGCATTTTTTCAAAAGATTCTCTTGGTAAAAAAGCCATACGTGCTACTGACTTTAAAAGGGATTTTGATTTCACACGGCATGACCTTGTCAATATATCCATTGACGGGTTTAATGATAATCGAAATGCCATGTGCTTTGCCACGAACGCCTACGGAGTGCAACGCGATTATTTATCATTTGATGATTTATATTATGATATAGATTGGGACGGGCTTTGGCGCGTACGCACCACACGAACCGATTCGGGATGGTATGCAGAGATCGCTATCCCCTGGCAAACACTCCGCTATCCGAAAAAAAAGGATAGTGCACAAAGCTGGGGCTTAAATGTGTACCGCAATCGCAGGCTTACAAATGAGATCACAGCTCTCTCTCCTTTTCCGCGGGTATTCAGTGCATCGCGCATGTCGTACGCAGGAGTGCTCACGAATTTAAAACCTCCGCCGCCAAAAGCCAATATTCGCATAGAACCTTATGTACTCAGTTCATTCGATCATTACAAAAATTTTGATTCATCAGTACGCTCGCATCAAAACAATACAAAGTTTGGTGGCGATCTGAAATGGGCGGTCAACACGAATAGTGTATTAGATGCTACGGTCAATACAGATTTTGCACAGGCAGACGCAGACCTGCAGGTAAACAACATTACCCGTTTTTCCGTTTTCTTCCCGGAGAAACGACAATTCTTTTTGGAGAATGCATCATTGTTTAGCCCTGCAATTCAAATGGCTTCTGATCAATCGGGAGGTTCGATGCATTTGCAACCGTTCTTTAGCAGAACGATTGGACTGGATACTGCCGGCAACCCTATTCCAATTGTGGCAGGGGCCAGATTTGTGAATCGGTCTGATAAAATAAATTACGGAGCAATCGTGATGCGCCAAAAAGCTGCATATGGTAACCCGGCAACAAATTTCTTTGTTGGAAGGTACTCTCAAAACTTTGGTGAAGAAAATCGCGTAGGTGGATTATTTACTATAAAAAATACTCCAACAGGTTCTAATATCGAAAACACGATTGATGGTTTTGTAAGGTTAAGTGATGCACAATCTATTAATGGAATATTTACACAATCCATTACTACCAATAATCATACGCACGGCTTTGCAGGAATGGTGCAATATTTCAATAGTACAGATCATTACAAAATCTGGCTCACGCAGTCTGTAGTAACAAAAAACTTTGATCCGCAAATGGGTTTTGTTTCAAGATCGGATGTGATTGGCACGACACCCGGCATGAACTGGTATTATCGCGGAAAGCTATTACCATTTAAAAAAATATTGCGTGCGTTTGAACCGGGTTTCCTGCCCGAACTTTACTGGCAGGCATCCAGCGGAAAATTTATTGAACAATCATTATACTTTTACCCGATGTGGCTCAATTTTCAAAGCGGCGCTTATTTGGGTTACGGCATCATTCCATCTCACCAGCTACTTTCGGGGCCATTTACTCCGCTCAATATTACTATTCCGGCGGGCAATTATGATTTCTTTCAACACGATATCTGGTACTCAACGGACCCATCAAAGTTCATCAGTCTTGCCGGCGAATATAAGTGGGGCGGCTATTTTAATGGCAGATTGATCAATGCAGATTGGAAGTTGCAGTTTGCACCCATACCGCATATATCGATACAGGCAGAGCTTAACCGCAATCATTTTATAAAAGTGGGTGAAAACAAAACCAGTGAGAAGGTTGACCTGTATATTATACAAGGTCGCCTGGCGCTGAATCCGCAGCTGCAGATTATCGGTTTCTATCAGAAAAATTCATTGGATCATTCTGATAGTTATTACATCCGTTTTTCGTGGGAGTATCGGCCTCTTTCCTACATTTATTTAATTTTTAATCATGCCGGTTCTTACAACATTCAACAGCTAAAGCAAACCGAAGATCATGAGATTTTTAAAGTGAGTTATTTGAAGCAGTTTTAGATAATTGGGATTTTTTGTTTCCGTTAAAAAGTTTTTATCCCAAAAATTTATGGCTTTAAACATTAAGATTTTTTCAATGGTGGTTCGCGTGTCTTAAATTCAGATGCAGCTATTTTCTATGGTAAGATTGAAAATCCTAATACTACTATTCCTGTAGAAAATATACCCTCATGTAGTTTGAACTTAGAACAAATATTTATTTTTTTTCTCACCAACGTATCCGGTATGGTATGGTATGGTATGGTATGGTACGGTACGTTGAGTTAGTCACTCTCATAAATCATCTATTTCATACATAAGGGCCGGCGCAGTTAGGGATTTTATCATTTGAACATGCTAAGGACATCATGGAGAAGGAAAATAATATACCTTCATCATTTATAATTCCAAAAAAAACCAATTTATTTATGTATGCAGTAGTAAATCATCTTCAATTTACAAAGCCAGTTGACGATTTTAAGGAAATTATTCAAAATGAAGCAGCGCCGCTTTTTTCAAAATGCCCGGGTTTTATTGACTATCGCTTGGTTAAAGTTGACTAATACAATGCGATCATCCTTATCATCTGGGAAGATGCTGCCTCTGCCCAGGTAGGAGCTAAACTACTTGGACAAAATTTCTTTGTACCTCATTTAAAACCATTCCTTGTTGGTGCTGAAGGAAGAAGTACCGGTGAAATTATTTTAAGTTCTTTCAAAAAATAATTTGGAAAAGCCGCAGAAAATTTGGGATATGCGCCAACAGCAGGCCAACGTTATTTTCTATATACTTGAAAGAAGACGGAAGATACTTGCCAAAATAGGGCTACAAACTACTAGCCGCTCCATCCCAGATATTGTGGTTTACATTCAGTTCCCATGATGGGATATGATGTGCTATCTTGTATTTGATTATTCACGTTTATGACAGCTAAATAAATCCACAACTCTCTAAATGAACTGGTGGCCAATGAAAACAATTTAACTGTATCAGATAAGTTGCCAACTGTAGAACCTAATATCCATTAACGCTCAATTTCCAATTTTTCCAATTTTTCAGCAGGATTCTTTTTTATATGAATAGCAAGCTCTGAGACTTCCTCCGCCAACCCACACTATGCCTTGAAGCCATGTGTGCACCCCGGGTGCCATATGCCTTAAAATATTATTTTATCACGTTTAAATTCTTAAAAAATGGTTACGATTTCAGGCTATCATCTGGCCAAAAACAAAGATATAATCGGTAAATAGCAATGTACTATAATTGGTAAATAGCAATGTACAATTTCGGTAAATAAGGATGCATGATCTATCATTAAAAATCCAGCTTAACGCTGCCATAAAAACAGGCAGAAAAGTACGGATAAAAAAACGATAGGAGACTGGATTCTTACCCAGGTTTCCTCCCTTTTGAGCTAAATATTAAGAATAATATGCAGGTGATTTTTATTTTACGTCAGGTTTGCCCCAGGTATAATAAACTTCCTGTCAGATGATTTGACCTTTTATCTTCAAAATATTGTCGCTTTTAGTGGCCATACATATATAAATTTCCTGAATTCAAGTCCGAAAGAATTACTAAATATTGATTAGGACTTGAGGCTTGAGCTAGATACCTTGGATGATGTGAATGATTCGGTTTTATAATTATAAATCAGCAATAGAATTTTTGTTTGTACGGAAATTAACCGTACATTCGTTCAAAGAAATTAAAATTATGAGTGCTACAAAAACAAAACAGAAAACAATTTCGCAAGCAAGATTTGATGCCCGACTCCCCCGCAGCCAAAAAGATCTTTTTGAGAGAGCCGCAAGGATTAAAGGGTTTAAATCATTATCAGAATTTGTAATTAATACCACTCAAGAGGCTGCTATTGTTATCATAGAAAGACATAATTCACTATTAGTATCTGAAAAAGATAAGGATCTATTTTTTGAAGCATTGGTAAATCCTCCAAAACCAAATAAAGCCTTAATTCGAGCTTCAAAGAGTTACCTAAAGCAAGTCGCAGCCAAATGACTTATGTAACAAAACTACTGGCAACCGCACATGAAAAAGCAAAGTTCACCTGTGGTAAGGTCATGCTGGACAACTATATACAAAAACAAGCCAAACAGGATATTAAAGCAAAGGTATCAGTCTGTTTTGTTTTATCTGATGATGATAAGGAAATTAAAGGTTACTATACCTTATCGAATGGTTCAATCCCTCGATCCCAATTACCAGACTCTATAATTAGACAACATCCCAAGTATAAAGACTTGCCAGTAACTTTATTGGGTCGTTTAGCAATAGATAAGAAATTCCAACATCAAAAGTTGGGTTCCTTAATTCTCTTGGATGCATTGAAAAGAAGTTTCGATATTTCTGTCACAAATTTAGCATCTAGTGCTGTAGTAGTTGATCCTATGGATCAAGAAGCAATTGATTTTTATACCAAATTTGGATTTATTCTACTGCCAGATAGTGGTCGTATGTTTCTACCGCTGGGAACTATTGAAGGTCTTTTTAGTTGATGATTATTTCCTGCTATATTTTTTGCTAGATTTTCTTCTAAAATATGAAAAAAGGTGATAAGAATTAGAAAAACAGATAAGTTTAAAATTAATTTGATATTGAGTATCAATAAGTGACAATAAATGGAAGCCAATCTGAATATCCGTTAATCAGAGGGTCTCAGGTTCAAGTCCTGAAGGGGGAGCAAAAGAGCCATAGAGTTTCAAATTTTAATAATTTGAAACTCTTTTTATTTTAAATCAGTTCCTGTGAAAACATTTTTCCTTAATTTTAGGGAACCAAACCAAATTGCCTCAAAGAAGAATTACAATTTTCATTTTAAGAAATAATTCCGGCAAAATAGTTGAATATCCAAAGTCCTCATTTTGATTGATGAATCGGACAACAATTCCCTGGGAAATAACATTTATTCATTTTTATCGTTTAAATTACTTAGGATCAATAATGTAAATTCAGAATTTCAATCATAAAACGTCTTAGTATGAAAACCCTATCGGAAACATGGTTTACAGAAGGCTATATTGATTTTGAACTAAAGAAATATACCTTACTTGCCTACCTGCAACATGTAAATTCTTTTTTTAATGAAAATAAATTGTATCCTCCTTTGGCCGAAATCATTTTTCATTACAATAATATCCTGGCCTTCAGGGAAAACAGGAAATTCCTACAAGAACATTTTCCGAAGCACCTTACAGAAATCAATATGAAGAAACTTCAAATGGAATATGAAAGAATTATAGAAGATGATGAGATGATGAAAGAGCTTGAAGAGATCGTTCAATATTCTGCTGAAAAAATAAAAACTACCATACAAAACGGAACAGAAATATACGAGTTCGTGGAGGCCAGGTTAACTATTGAGCCTGTGGGATTGTTGCCGCTGGATACAAACGAAGGGTACCTTTTAATTGGCGATGGCCGTTTTAATACAACAATGGCTTACCAGTACCACCTTACTATTTACGAGAAGCACGATGAAAAATTTCGTGGAATCCGCACCGATTATATTCAACAATGGAAAAGGTCAGTAAGTAATACCGCGGAAAATATTAAAGCTGAATTAATAAGAAACAGGCGTGAGCTGCCAAACCCTGCTGTATATAGCATTGAAACTGCCTTAGCTTTCCCGATGGAGGAAACCTTATTGCCTGTTGCAAAAAGAAGTTTTGTAAAGTATATCAGCAGCTAAAAATTTAAGATTTTTTTAAATTTTTTTTAATTTTCCACAATATTTCTATTCCTGATACAGTTACATAGCTATGGAATTCGCACATAAAGAAGTTGAAAAATTACCCCTTGAAAATTTGTCGGCCCAGCAATTTCTCGCTTTGGCCATCGAAACCTCCAATCTTATGGGATGGGTATTCGGGGATATTAATGAATTGGGCTTCATTGCTTATACTGCCAATGGTATGCTTTCCTGGAATGCTGAAATTAGGTTAAAAATAAGAAACGGGATGGCCATAATTCAAAGCGAATCCAGGGGAAATAATCTCATTGATGTAAGAGAGAACAAAAAAAATATTCAACGCTTCATTTCAAGCTTTAAGGATTTGAAAAGATCCATTACACCAGAAGAGCTTATACCAATCTATGAAAATTTGAAAGCAAATTTTCTCTAAAGGTTATGACTTTTCCTCTTTGAAAAGAAATTTTTGATCCTTTTTATTAATCAATACCAAAAAATTTGGATCAGTTTCTTTTCATGCAAGATCAAGTATTCACCAACTTTCACTTTACTATTTTGGCCATCAGATTGCTTCCCGGAAATCGTTTACCGGAAAAAAGCAACGCGAAAACTTTCACAATGATTCTGTCGCGAAGCCATGATTTACGATAACCTGTATATTTCTTTTCCTTAAAGATTTTTCTTGCCTGTCTCTGAATTGAATATTGTACCCTGTAATCTTTGATAACCGGGTGATTTCGTAACCGTTTACTGTATGATTCCGGCTGCCCTTCTGCGATTGCTAAGCCACAGATCTTTCCTGAAAGTACCGCGGGCAAAATTCCTTCGCCCGTCATGGGCTGTGCGAGGCCAAGTGCATCTCCAACCAAAAAAGCATTGTCTGCCTGGCAAAAAGAGAGGTGATTTGTTTCGAAAGTAACATACCCATGACCTTTCATCTTATCCAGCATAGGTCTTAATGAAACAGGTATGGTTCCATTAGTTTCAAAGAATGTTCTGGCTTTGTTCCAGGCCGGAAGGACTTCCCTGGACACTTTAGTACCTGTACCTACATTCATCCAGTTTCCTTTAGGAACATTCCATGAATATCCCTTCATATCGTCATGCAGCATTACTTCCGGTTCTCCATCTTTACCGGCACGGCATGCTGCAATGTCTCCAAGGCTTCCTTCAAATTCCCGCTCCTGTGTTCCGCATTGAGGGTTGTCTTTTTCCGTGAAAACAGATCTTGCGACAGGGCAATGTGTGCCACCAGCACCAATGAGATACTTGGTACGAAAATGATTGTCGATGACCCAGTTTCCTTCACTATCTTTTTCTATTTGCCTCACATTATAATCTTCCACAACCTGCACTTTGCTTCTCTTCAGTAGGAAATCGTCAAATTCATAACGACGTATAAAATATCCATTTGATGCCACCTTGTATTTCCTGGTCCGAAAGTGGATATGAACCCTATTCCACTCCCATAGACCGCGGTTGTATTCTTTGGGTGATATGCCGAGAATATCCCAAATCGGAGGAGAGAGCCAGCCAGCGCAAAGTTTTACACGGGGAAAATTAGCCCTGTCCAGTACAAGGGTGTGGAGGCCTGACTTTACCAGTACGGAAGCACAGGAACTTCCTGCAGGCCCTCCGCCAACTATTATTGCATCGTATGTGTTGTTGGCATCCATACCGGCACACAATGATACGCTTAATTTTTGCACCAAAACTTTTTAAAGAACCTGCAGGTCGAATAACTTTGAGATTGATTTGGTCTGAATGATTTCTTATATCTGCTCGAATAGTCCTCTTATGATTTTAAGAAATTTTTTAATCAAGGAACTTAAAATAGCTTTTCCTTATCACATCAACTTGCTGACTTTAGTTATTTTTGAACCTGCTACAGATAGTCTGATAATTTTATTAGTAAAAAAATAAAGGTGAAATGTAAGGTAGTAATATGCTGCACATTTTTCAGCCTGCTCCTGATTAATTATGAAAAAACTTCTCTTTATTTCTTTCGTAATAATTGCCTTTGCTTTTGTTCCAAGGCCGGCAAATCATATATCCAAAACAGAAATTGATTTTTTTAAAGGTAGCTGGGGTGATGCTATCGCAAAAGCAAAACGCGAAAACAAACCCATCTTCCTGGATATTTATGCCACCTGGTGCGGCCCCTGCAAAATGCTTAAAGAGAAAACGTTTACGAACAGGGAAGTGATTCAGTTTTATAATTCCCATTTTATAAATGTATCCCTGAATGGGGAAAAGGGCGACGGGGTTGTATTGGCTCAGAAATACCAAATTCCAGGCTATCCTTCTTTGTTAATTTTAGACAGTGACGAAAGGCCTTTGTATGCTACAGCCGGTTATATGCCCCCGGAAGATTTAATGAAGTTTGGCAAAGAAGGATTGAAGAAGCTGGGTAAGTAATTTGATACTTTTGAAAGGCACTTTTTCCTGAAGGAGGTAAAGACTATTTTAACTTAATTGCGAAGGGAATTTTTTATTTTCCAAATTAAAATTTGTTGGAATGAAAATTTTTAGTTCTTTAATTTTTGTTTTCTTCTTATCCACTACGTATACAAATGCCCAGGAAATTTATAAAGAATCATACCGGCCCCAAATTCATTTTTCTCCAAAAGAAAAGTGGATCAATGATCCTAACGGGATGGTATATTATGAAGGAACTTATCATTTATTTTTTCAATTCTATCCTGATAGTATTGTGTGGGGTCCTATGCATTGGGGTCATGCAACCAGTAAGGATTTAATTCATTGGCAGCAGCAGCCAATTGCCTTATACCCGGATAGCCTGGGTTATATCTATTCAGGCAGTGCTGTGGTTGATAAAAATAATACCTCAGGTTTTGGAAAAAATGGACAAATCCCTCTTGTGGCCATATTCACCAGTCATGATCCGGTGAGAGTAGAAGCCCATAGAAATGATTATGAAAATCAAAGTTTGGCGTACAGCCTTGATGACGGAAATACATGGACAAAGTATAAATGGAACCCGGTTTTAAGAAATCCAGGCATTACAGATTTTCGTGATCCTAAAGTGATGTGGTATGAACCAGCGAAAAAATGGATCATGACACTTGCTACGAAAAACAAGGTTTCCTTTTATTCCTCTCCTGATTTGGAGAACTGGAAAAAAGAAAGTGATTTTGGAGAAAACGCAGGTGCACATGGCGGTGTGTGGGAGTGCCCTGATTTGTTCTCACTGGATGATCATGGCAATGAGGTTTGGGTACTTATCGTAAATATAAATCCCGGTGCACCGAACCTGGGCTCAGGAACTCAATATTTTGTTGGTTCATTTGATGGTAAAAAATTTACATCAATACATGCAGATACGAAGTGGTTGGATTACGGTCCCGATGATTATGCCGGCGTCACCTGGTCAAATACCGGGAACAGGAAAATATTTTTAGGATGGATGAGTAACTGGATTTATGCCAACCTTGTTCCGACCATAAAATGGAGAAACGCAATGACATTACCGCGCGAATTGGGTATCAAGCATGTGGATGATGATGTATTTGTAGTTTCCCGGCCCGTTAAAGAACTGGACAAAATTGAAGAAAAACGAAAAACATTAAGAGATCTGATGGTAACAAAAAGCCTGGAAATCACAAAAGAAACAGGTAAACTAAAATTCCCGTGCAGGCTTAACTTGAGCCTGGAAACTATTAAAGACTTTTCGATAAAACTTTCTAATAATATCGGCGAGGAATTGGTAATTGGCTTTGATAAAAAGCAGGACCAATTTTATATTGATAGAACAAGGTCTGGAAAAACCAGTTTTCAGAAAGATTTTGCCGGAAAAGCAACAGCTCCCCGCTTTATTAATGGCCAAAGATTAAACCTGAGTTTAATTTTTGATGAAAGTTCCGTTGAATTGTATGGAGACGATGGACTGACAACAATGACTTCAATTTTATTCCCTAATAAGCCATACAATAAGTTGAATATTTCTTCGCCTGGTAATCTTTTGATAAATAAATTGGAATATGTAGAATTCAAAAGTATTTGGAAGTGATTAATTGATTTTTGAATAAATTCAGTAAAGTTAATTTTATTGAAAATAAGCTGAAATATCATTCAAAAACTATAATCAGTTTCCATTATGATAAAAATCATATTGGGATTAATTTTTTGGATAACAATTATTGTTAACTTTCGCTTGAAAAAATTCTTCTCCAAAAAATTGAACTTTTCTTATGGGATCTTCATCGATGATTGTGTTGATTATAGCCGGGTTGGCCTTTTCTTCCATAGCCATTCTTATCGCTAAAATTGTAACAAAGTCTACCACCAATCCCCAGAAAGGGGAGCCGTACGAATGTGGTATCCCTACCCATGGACAAACATGGAAACAACTCAATGTTGGCTATTATTTATTTGCCTTGATATTTTTAATATTTGATGTGGAACTGGTATTCCTGTATCCGTGGGCCGTTGTGGCAAAGCATGTGGGCTGGATGGCTCTGATAGAAATTATCATTTTCTTATTTATATTATTTATGGGATTTTTATATGCTCATAAAAAAGGCGCTTTACAATGGAAGTAAAAACAAATACTGATAAAAAAGATTTTCCTCGACAAATTCATGAAATTCCAGGGGGTGGGATCGTATTAAGTAAGCTGGACGATGTGATTAACTGGGCCCGTTCCAATTCCTTATGGCCATTGACTTTTGCCACCAGTTGCTGTGGCATTGAAATGATGTCCGTAGCAGCGGCCAAGTATGATTTTTCGAGATTTGGTTTTGAAGTAGCAAGGGCTTCACCAAGGCAAGCTGATGTAATTATTATTGCGGGAACCATAGTGAATAAAATGGGGCCTGTTTTAAAGAGATTATACGACCAGATGGCCGATCCGAAATATGTAATTGCCATGGGCGCCTGTGCCATCAGCGGGGGGCCATTTTTTTACAATACCTATTCAGTGGTGAAAGGCGCAGACCACATAATACCAGTTGATGTTTATGTAGCAGGCTGCCCGCCCAGGCCAGAAGCATTGTTACATGCATTAATAAGTTTACAGCATAAGATAAAAAGCGGGTTAACCAGGGAACAAATAAAGACAGGCAAAGAATAAACATGGGGAACGAAGAATTGAAATCCACAATAACGGCAATGCTTCCTTCAGCTACATTTGAAGAAGGGGGCCAGTTTCTTACTATTAATGTTGAATCTAAAGACTGGTTGCCTTTTGCAAAACAATTGCGGAATGAGAAATCCTTCTTCTTTGATTATCTTTTTTGCCTTACCTGCGTTGATTGGAAGACACATCTTACGATGGTATATTTTCTATCCTCAACAAAATACCGGCACAATATTGTGGTGAAATCCAAACTCGACAGAAATAACCCTGAAATAGAAACGGTAAGTAATATCTGGCGCACCGCAGAATTGCATGAAAGAGAAGTGTATGAAATGTTTGGTGTGAAATTTTTGAACCATCCTGATTTGAGGTTATTGATTTTACCAGATGGATGGGAAGGGAAAAAGCCTATGCTCAAGGATTTTGAAGATGCGGTAAATATGATCAAATTATAAATAACGAATATTGGACAGGGAACAACGAAGATCAAATGATTTGCAAATAGGTGATTATCTTTTGACTTCGTTATTTATTATTCTTTATTCAATATTCGATATTCTCTAATATATGGTTGAAGAAATTGGCACAACTGAAGAAGGTGATTTAATCATTAATGTAGGGCCACAGCATCCTGCTACCCATGGCGTATTGCATTTGGTAATTACGATAAATGGTGAAACCATCAAAAAAGTGGAACCTCATCTCGGTTATATTCATCGCTCTATTGAAAAGATGTGTGAGAGTTTAACCTATCGCCAGTTCATTTATGTTACCAGCAGGATGGATTATCTCTCAGCTCATATTAACAACCATGCATGTGCGTTATGCGTAGAAAAAGGTTTGCAAGTGGAGATTCCGCAAAGGGCTCAGGTGATAAGAGTATTGATGGACGAACTCACCAGGATCGCTTCTCATGAATTATGGTGGGGAGCTATGGCTATGGATTTGGGAGCATTCACCCCTTTCTTTCATGCTTTCAGGGAAAGAGAATCGATAAATGATATTATGGAAGAAACCTGCGGAGCCAGGCTAACGATGAACTATATGGTTCCTGGCGGAGTGATGGCAGATTTGCATCCAAATTTTCAAAAAAGAGTAAAGAATTTTATAGGAGAATATAAATTAAAGATCAATGAATATGCTGAGTTGGTTACGGGTAATATAATTTTTCAAAACCGGATGAAAGGTGTTGGCTATTTAACTGCTGAAGACGCTATATCCTATGGATGCACCGGGCCCAGCGCAAGGGGCAGTGGCTTGAATTGTGATATCCGCAAATTGTATCCCTATGAAGTGTATGACAAACTGGAATTTGATGAAGTGTTGGAAACAGAAGGAGATTCTTTTGCACGCTATATGGTGCGCATAAGAGAAATGAATCAATCTATAAAAATAATAGAACAGTTAATTGATAATATCCCGGAAGGTGATTTCCAGGCCAAAACGAAGGCAGTTATAAAATTACCTAAAGGAGAATTTTATTCAAGAGTGGAAACAGCAAGAGGTGAGTTGGGTGTGTACATTGTGAGTGAAGGGGGAACAACCCCTTACCGTATTAAATTCCGTTCGCCGGGTTTTTCAAACCTTTCTGCCTTGGATCATATGGCAAGAGGACATTTGCTGGGAGATCTGGTGGCGATGATGGGAACATTGGATTTGGTGATACCGGATATTGACAGGTAGGACACAAATTATAGAATTTGAAGAAATAACGAACATCGAACAAGGATTAATGAATGATGAAGTTGGAAAAAACCAGTCATAAACAATTTAAGATTTATCAGTGCAAAAATATTTGAAAACATTAAATCAATAATTCGCCAACGTCCAGTTTCCTCTCCTTCGGAGAGGAGTTAGGGCGAGGCCTAATCATGTGGAGCTTTTCTAACATAGCAGATTCAATACATAAATGGTTAAATATAACTTTTAACTCTACTCTGGCAACCATTATAGAAATGGTAATTGTTGGAGTCTGTGTAATAGGATTATTTGCAATGTTGGGATTGGTGCTGGTGATCATGGAGCGAAAGGTTTCTGCATGGATACAAATACGACTTGGGCCAAACAGGGTGGGTCCGAAAGGAATGTTTCAATCATTGGCAGATACAGTGAAGTTATTAGTGAAAGAAGGGATGACACCAACAGGGGCAGATAAATTTTTATTTAACCTTGCTCCGTATATAGCACTTGTTGTAGCAATGTTGCTTATGGCGCCATTGGCTTTTGCGAAAGATTTTCATATGTGGGATTTAAACATTGGTGTATTATATATATCGGCAATTTCTTCTGTTTCCGTCATAAGTATATTAATGGCCGGCTGGTCCAGTAATAATAAATATTCTTTGATGGGAGCTATGCGCAGTGGAGCACAGATAGTAAGTTATGAATTATCAGCAGGATTTTCTGCACTTTCTGTGGTAGTGCTGGCAGGTAGTTTAAATTTAAATACCATCATTCAATCGCAGGCCGACGGATGGTGGATCTTTAAAGGCCATATTCCTGTAATTATTTCTTTTATCATTTTTATAATTGCAGTAACAGCAGAAACCAACAGGGCGCCATTTGATCTAGCAGAGGCAGAATCAGAATTAACTGCCGGCTTTCATACAGAATATTCAGGGATGAAATTCGCTCTGTTCTTTTTAGCAGAATATGTAAATGTTTTCATTGTATGTGCTATCGGCGCTACTTTATTTTTGGGCGGATGGATGCCTTTTCATATTGGTCATTGGGAAGGGTTTAATCATATTATGGATTACATTCCATCTAGCATTTGGTTTTTTGGAAAGACGTTCTTTTTAATATTCCTGATAATGTGGTTCCGGTGGACATTTCCGAGATTGCGAATTGATCAGTTATTAAATCTTGAATGGAAATATTTATTGCCAATCAGCTTGTTTAATATTTTACTGGTAACAGCGATGGCGATATTGGGATGGTATTTTTAAAAATAAAAAATGGGTATAGTAAAATATATTAAAACGATTTTCAATTCTATGAAATCTTTGCTGATTGGCCTGCGACGGACGGGGTATTATTTTACACATCACAAGGAGATCATAACGCAACAATATCCAGATAACAGGGATACGTTGCATTTTCCCGACCGTTTCAAAGGCGAAGTGGTGATGCCACATAATGAAAATAATGAGCATCGCTGTACTGGCTGCACGGCATGTGAGTTAGCCTGCCCTAACGGAACTATTAAAGTGATTACCAAATTTGATATTACTCCTGAGGGAAAAAAGAAAAAAGCGATTGATAAATTGGTTTATCACCTGGAACTATGCACGATGTGTAATTTATGCATTATTGCCTGCCCTTCTGATGCTATCGTGATGGCGCAAACTTTTGAGCACAGCGTTTATGATCGTAGCGAGTTGACGAAAATATTAAATAAACCAGGTTCTAAAATAATGGAGGGAGTAGAATGATAAACGGATCAACAATCATATTTTATATGCTGGCAGCACTTACTTTAATAAGTGGAATATTCGCTGTGGGTACAAGGCAGATATTCAGGGCCGCTATCTTCTTATTATTTTCTTTGATCGGGATAGCAGGATTGTATTTCTGGATGCAATATGAATTTATTGCTGCGGTACAAATTGTGGTGTATGTTGGCGGTATTACTGTATTGATCATCTTTTCTATCTTTTTAACACAACAGGCAGGTGAAAAAATGCCCAAACAAAATTTAGGCCACCGGTTATTTTCGGCCCTGGCAGCCTTTTGCGGGTTTGCATTGATAATGGTGCAGGTCTTTCAGCACACTTTTATCAGTACTGTTAATAAGTCCATAGAACCCGGCGTGGCGAATATCGGAGATAAAATGCTTGATGTAAAGGATGGCGGCTATGCATTACCGTTTGAGGTGGTAAGTATGTTATTATTGGCAGCGTTGATTGCATGTATTGTGATAGCGATGAAAACGCCGAAGGAAATTTTGAATAATGAAGTAAATAAGACAATATAAATATTATGGTTACACCCGGACTATATCATATATTATTTATCAGTACTGCCCTGTTCTTTATTGGCGTGTACGGTTTCTTTACCAGGAGAAATTTAATTACCATATTGATGAGCGTAGAATTGATATTGAATAGTGTGAATTTGAATTTTATTGCATTTAATAAATATTTGTGGCCTGATAAATTAGACGGATTATTTTTTAGCATTTTCATTATAGCTATAGCCGCAGCAGAAGCAGCAGTGGCCATTGCTATCATAATTAATTTATATAGAAGCCACCATTCAATTGATGTGGATAAGACAGAAGAAATGAAATATTAAATAAGATGAGCCACTAAGGCACCAAACACACTAAGAAGATTGCTTTGTGAACTTTGTGCTTATGTTGGAAAAAAGCATAAAACAACTTTAACCTAAACGTGATGCCCGAGGCAACTTACATAGCGCTGATTCCTTTACTTCCCCTGACAGGGTTTTTAATACTGGGATTATTCGGAAGAAAATATTTTAATAGATCTGCAGGTATTATTGCAACTGTATTATTATTAGCATCAACAATCCTGGCTCTTTATACCGCTTATGGATATTTTTTTGATTATGGAAAAGTTAACGGCATTTATGAAAAATTAGTTCCCGCAAGCATTACGTGGCTCAAATTTTCTAAAGATATTTCTATAAATATGGGCATCCTGCTCGACCCTATTTCAGTAATGATGATGGTAGTAGTAACCTTCATCTCATTGATGGTTCACATATACAGCTTGGGCTATATGAAAGGCGAAGAAAGGTTTGCAACTTATTATTCATTTTTAGGATTATTTACTTTCTCCATGTTATCCTTGGTAATTGCCTCCAATATTTTCCAGATATATATTTTCTGGGAACTGGTTGGTATTTCTTCTTTTCTTCTCATTGGATATTATTATGATAGGCCCAGCGCTGTGGCAGCATGTAAAAAAGCTTTTATTGTTACCCGCTTTGCTGATTTGGGTTTTTTAATAGGCATACTTGTCCTCTCCTTCTATTCAGGAACATTAGATTTTAATACATTAATTGAAAGATTAACCACTCCCGGTTCATCAGAACTAAGTTTAGCTGTTTCTTCATCATTCCTTGGCATGTCGGCATTAACATGGGGAATGGTCTTGGTTTTTATGGGTGCTGCCGGAAAAAGCGCCATGTTTCCTTTACATATCTGGTTGCCTGATGCAATGGAAGGCCCGACCCCGGTTTCGGCATTAATACATGCTGCCACCATGGTGGTAGCAGGTGTTTATTTGGTAGCAAGATTATTTCCTGTTTTTGCTATATCAGCTCGGGGTGCTTTGCAGGTCGTTGCTTATGTTGGTGCATTATCGGCATTGATAGCGGCTATCATTGCCTGCACACAAACGGATATAAAAAGAGTGTTGGCATTTTCCACGATGTCGCAAATAGGTTATATGATGTTTGCATTGGGCGTATCCAAATATGGAGGAGAAGATGGATTAGGATATACGGCTTCTATGTTTCATCTTTTTACACATGCTATGTTCAAGGCCTTGCTTTTCCTTTGTGCTGGTGCCGTTATCCATTTTATTCATAGCAATGATATGAGAGATATGGGTGGGTTAAGAAAATATTTGCCGATAACTCATATCACTTTTTTGGTGGCCTGCCTTTCTATTTCAGGAATACCTCCATTTGCCGGATTCTTTAGTAAGGAAGAAATCTTATTAGCCGCCTGGCAACAAAACGCTGTTATTTACTGGATTGGCCTTATTACTTCAGGCCTCACGGCATTTTATATGTTCCGTCTTTACTTTAGTATTTTTTGGAATAAAGCTTCCTCTCTGAAGGAAAGGGCAGGGACTGAGGCTCAAGGAGAAGGAGGGTTTGCAATGATGCTGCCATTGATCCTTTTAGCTATTGGTGCGGCAGCAGCCGGCTTTATCCCATTCGGCAATTTAATTAGTGCAGATGGAACACCTCTTGAATCTCATTTTCATTTAGATATGTCCATTGCCCCTGTAGGGTTAGGTTTAGCAGGAATCTTTATTGCTATGTGGTTGTACAAAAAAGAAAACGAACGACCGGCAAAACTGGCTGCCTCACTGGGCGGGTTACACAATTTGGCCGTACATAAATTTTACATTGATGAAATATACCTTTTCATAACTAAGAAGGTTTTATTTAATCTCATAGGAAGGCCTGCAGCATGGTTCGACAGGAATGTGGTAGATGGATTAGTTAATCTAGCGGGTAGGGTTACCCTTGGTATTTCAAAAGGGATTAAAAAATTTCAATCTGGGGAGGTGCAGCAATATGCTATTTATTTTTTAACCGGTGTAATTGTATTGGCAGTAGTGTTTATTTATATTTTGAAATAGGATTTTTTGATAAATAACAATTAATGAATCTTTTATTACTCATAGGAATTCCTTTACTGACTGCCCTAGCCGTGTTACTTTGCCGCAACAAACAACAGGTAAAATTGATTTCACTTGCCGGCTCTGTTGTACAATTGGTATTGGCATTTGTCTTACTGCTGGCTTTCCGGCATGAAAGAGCTTTGGATGATACTTCTCAAATGTTATTTGAACAGAATTACAAATTATTTACTCCCCTAAATATTAATTTCCATATTGGTGTTGATGGTATCTCTGTAGCCATGGTGCTGCTTACTTCTTTCGTTTTGGTTGCGGGAGTATTGGTTTCGTGGAATATAGAAAAAATGACCAAGGAATTTTATTTCCTCTTAATCCTTCTCGCATTGGGAGCGTATGGATTTTTTATTTCGCTTGATTTGTTTGTTCTTTTCTTTTTCCTTGAAATTTCCGTAATACCGAAATACCTCCTGATAGGGATTTGGGGTAGTGGTAAAAAGGAATACGCCGCCAACAAACTGGCTTTAATGCTTATGGGAGGCTCAGCATTAATATTAGTAGGAATCCTTGGATTGTATTTTGTTGCAGGGCATAGTTTTGATATTTTGAGCATTTCAAAAACAGATATCCCGGCAAATATTCAGCATATTGTTTTCCCACTCTTGTTTATAGGCTTTGGAGTTTTCACCGCACTATTCCCCTTACATACATGGGTACCCGACGGGCATTCCTCTGCTCCCACAGCTGGTTCCATGTTTCTTGCTGGCATATCCATGAAGCTGGGTGGATATGGTTGCTTAAGAGTAGCAGCATATCTGCTACCGGGAGGTGCTAAAGAATATGCGAACATCATAATTATATTATCTGCCATTGCCATCTTATACGGCGCCTTTGCTACAATGATGCAAAAGGATTTAAAATATATCAACGCATATTCATCAGTAAGCCATGTTGGTTTTACCTTGTTAGGTATAGGGATGCTTACCCAAACGGCCATTACAGGATCGGTAATGCAAATGGTTTCACACGGCCTGATGACAGCTCTTTTCTTCGCCGTTATTGGTATGATTTACGACAGGACACATACCCGCATGGTGGGTGAAATGGGAGGCCTGATGAAAGTAATGCCTTTTATTACAACTGTATTATTTATTGTAGGCCTTTGTTCACTCGGGCTGCCGGGGTTAAGTGGTTTTGTAGCTGAAGTAACGATTTTTATGGGCTCCTGGCTGCATGATGATGCTTTTCATCGTATTGCAGCCATTGTGGCCACCATGTCGATTGTAGTAACCGCGGTATATATTTTAAGAGCTATTGGAACCACTGCGATGGGCCCGATAAAAAATCAGGCCTATTTACAATTGAAAGATGCAGCATGGAATGAAAAACTTGCTGCCATTATTTTAGTTGGGGGAATTGTTGCAATAGGTATTATGCCGGGTTGGTTAAATGATTTGATTAGGCCCGCAGCGGAGGTGATCATGAATAAGATTGGAGGGAAATAAAAAATAACAAATGAATGAGTTTTTCGCATTGATGAAGAGTGAACTGGCAGTAACAGCCATTATTTTCCTGTTGCTTTTTATTAAGATCAGCAAGGGAATGAAGAATGAGCTAATGCTATCGCTCATCCAACTATTGTTATTGATCAACCTGGCACTTGGATTCTTTTTTAATAAAGAAGGCAATTTGTTCGGAGATATGTTTCATACCAATTCCTTAATAGCATTTCAAAAAAACATCCTCAATCTTGGCGTTTATCTTATATCGTTACTATTTACTGATTGGTTCAGGAAAAGCAAGTATCTCGCTGAATTTTTTATGCTGATGCTTTCTGCCCTGTTAGGTATGTTCCTGATGATTTCCAGTGGCAACCTGCTTATCTTTTATTTATCTCTTGAACTTGCCTCTATTCCTGTGGCGGCTATGGCCAATTTTGACCTTGATAAAAAACGTTCTTCAGAAGGGGCCATGAAAATGATATTTTCTTCCGCATTTTCATCAGGCATTTTATTATTTGGTATTTCCTTGATTTATGGAACTACTGGCACTATCAGTTTTTCCGAAATATCGCACCAATTGGATCTTGAATCAAAAATACAAATCCTGGCATTTATATTCCTGGTTGCTGCTTTTGCATTTAAATTATCTGTTGTTCCTTTTCATTTATGGACGGCAGATGTTTACGAAGGTGCTCCCATCGCGGCCACCGCTTTTTTGTCGGTTATATCCAAAGGCGCCATAGCTTTTATTTTCATAACTGCCTTGTATAAAGTATTTCAGCCCCTGCAGGAAGTGTGGTACGATATGCTGGTAATTTTGGCCATTGCCACCATGGTTATTGGTAATTTATTTGCCTTGCGTCAGCAAAATATCAAGCGCTTCCTGGCTTTTTCTTCTATCGCACAGGTTGGTTTCATTTTGGTTGGCACGAGCAGCAATGATAACTCCGGCATCACTTCAGTGGTTTATTTTTTATTGATTTATGTGTTCTCTAACCTGGCAGCTTTTGGTGTGGCGGCTGTTATTTCGGAAAATGCAGGTAAAGAAAATATTGATGATTATAAAGGATTATATAAAACAAATCCTTTCCTGGGCTGGATGCTTGCCCTGGCACTATTTTCCCTTGCGGGTATTCCGCCTACGGCTGGATTCTTTGGAAAATTTTTCCTGCTGACTGCAGGTGGTTCCAAAGGAAGTTATTTGTTTATTACGATTGCTGCGGTAAACCTCATCGTTTCCTTATACTATTACCTGCGGGTAATAAGAGCCATGTTTATGGATAAAAATGATACACCAATTAAGAAAATTCAAATAAACTCATCGGCTATGCTCGGGTTAATAATATGTGGTGTTGCAATTGTACTGACGGGGTTAATGAGCTGGATTTATGATTATATAAATGCTTTAATGTAAAAAATATGGCCATAAATAAGAACCACGAATTTGAAGAACTGGATGGCGTGAAATGCGGTATCGTGGAAAAAAATGTAATGCCGGAAAGAGTTACTTTTCTAAAAGAATTGCTGGAGTATAATGGATTTACAGTTATCACCGTTCCTTCTCCACCACCAAAGCAGGTACCTTCTCCGGTCGCAAAGCCCGGCGAAGCAGTTTCTCCAACACCTCCTCCGCCACCAACCTCTGAAACATTTATGGTTGGGGTAACTGACTATACCTTCAATCCTATTAATGCCATTTTTGGAAGATTGCTAAAAACGAAAAACGGCCATGTGGTTACTTTAGCCTATTGGGAGCAAAAGGAAAAGGTGAGCCATGATGAAGTGCCGTATTATGAGGCTGGAAAATGACTATATATTAATACAAAAAAGTAGATTTTTTCCCACAAAGCTCAAAGAATTATTCAAGGAGAGAGTTGTCTGAAACCAAAGGCTATTCAATCATATTTGGCCGATCTATTATAAGGCCCTGTCCATTCTTCAATGAAAGCCTCTTCAGGCGAAATCAATTAAAAAAATGATAATAATCATTCCAATGTTTGATCTTCCTCTTATTTATTTATTCTATAAATAACTACCTCTGTACCTACAAAATGTATCGTTTTATGGAAAAGAAAATCAAACAAAAAAAGTATGTCTATTTTTTCGGCGACAATAAAGCCGATGGAAATGAATCGATGAAGAACCTGTTGGGAGGTAAAGGCGCCAACCTTGCGGAAATGGCTGGCCATCCCAAACTTCGTTTACCCGTTCCTCCGGGTTTTACGGTTACCACAGAAGTTTGTACTTATTATTACGAACATAAAAAAACATATCCCAAAACATTAAAGGCAGAGCTGGAAACAGCATTATCGAAGATCGAAAAACTGACCGGGAAAAAGTTTGGGGATGAAAAAAATCCTTTATTGGTTTCTATCCGTTCAGGTGCCCGTAAATCCATGCCCGGTATGATGGAAACTGTGTTGAACGTAGGGCTGAATAAAAATACCATCAGGGGAATTATTGCCCAAAGTGGGGATGAGCGTTTTGCTTATGATGCTTACAGGAGACTAATTATGATGTATGCAGATGTGGTAATGGAAAAGGGCGACGGAATAGAGGTAAAAGATGGTAAAGGCATTCGCAAAGTATTGGATGAACAACTGGAACTCATCAAACATAAAAAGGGTTATAAGAGCGATACCGATCTAACAGCATCTGAGCTGAAAGAACTCGTGAAATCATACAAGAAAACTGTAAAAGAAGTTTTGGGAAAAGAATTTCCTGAAGATCCGCTTACACAAATGTGGGGCGGAATCGGCGCTGTCTTCAGCAGCTGGAATGGAAAAAGAGCTGTAGAATACAGGCGCATAGAGAAAATACCTGATGAATGGGGAACAGCCGTAAACGTGCAGGCTATGGTATTTGGAAACATGGGCAACGACTGTTGCACCGGCGTAGGTTTTACAAGAAACCCGGGTACCGGTGAAAACAAATTTTATGGCGAATACCTGGTAAATGCACAAGGCGAAGATGTGGTAGCTGGTATCAGAACCCCGGCGCCTGTAAATGAATATTCAAAAAATGCGCAAAGCAAGCAGTTCAAAACGTTGGAAAAAACCATGCCTGCTTTGTATAAAGAATTATTCAACTTTCAAAAAAGATTGGAGCAGCATTACAAAGACATGCAGGATATAGAATTCACCATTGAGAAAGGGAAATTATATATGCTTCAATGTCGCGTAGGAAAAAGAAATGGTATTGCAGCAGTGAGAATGGCAACAGAAATGTATGCTGAAAAATTGATTGATGCGAAGACCGCTGTCAGCAGGGTAGCCCCTAATCAATTAGTGGAACTTTTATTACCCATGCTCGATCCCAAAGCTGAACTTATGAATACAGTTATTGCCAAAGGCTTGCCGGCAGGTCCGGGTGGTGCCAAAGGCCGTGTGGTATTCTCATCTAATGAGGCGGTAGAATGGGCACATAAGGGTGAAAAGGTAATTCTGGTAAGAGAAGAAACTTCGCCGGAAGATGTAGATGGTATGCATAAGGCTGAAGCTATTTTGACTACCAAGGGTGGTATGACCTCCCATGCTGCATTGGTGGCAAGGGGATGGGGTAAATGTTGTATCGTTGGTTGTGGAGATATAGAAATACATCATGAAAGCAAAACATTTCATGCAAAGGATGGCGTTATCATCAAAGAAGGTGACTGGCTTACATTGAATGGTACCAGGGGTTTGGTATATGAAGGAAGTTTGCCGTTAGTTGATATTAACCTTGATAAAAATTTGGCTTATAACAACCTGATGAAGCTGGTGGATAAAATAAAAGTGATGGGCGTAAGGGCCAATGCAGAAACTCCCGGAGATGCTGCACAAGGATTAAAATTTGGCGCTGAAGGAATCGGTTTGTTCCGCACGGAACATATGTTTTATGGACAAGGAAGCGAGCAACCATTATTTCTGCTACGCAAAATGATAGTAAGTAAAACCATCAGCGAAAGAAAGGAAGCGCTGACAGAACTGGCCATCCATGTAAAAAAAGATATCAAAAACACGCTTACCATAATGAATGGCCACCCGGTAACTATTCGTTTACTGGATCCACCATTGCATGAATTTGTACCCCACGATAAAGAAAAGCTGTATCAACTTAGCAAAGAGTTGGGGATAAGCATGAGCATATTAAGAAGAAGAGTATTGGCATTGCATGAAAATAACCCGATGCTGGGCCACAGGGGTGTACGCTTAGGCGTTAGTTACCCGGAAATAACAGAGATGCAGATAAGGGCCATATTCGAAGCAACGGCTGAAATAATTAAATCAGGTAAAAAAGCCTTTCCCGAAATTATGATTCCGGTGACCTGCACAGAAATGGAATTGATACATCAGAAAAAAATTGTGGACAGGGTATATAAAGAAGTGTGCGAAAAAACTAAAATGAAGAAAATACCCTACCTGTATGGAACGATGATAGAAATACCAAGGGCAGCTTTAATGGCCGATAGAATGGCCGAGGTTGCAGATTTTTTCAGCTTTGGCACCAATGATCTTACCCAGATGAGCTTTGGATTCAGCAGGGATGATATAGGCGGATTTTTACCCAATTATCTTGACCTGAAAATTCTTAAAGATGATCCATTTCAAACCATTGACCAGGAAGGAGTAGGTGAACTGATAAAATTAGGAACCGAAAGAGGCCGTAAAACAAAACCTAACCTTAAAGTAGGAATCTGCGGGGAACATGGAGGTGATGCAGCAAGTGTTAAATTCTGCCACCGCATAGGAATGAACTATGTGAGTTGCTCTCCTTTCCGGGTGCCTATAGCAAGGTTAGCTGCTGCGCAGGCTGAAATAGAGAATCCACGGAAATAGAATTTTGATATGAGAAGAAAACCCGGGATGAATATCATTTCGGGCTTTTCTATTTACAAAATAAAGTACGATATTACTTAGGTTAAAAATAAACCATGGAAGTAAAAAATTTATTTGAACCATCTGTGAAAAGGAAATCATTGATCGTATCAATACATTAACGCTGGAAACAAAAGGCCTTTGGGGCAAAATGAAGGTAGCACAAATGCTGGCTCATTGCCAGAAACCACTTGGTGTTGCAGTTGGAGAACATAAATTAGAAGGGAATTTATTTTTCCGTTTGATGGGACCTTTATTTAAAAAACAATTGTACAATGATCAACCTTTCAAACACGACCTGCCAACTGATAAAACCTTCATTATTGCAGATCAAAAAGATTTTGAGAAAGAAAAACAACATCTGATTCAGATGATCCAATCCTTTTCTGAAACAAATATGTCCGATGAACCGCATCCTTTCTTTGGGAAATTGACAAAGGAACAATGGAGCAAAGGAACCTGGAAACACTTAGATCATCACCTACAGCAATTCGGCGTTTAAGAGAATAAGAAAAATATTATTTTACTCCTTCAAGAATTTTAATATAGTTTGCCCTTTCATAAGCAGTAGGATCAGAAATATTTTTTTGGCTCATACTTCCTTTAAATGAATTCAGGTCATCAAAGCCCATCATATACATCCAGTCCTGAAGTTCCTTATTCATCGTTTTCAGATAGGATATGCCATTTTTGTATAAAGAGGAAGCTGTCATTACTACATCAGCGCCGGCAAGTATATATTTGATTACTTCTACTGCGCTTTGAACGCCGGTAGTTGCTGCTAATGACAAATCTACTTTTCCATACAATAACCCAATCCATAACAAAGGAAGCCTGATCTCACTTGATTCGCTATAATTCAAATCCGTTTTTATGACCATTTCATTGATGTCAAAATCAGGCTGGTAGAAACGGTTAAATAGTACCAAAGCATCAGCACCTGCATTTTTCATCCGCAACGACATATTTCCCATTGCACTGAAATAAGGATTTAGCTTAATAGCTACCGGTATTTTTACGGCGTTCCTGATTGCGGTAATAATGTTAAGATAACGGTGTTCTACCTCCGAAGATGAAAATGTTATATCACCCGGTATGAAAAAAATATTTACTTCAATACCGTCTGCACCGGCACTTTCAATCTGTTTGGAGTAATCAATCCAACCTTCAGTAGTTATACCATTTAAGCTGCCTATTATAGGGATATCTACTTTTTCCTTTGCGATACGAATCTTTTCAAAATATTCATCCATTCCTACATTAAAATCGTCAACATCCGGGAAGAAGTCCAGTGCTTCCGGGAAAGCATAGGTTGTTTCAGCGATGACTTTCTTATATTTTATTTCCTCTTTCCGGATTTGTTCTTCAAATAAGGAAAACAATACTACTGCTCCAGCACCGTTATCCTCCATTTTTACAATATTATCCGTTTGCTGTGACAAGGTACATGCAGAGACAACGATTGGGGAATTTATTGGTAACCCCATGTAAGTTGTTTTCAGTTTCATGACTATTTATTTTTTAATTATTGGAACAATTTACCGGTTAGCTATGCCCATCATGCCACCGGTACAAAATCAATCGCTTTCTTTACGGTCATTTCTTCATACGTTTTCCATTTAAGGTTCACAAGATCCTGCGCATGTTTCATAAGCACTTCTGCTTCTTCAGGTTTTGTAATCGTCAATACTTTATACCGCAATTCATTGTAAGCATATTCTTTTAAAGGGATCGTTGGCCTTGGAGAATCAAGTACAAATGGATTTTCATTCTTCTTTCTCAGCGCAGGATTATACCTCATTAATGGCCAGTGGCCGCTTTTTACTGCTTTGCTTTGCTGATCCAATCCGTATTTCAGGTCATATCCATGAGCGATGCAATGGCTGTAAGCCAAAATGATAGAAGGGCCATCATAAGCTTCCGCTTCACGCATAGCCAGTAACGTTTGTTGTGGATTGGCACCAAATGCCACGCGAGATACATAAACATTGCCATATGACATCGCCTGTAAGGCTAGGTCTTTTTTTCCATTGGACTTGCCACCAGCTGCAAATTTTGCAGTTGCTGCTGTAGGAGTTGCTTTGGAAGCTTGCCCGCCGGTATTAGAATAAACTTCTGTATCTAATACTAGTATATTAATATTTCTTCCGGTGGCTAATACGTGGTCCAGACCTCCATATCCGATGTCATAGGCCCATCCATCTCCCCCGACTAGCCAAATACTTCTGCGAACCAACTGATCGGATAATGAGAGTAGATGCCTTGCTGAAGAAGAATTCAATGTTTTTAGCTTTTCTTTTAAATGCTGTACGCGCAATTGCTGCAGGGCCAGATCAGATTCCTGGATTTGTTTCGCCTCCAATATTTCCTTCACAATTTCTTCTCCTATTTCATTTTTCATTTCTGAGAGCAATTGCCTGGCCATCTCCAATTGCTTGTCAGCTGTTATGCGCATACCCAGCCCAAACTCGGCATTGTCTTCAAACAATGAATTAGACCAAGCCGGACCCCTGCCCTCTTTATTCATCGACCATGGTGTGGTTGGTAAATTACCACCATAAATAGATGAGCATCCTGTAGCATTAGCAACCAGCAACCTGTCTCCAAATAGCTGCGATAATAATTTTAAATAAGGCGTTTCACCACAGCCGGCACAGGCGCCTGAAAACTCGAATAGGGGTTCCAGGAACTGAGCACCATGAACGGTAGAGAAATCAATCTTTGAGCGGTCATTCCATGAAAGGCTTTCGAAGAATTCAATATTCTTTTGTTCTTTTTTCAAAAGAGGTTCTTTCTCTACCAAGTTAATGGCTTTGCGTGACCGCTCTTCGGGATCAATCGCCGGGCAGGCTTCCACACAGAGGTTACATCCTGTGCAGTCCTCTAAATATACCTGCAGTGAATATTGTGTTTCAGGGAAACCCCTTGCATTAATAGGCGCTGATCTAAATTCCTGTGGTGCTTTTTTCAGATAATCCTTGTGATAAAACTTTGCTCTTATTACACTATGAGGGCATACATAAGAGCAGTTGCCGCATTGTATACAAATTTCCGGTTCCCATAATGGAACCAGGTCTGACACATTCCTTTTTTCCCACTGCGTGGTGGCGCTGGGGTAAGTGCCATCTATCGGAAGCTTACTAACTGGTAAATCATCGCCATGGCCTGCCATCATTATAGCTGTTATTTGTTTTATAAAATCCGGCGCTTTCTCCGGCACAGTTAGTGTGCTAAAATCTTCAGAAGAAACTTTTTTTGGAATTCCCACTTCAAATAAATTTTCCAGCGTTGCGTCCACAGCTTTAAAGTTCTGTTCTATTACCCTATTTCCCTTTTTGAAATACGTTTTTTCAATAGCTTTTTTTATCTTTTCAATAGCTTCTTCTCGTGGCAATACTCCGGATAATGCAAAATAGCAGGTCTGCATAATGGTATTGATTCGTGTACCCATACCGCTATCCCTTGCTACTGCTGTAGCATCTATAGCATAAACTTTTAATTTTTTATCAATGATCATTTTCTGAATCTGACCGGTAAGTTTATCCCAAATTTCATCTTTGTTATAAGGGCTGTTTATTAAAAAGGTAGCTCCCTCTTTGGCAAATTCCAACATTTCAACTTTTTCTATAAAGTTGAACTGGTGGCAGGCAATAAAATCTGCTTTTGAAATTAAATAAGGCGCCCTGATAGGTTTGGGTCCAAAACGCAAATGCGAAACAGTTCTTGCGCCGGATTTCTTTGAGTCGTAAACAAAATAACCCTGTGCAAAGAGATCTGTATTTTCCCCAATAATTTTAATTGTATTCTTGTTAGCGCCTACGGTGCCATCGGCACCTAAACCGAAAAACAAGCCCTGCCTCCACCCTGATTCATCTAATTTGTATGCAGGATCATAATCAAGACTTGTAAATGTAACATCATCATTGATCCCGATTGTAAAACTATTTTTTGGTTGTTTCTTTTTTAATTCATCAAAAACACCTTTTACCATTGCCGGCGTAAACTCTTTGGAGGAAAGACCATAACGGCCTCCGACAATGTTGGGTAATTTTTTTAGTTTACCCATTTGTAATGCTTCTACTAATGTAGACAATACATCCTGGTACATCGGTTCTCCTGCAGCACCTGATTCTTTGGTCCTGTCCAGAACCGCTATTGATTTTACTGATTTGGGTAATGAATTGATAAAATGATCAAGACTGAATGGGCGATATAAGCGAACCTGTATAACCCCGGTTTTTTCGCCTGCAATATTCAAGGCATTCACCGTTTCTGCAACAGTCTCTCCACCGGATCCCATAATAATTATAAGATTTTCTGCATCGGCAACCCCTGTATATTGAAAGAGCTCATATTTTCTTCCGGTCAGCTTTTCAAAATCATTCATCACTTCTTCCATAATATCGGACATCTCATTATAAAAAGAATTTACAGTTTCTCTCCCCTGAAAGTATACATCAGGGTTTTGGGCTGTGCCTCTTATGAAAGGATTTTCAGGATTTAATGCACGATTACGATGCGCAATTACTAGTTCATCCGGAACTATTGATTTGATCTGGTCATCAGATATCAGTTCCAGCTTATTAACTTCATGAGAAGTACGGAAACCATCAAAAAAATGGACAATCGGTATCCTTGATTTCAAAGTTGCAACCTGGGCAATTAATGCAAAATCGTGTGCTTCCTGCACACTTGCAGAACTCAAAAGTGCGAATCCCGTTGTTCTTGCTGCCATTACATCCTGGTGATCACCAAAAATAGAAAGCGCTTGTGTTGCCAGCGAACGGGATGCTACATGAAACACAGCGGGAGTAAGTTCACCGGCAATTTTATACATGTTGGGCAGCATCAGCATTAATCCCTGAGAAGCCGTAAAGGTTGTTGTAAGTGAACCTGTTTGTAAGGCCCCGTGTACCGTGCCGGCTGCCCCTCCTTCACTTTGCATTTCCATTACTACGGGGATATTTCCCCATATATTCTTTATTCCTTTTGAAGCCCATTCATCTGCGAGTTCAGCCATTGAAGAAGAAGGGGTTATAGGATAAATGGCGCAAACTTCGTTTACCCTGTAAGCAATATAAGCTGCTGCTTCATTTCCATCGATCGTTGAGATCATATTTTTACTTTTTGACATCATTCATTGAATTAACAGGTTCTGGAATCATTTCAATAGCGTGACAGGGGCATTGCTCGTAACAAACAGCACAACCTGTACAGGCATTATAATTAAACTTATATCTGTTACCCACACCTAATTTAATAATTGCATCTTCAGGGCAGGCTCCGAAGCATCCATCACATTCAAAACAATTGCCGCAGCTCAGGCATCGTTGGGCTTCGAATCTTGCTTCAGGCTCTGATAATCCGGCAACTATTTCATCAAAATTTTTTACTGCCTCTACCGGCGCTTGTTTCTCCTGTTCTTTTTGAGGAGCCTCAGTTTTATACCACATATGCAATTTTCGATAACTGGCAGTAGGATGTTTTTCAGGTTTAGTAAGCGGGTTATGCATCAGGTATCCGTTTATATATTTTGCCGCCTTTTTACCATGACCAATGGCTATCGTGGAACTCCTGTTTTCTCCCGGCAGCATATCACCCCCTGCAAAAATTCCATCATATGCCGTCATTCTCTGTGCATCGATTGCTATGGTGCCATCATCATTAATTACTACTCCTGAAACAGAGCGAAGAAAGCCAGAATCGGCTTCCTGCCTGTTGGCCACAATCAGTACATCAGCATCAATAGTTTCAAATTCATTAGTACCAATTGCCTTACCCTTTTCAACTTTACCCTTCTCGAGGGTAAAGGTTTTATTTTTTATTTGTGTTATGCGGCGTAAAAGACGAACTTCTACACCTTCTGCCATAGCATCTTCCGTTTCATAATCGTAGGCGGGCATCATTTTTTGGTCTCCGGCAAAATATACTATTGCTTCTGAGTTCAGACGGCGGATAATCCGGGCGAGGTATAAGGCCAGCTTACCACCACCATATACCACCACCTTCTTTCCAACATACTGGGAGTTAATTGATTTGGCGTCTTTAAAAAAGGAAAAGGCATCTTTGATTAGAACAGAATTATCATACTCAAATTCTTCTTTTCTTATTAATTGTGCCCCTATGGCGAGGTAAACTGCATCAAAACCGCCAACTTTCTTCTCCATTAAAATGTCAATCACTTTATGATTCAGCCTAATTTTTACGTCCAATCTTAAAAGACGGTCTACCTCTGCATCAAGGATTTCCTTTGGTAAACGATAATCAGGAATCCCGGACCATAAAAGTCCACCCGGGTGGCTTGCCGCTTCAAAAATCTCAACAGTGTGACCCATGCGTGCCAAATGATATGCAGCAGATAAACCTGATGGACCCGAACCAACTACTAGGACCCTTTTACCTGTTGAATCAGATACAAACTGAATGGGCCATTTTTCCCGGATTGCCTGATCTCCAATATATCGCTCAACAGCGTGAATGTTTACAGTCGTATCAATATGGTTCCGGTTACAACCGGTTTCACAGGGTTTCACACAAACTCGTCCCATTATAGCCGGGAACGGATTGTCTTCGACGAGTTTTTGAAAAGCTTCAAAATAATTTCCTTCCTGCGCAAATGCCATCCATGCCTGGATATTTTCTCCAGCCGGACAAGCGCTATTGCAGGGAGGCATGAAATCAATATAGACAGGTCTTTGAAATCTTTTGGGACCTGTCCCTTCCGCATGTGTAGTCAGGTCAATTGGCTTGGTGATATCATACATGATCTTACTGATATTTTGTTAGAATGAGTTTATTAATTTGCTATAAACTAATTGTAAATCCAGCCAACAAAGTATCATCAATCTGAGTTTCAAAAGATGATATTCTTCAATGGAATATATGATTTATGTCATAATTAAAAATCTTTTGTATACCGGCAATAATAAGGTTATTGCTTTCCCTATCATGGATAAATTTCCATTCCGGAAAAGAAATTTTTTTGCTGAAATTGAAGATTTTCAGGTTCAATTATATGGCAGAAGGCCATTGGGAATAAGGCAAAATAGATCAATCAATCTTTTCTTTACCAAAATAGCTTTGCAATGCTCTTGGTAAATGTATCCCATCATTATTTTGATTGTTTTCAAGCAAAGCCGCTACAATTCTTGGTAATGCTAATGAGGACCCGTTTAGCGTATGAACGAGCTGGGTTTTGCTATCTGTATTACTGCCCGTTGCCGGTGCAGGTTTAAAACGGATTTTCATCCGGTTACTCTGAAAAGATTCAAAATTGCTTACTGAGCTTACTTCAAGCCATTTTTCCTGGGCAGCGCTGAAAACCTCAAAGTCATAAGTGAGCGCTGAAGCAAAACTCATATCACCTCCGCATAAGCGCAGAATTCTATAAGGCAATTCAAGGCTTTGCAATAAAGTTTCCACATGTATCACCATTTCCTCCAAAAACTCATAACTCTTTGAAGGATGCACTATTTGAACGATTTCCACTTTATCAAACTGGTGCAGCCTGTTTAAACCCCGAACATCTTTGCCGTAACTACCAGCCTCGCGGCGGAAACAAGGTGTATAAGCTGTGAGCTTTATTGGCAATTCGGTTTCCTTTAATATTTCATCGCGATAAATATTGGTTAGCGGCACTTCTGCAGTGGGTATCAGGTAAAAATTATCAGCGCCGGCGAAATACATTTGACCTTCTTTATCGGGCAACTGGCCTGTTCCATAAGCGCTATCTTCATTAACCATTAATGGCGGTTGGTATTCAGTATAACCGCCAGAAGTGTTATAATCCAAAAAATATTGAATTAATGCACGTTGAAATTTTGCGCCTTTATTTTTGTAAAAAGGGAAACCACTTCCGGTAACTTTATTTCCTAATTCAAAATTGATGAGATCATATTTTTTTGCCAGGTCCCAGTGTGGCAAGGATCCTTTTTGAAGATTGGGTTTCTTGCCGCCTTCTCTTACAATTTCATTTTCTTCTGGTGTCTTTCCCTTTGGAACTGAAAGATGTGGCAGGTTTGGTAATTTTACCAATTCATCATGCAGCTCTTTTTCAACAGCTGATAATTTTTCATTTACAGGTTGTAATTGTGTTTTTAAAAAACCTACTTCTCCTTTTTTTGCTTCAGCAAGTTCCTTTTTACCCGCAACCATCAATTGCCCTATTTCTTCAGAAGCAGTCTTTATTTTTGACTGAGTTTCATCAATTTCAAACTGAAGCTTTTTTCTTGTATCATCCAGTTCAATGATATGGTCTAAAACTTTAAGGTTCGTATAATTTTTTAAAGCAAGTCGTTCAATAACCACCTCCTTCCTCTCCCTGATTACGTTTACCTGTAACATAAATATTTGTCTTATTTCTTGGATTGTAGCAAATATAATGAGACTTGCTTCACCAATAATTTTTTGATTACGAATTAAATCTTAAAGAAAATGAGGAATAATTTTTGGTTTATTTTCGTGTCATGATTCATGTAAATGACGATCTGCAGGCACGATGGTGGAAGCTGGAAGAAAAGTTTGTTGGCAAATTTGGCAAAAAACCTGATGTAGAAGCTATACTTTTTCTGATTGGGATTCAGGAGGTAAGAAATCTCAAAAAAAAATTTACGAAAGAACAGAAACAGGAACTGATGCATGTTGCCGTTTGTTCGCTGCTTTCCCAAAGCGGCTATTATAAATTGGTGGGGTATGATATGGAAGGCTGGCCCCATTTTGAGCAACTTAAGCCGCTACCGCAGTATAATATGCCAGAACAGGAAAACTTTCTAAAGGATCATATTTTACTTTATTTTGAAGACACCGAAGATTCTTTCGGAGACCTTCAATAATTATCAAGTCAACCGACCTAAAATGAATCATTGGCAGGAAAATATTAAATTGCGCATCATTTTTATTATAATTACTTAAATAACAACCATGAACTTTCCTGAAAATATTCGTTATACTAAAGATCACGAATGGGTGCTACTTGAGGGAGATATTGCTACCGTGGGTATTACCGATTTTGCTCAACATGAACTGGGAGACATCGTATATGTAGAAATAGAAACCAAGGGCAAACCCCTTGCCGCCGAATCGGTTTTTGGTACGGTTGAAGCTGTAAAAACAGTGAGTGATTTATTTCTTCCAGTTTCGGGAACAATCATTGACGTAAACCCAAACCTTGACTCAGCGCCTGAAAAAGTGAACTCTGACCCTTATGGTGAAGGTTGGATAATTAAAATGAAAGTAGATAATCCTGAAGATGCGATGAAGCTCATGGATGCAGAGGCATACGGGAAATTAGTAGCCTGATTTATTTAACAAGACGAATGCGAAAAATTGCTGTAAAAAAATTTCTACCAGGGATCGCCTGGTTTTTTATTGTTCTTTTACTTACCTGCATGCCTGGGAATGATGTGCCCAAAATCGGGTGGCTTGATAATATTTATTTTTTTGATAAATGGGTACATGCCGGATTGTTTGGAGGACTCACCTTTCTGTTTAGCTGGCCCTTTTATAAGTCAGATTTTTCAAGAACGCAGCGTTTGCACTATTTCATTAAGATCGCATTGGCTTCCAGCATCTTTGGATTAATGATTGAATTTATTCAACTTTTTTATATTCCCGGCAGGGATTACGAATTGTTAGATTGGGCTGCCGACACTTTTGGGGCATTAATTGCCTTCCTTGTGTGTTTAAGATATTTTTTAAAAGCCCAAATTTCTAAGCCAAAATAACTTAACAAAGTGTTCCTTGCAACCTAAAATTTAAAATAATACATTTGCGTATGAAAAATGTTGAGAATATGGAATACAATACCACCCGTAATCACCTTGTAATTAGAGAATACGGTCGCCACATTCAAAAGATGGTGGAATACGTTTTAACAATAGAAGACAGGGAAAAGCGCCAGAAGAATGCTTACGCTCTTATTGAATTAATGGGTTTTTTAAATCCTCATCTGAAAAATGTGGAGGATTTCAGGCATAAATTATGGGACCACCTTTTTTTGATAAGTGACTTCAAGCTCGATGTTGACAGCCCTTATCCGATACCCACCCGGGAAACATTAAAGGCCAAGCCTGAAATCCTTTCTTATCCCAAGCGATACCCGAAGTATAATCACCTTGGAAAAAATATTGAAATAGTCATTGATAAGGCACTCAAAGAAGAAGATCCTGAAAAGCGACAAGGCTTTGCAAATTCCATAGCTTATTATATGAAGCTAACATACAGCAACTGGCATAAAGAATTGGTGCACGATGATAATATTCAGACAGAACTCAGTTCAATAACCAAAGGGGAATTGGAATTTAATAACAAACCTTTTGTTAAGCATAGGGTAGATAATAGCAGGGAAGAATTTATCAGTAATGTCGGTAAATATCGTAAAAACTTTGGTGGAAGAGGTCGCAATCAGGGAAGGGACAACCAGGCCAGAGATAACAGAAGTTCAGGCAGAAACAAGTATCCTAAAAAAAGATATTAAAAATCTTATTGCATAAAAATAAGTTTGCTACCCCGGCTATTATTTTCTGCCGGGGTTTTATTTTTGTTCTTTTAGTGAAATAATCTCTGATGGGCATTTTTGAAGTTAATGGCGGAAGGAAATTAAAAGGGGAAATCACCCCTCAGGGCGCAAAAAATGAGGCCCTGCAGGTTATCTCTGCGGTAATGCTTACCAGTAAAAAAGTTACCATCTCTAATATTCCTGATATTATTGATGTAAATCTTCAGATTGAATTGCTTGAAGGATTAGGTGTAAAGATCGAAAGAACAGATAGTAATACCTGTTCATTTGAGGCCGCATCAGTGGATATTGAATTCCTCGCTTCTCCCGCCTTTAAAAAAATGACCGGTCGTTTACGCGGAAGTGTGATGCTGGCAGGCCCTATGCTGGCAAGGTTCAAAAAAGCGTATATCCCGAAACCAGGAGGCGATAAAATAGGTCGCAGGAGACTGGATACGCACATTATCGGATTTCAAAAAATGGGTGCCAGGTTTGACTATTATGCAGATGAATCTTTTTTTCTGCTGGAAACCAAGCAGCTTAAAGGGACCTATATGGTCCTGGATGAACCAAGCGTTACAGGCACAGCAAACATCGTGATGGCTGCTGTATTGGCCACCGGAACCACAACTATTTATAATGCAGCTTGTGAGCCCTACATTCAACAATTATGTAATATGCTGAATGCGATGGGTGCAAAAATATCAGGCACAGGCAGCAACAGACTGGTTATCGAAGGGGTCCTCGAGTTATCCGGAACCTCTCACCGAATTCTTCCAGATATGATTGAAGTCGGTTCCTTCATAGGCCTTGCAGCGATGACGCAAAGTGACATCACCATTAAAAATTCAGGTATCAGTCATTTGGGGGTAATACCTGAAAGATTTCAGCAATTGGGTATAAAAATGAATTTTGCAGGTGATGATATTCATATTCCAGCGCAGGAGATTTACCGAATCCAAACATTTATGGATGGTTCTGTGCTGACTATTTCAGATCACCCGTGGCCAGGATTTACACCGGATCTGCTTAGCATCATTTTGGTAGTAGCTACGCAGGCTAAAGGCAGTGTGCTGGTGCATCAAAAAATGTTTGAAAGCAGGCTATTCTTCGTTGATAAAATTATTGAAATGGGAGCTCATATTGTATTGTGCGATCCCCACAGGGCAGTCGTTATTGGTCTGGAAAGAAAAACCCCTTTAAGAGGAATACAGATGAGCAGTCCGGATATAAGAGCTGGGGTTGCCTTGCTGATTGCTGCATTAAGTGCGGAAGGTATGAGCGTAATTCAAAATATTGAACAGATAGACAGAGGCTATCAAAATATTGATGAAAGGTTGATAAAATTGGGTGCAGACATTGTAAGAAAGTAATATAAAGCAGCATAATTAGTAATTGACAAATAGATAAGACACAACAGGGCCAGTTACAAATCACAGGAAGCCATCTAACAAATTTAATGAGTAAGAAATATAATAAGATCATTCTGGTAACAGCCCCCTCCGGTTCAGGAAAAACCTCAATCGTTAAATATCTTTTGAAAAAATTTCCTCAACTTGTTTTTTCTGTTTCTGATACTACCAGAAAACCCCGGGAAAATGAGAAAGATGGGAGAGATTATTATTTTATTTCAGAAAAAGATTTCGAAGAGAAGATTCATGCAAAAGAATTCTTAGAATGGGAAATGGTTTATGAAGGAAAATATTATGGCACACTTAAATCGGAAATTGAGCGTATATGGTCAGAAAAGAAAATCCCGATTCTTGATATAGATGTGCAAGGCGCCATTCATGTTCAACAGCAATATCCTGTAAATACAATATCCATTTTTGTGCAGGCGCCTTCTTCCAAAGAATTGAGAAAAAGACTGCAAGGACGAGGTTCAGAAACGGAAGACTCGCTGGAGGCCCGCATCAATAAATCTTCTTACGAAATGACATTTAAAAATCATTTCGAAAATGTGATCATCAACCAGGATTTTGAAAAGGCTTGCCAGGAAGCCGAAAGCATCGTTTCTGCGTTTCTGTCCGGGGATTAAATTTGCACGTTGTTCTCCTGCAATGTTATATTTTTGAAATATGGACTGGATGTCGCTTTTAGCAATTATTGCCTCGCTCGTGCTTATCGGATTTTTTGCAGGAATTGAAATTACCTTTATATCAGTCAGCAAGCTTTCTATCGAGTTGAGAAAAAAACAAGGTAGTTATGCCGGTAAAACCTGGTCTGCATTTATGGAAAAGCCGGCACGGTTTATTGGGACGACGCTGGTAGCATTCAATATTTTACTGGTAATTTATGGCCTGCTTTGGAGCAGCGTACTTGACAGTGTTTGGATCTATTGGAAAATTGACAATCCATTCCTGAAACTTTTTGCCGAGACAGTTATCTCAACTACTTTATTATTATTTTTTGAATTTATATTCAAAGCATTTTTTCGGGCTTCCGGCAATTCCATAACCGGCAGCTTCATTATTACTTTCATTGTAAAATTTTTTTATTTCCTGTTCGCCTGGGTTGCTTCCTTTTTTGTAAATATCGCTGAATGGATGCTCAAATATATTTTCAATGTAAAAATCAAAAATAAGAGCGAAGCATTTACAAAAGTAGACCTGGAACATTTCATTCACCAAAGCAAAACGAATGATGAAGAAGATAGTGAAGAAATGAATAATGAATTATTCGAAAATGTGCTGAGCTTGTCAGAAGTGAAAGCCAGGGAATGCCTGATTCCGAGGAAAGAAATTGTTGGCATAGAAATAAATGCTTCCCTTGAGGAAGTGAAGAATAAGTTCATAGAAACCAAGTTGAGCAAGCTTGTTGTATATGAAGGAAACATTGATAATATTCAGGGGTATATTCACCAGCTTGATATGTTCAAAAGCCCAAAGGACCTCCGTTCCATAATTTTACCAATTCCAACTATTCCGGAAAGTATGAGTGCCACGGACCTGATTAATAAATTCAGCAGGGAGCGGAAAAGTATTGCCTGGGTTATCGATGAATTTGGTGGTACTTCAGGTATTGTAACAATGGAGGATCTGCTGGAAGAAATTTTTGGTGAAATCAATGATGAATACGATATCAGCGAAGAATTTGTTGATAAACAGATTTCAGCTAATGAGTATATATTGAGCGGAAGACTGGAGTTGGATTATCTGACTGATAAATATAAAATGACTTTCAGAAAGAGGGAAGAAACTGAAACCTTATCAGGATATATTATCAGCAATCACGAATCTATTCCAAAGCAAAAGGACAGGATTATTATTGATGATTACCAGTTTGATATTTTAAGTGTGAGTGATACCCGCATTGAAACGGTAAAGCTGAAGGTGCTCAAATAATACAAGTATTTGCAGACAACACTTTTTAAAATATCCCGCCAGCTTTACCCCTAAATTAGAAGAAGCAAATTAATTTAATTTCTCTAATGGTAATTGCAATAAATACAATAATGAAGGGCGGTACTATCCCGTATGATAATGAGATCTTTATTTTTGAAACATTCAGGAGAATAATAAAATTACATTCCAGTCATACTTTTATTCTGGTTTCCGGTGATAAACCATGCGAATTATTTGGATATTCAGACAATATTATTCATGCAGTAACGGGATTGAATAGCGAAAGTCCTTCAAAATTATATTTCCGGTTTAATATTAAAATTAATGCGATTCTAAAAAAATATAAAGCGGATATTTTTGTAGGTTTTGGCCTCGGTTCTTCGAAACCAAAAGTTCCCCAAATAATTATTGCTCCTGATCTTTCATTCATTCATTTCCCTCAATTATTCAAAAAGACTCACCTTTTATTTTATAAATCTTTTTTACCTCGACTTCTGAAAAAATCAAAAAAGATTATTGTGTTCTCCCAATATGGTAAGGATGAAATCAGCAAGTATCTTAAAACGGAAAACGGGAAAATAGATGTTATTAAATGTGGTATCAATGGAAACTTTCATAAAATTTCCTTTACGGAAAGAGAATTGGTAAAATCAAAATTTGCAGGCGGTAATGAATATTTTATTTACCCGGGAGAGATTGCGCCTCATAAAAATCTTATGAATTTGCTAAAGGCGTTTTCTGCATTTAAAAAAAGACAAAAAAGCAGTATGCAATTAATAATTGCCGGCAATCCCGGACATAATTATGAGGACTTTATTGAGGATCTGCGACTTTTTAAATTTCGAGAGGATGTAAGGGTTTTTGAAAATGTAAACATTGAACAACTTGTTCAGCTAACCGAATCATCATATGCAATTGTTCAGATATCGAATTACGAATGTTTTGCAACACATGGTTTGCAGGCGATGCTTTGCGGCATTCCGGTTATTGCTTCTTCTGCGGGAGCATTACCTGAAATATTTGAGGGTGCTGCCTTATATGCTGATCAAAATGATTATAAAGAAATTGCCATAAAAATGATGATGCTTTTCAGAGATGAAAACCTGAGGAACGAATTAATTAAGAAAGGAGAAATTCAGGCAGCTAAATATAATTGGGATACAGCAGCCTCCATGCTTTGGAAAAGTATCGAAAATACTGCGATGTGAACTGTTTTGAATAAATCCTGAATATCGTTTTTTTAATAAATCCTCAATAGTATTAATTTGCGCTTCATATGAAAGAATCCGAGATAAATATTAAGGTGCATCTTGATGATGAAAAAATTCCCCAACAAATAATCTGGACTGCAACGGGAAGCACTGCAGAATCTCCCCAAAATGCAAAAGCCATGTTCATTGCCTTTTGGGATGCTCTTGACAAATCAGCCTTGCGTATCGATCTGTGGACAAAAGACATGATGGTAGATGAAATGGCTGACTTTTATTACCAGGTATTTACTGCAATGGGTGATACTTTTCAAAGGGCTACCAAATACAACAGTTTAAGTAATGACATAAAATCTTTTGCAAAAGAATTTCACGCTAAGTTTATAGAGATGGAAAAGGAAAAGTGAATGTAAAGACCGAAGGACCGGGATTTTGGTAAGGAATGCTTAAAAGATTATTACAAAAATAATTATATTG